>Ga0310696_10006679_pt1 | contig 13651 bp, 11 predicted proteins | sample AusTroGonzalo_MG_4_FD_203885 | JGI IMG/M metagenome (GOLD analysis project Ga0310696, IMG submission 203885) | Bovine rumen microbial communities from tropical cattle in Woodstock, Queensland, Australia - Gonzalo_02 (v2) (version 2) | ecosystem: Host-associated > Mammals > Digestive system >... | reverse complement strand
GCGCAGTTTGACTCTGCCGAAAAAAATGATTAAGTATCATTTTTTGAGAGGTAGCACCGTAGGTGCGCTACACTTGAAAACTAAATAACAAATCATCGGAATGTAGCGCAGTTTGGTAGCGCACCGTGTTCGGGTCGCGGGGGTCGCAGGTTCAAATCCTGTCATTCCGATTTTTAAATTAAAAAAAATTAAGAAACTTACACAACCGGTTATTTTTAAATAATCGGTTGTTTTTACCAGGATACATTTTGTTTTTTATAGTCAAAATTATTTTTGTATAATACCCAGGCGGTACAGGCATTTCCATTTTCTCTGTGAGTACCCGACAATTTACAAAAAGACGATAATTCAGAATTGGTCGTACCATAAGGAAGCAGACCGTTTTCCGTTATTTTAAACCAAAAAGTATCATAACCAAACCTGTTCGGTTTTTTATATCCGTTTATATCAACAATTATTATTCCGCACATGTTTGGATGCAAAGAAATGCCGTTACAGGTACCACTGCTCCAGACAGCAAAAGAAACTCCGTTATTTAATATTCCTCTCGCATATATCCAACTCTTCGGCTGCACAACGGTATCCGTTCCCTGCAAAGTAATATAACCATCCCCGAAACAATCATTATTTCCCTGACAGTCTCTGACTTTTGAAAGCCCCGGAGAAATGAGATTGTATATTTTTAAAGAACCTTCAAGGCTATCTCCCGGAGCAATATCCCATGAACCTACAGGTCCGTTCTTTGATTCCGCCATTTTCAACGCCTGTGCAAAAGTTGAATATGTAGTTTTCAGAGATTGTATTGTCTGTTGCTCACGATACTTTGCTATAGCGGTCGGAATAGTCAAAGAAGCAACAACCCCGACAATAACAAGCGTTATCAAGACTTCTGCAAGTGTAAATCCGTTTTTATATATTTTAAAAATGCGAATATTTTCCATGATTTTATTATAACGTAAAGCACGATATTTTTGAACACACACCGGCTTCTGTTCTATCAAAAGCTTACGGCTGTTTGGTTTTTAAGTATTTATTCTTTACAATTGCTGCATTAAATTTTATTCTGCCCGTGAAAAAACTTCCTGTCCCTCTGAGGTATATACATCAGAATGAAAATAAGCACAAGCACCAATCATTGCGGCATTATCGGTACAATATTTCATTTGCGGAATATATACCCTGTATCCGTCGTTTTCAAAATCTTTAATTTTTCGTCTTATTTCGGAATTTGCAGCCACACCGCCTGCAAGAACAACTGTTTTTATACCGAATTTTTCTGCAGCATTTTTTGTTTTTTGGGCAAGAACAGAAGTTATATTTTCACGGAAACTTGCGGCGATATCCTCTGCCGGCAACTTTTTACCTGTTGCATTCAGTTTCTTTATCTGCATTAAAACCGCTGTTTTCAGTCCGGAAAAACTAAAATCAAATTCGCCGACTTTTGCTTTTGTAAAATGAAAGGCCTCCGGATTGCCGTTATCTGCGAGCTTGTCAAGATTAGGACCTCCGGGATAGGGCAGACCCAATAATCTTGCGACCTTGTCAAAAGCCTCACCAGCAGCATCATCAATAGTTTCACCAAGAATTTCGCTGTCTGAATAATCCGTAACTTTTATGATTTGAGTATGCCCACCGCTTACAAGGAGGGCAATAAAAGGAGGTTCCAAACCGGTGTCAATATAGTTTGCACAAACGTGCGCGTGAAGATGATTTATACCGACAAAAGGTTTATCAAAAGCTATTGATAAAGCTTTTGCCGCATTCATTCCGACAAGAAGCGAACCAACCAGTCCCGGACCGACAGTAGAGGCAACCGCTGTCAGCTCCGCGGGTTTTATTTTTGCTTCTTCCAAAGCCTTTGCAATAACTTCGTTTACAGCTTCCAGATGTTCTCTTGCCGCAACTTCCGGTACAACACCACCAAACTCCTGATGAGTTTTAATCTGTGACGCAACAATATTTGAAAGAACTTCTCTTCCGTTTTTAACAACAGCACAGGCTGTTTCATCGCAGCTCGATTCAAGAGCAAGTACCAAGCCGTCCTTATCTGGTCCAAGTTCGTATTTTGTTTCGCTCAACGGAGAATAAAGTGTCTTTATTTTTTCGCTCATTTTACAAGTTTTTCTATTTCTTTTATTTCCTTTTTCAATTTTGTTTTGCAATATTTATCCCCTGCAAAATCATCCCCGCAAACACGTTTTACAAAAGCAATTCTTTGCCTGTAAATTTGTCGTTCCTGTCTGATTTTTCTGTATTCTTCGGAGGTAATATGAGGATTAAGCACATCCGAAAAAGCAGGAGCTGAATATATTATAAACAGGGTAAAAATAAACAAAAATTTTTTCATAAATAAATACCTCATCCTAAAAAGAATTTATAAAATTTTATCAGCTGTGTCAAATTTTTCACTTTAATATACTAAAATAAATAACTCCGAGCAAATAACTTGTCAGATTGGCAAAAAATGTGAGTTTTATTAACCGTTTTGCACTGTATTTTCCAAAAAACATTTTTATACAGACAAATTCGGACAATACAACCAATATTTCCGCAAGAACAATATTTAAATCAGTTTTTTGAATGTAAAGAAACGCAATATTTAACGAGAGATTTGAAACAATATTTATAATAAAAACCAGCAATTCAAATTTTATGCTTCTAAAACCTGCAATATACCAGAAAACCATTTCAATAATTGCGGTTGCAGCTGCTGTCAGAAGCAGGGGAACAAGAAAAATCCGTAAATTTGATAATTCAAAAATTATATTATCTGTCATTTTAAAATTATATAATAAAAAATACTTAAATTTTCTGATTATTTAAGTTATTATAAACAAAAAAAGGTATTGTTATGATTGACTACACAAATCAGGATTTTATTCCGCAACCCGAGCAGGACAAAATACAGTTAACCGTCTTCTATATAAATGATACCCATGGTGATATTAACCGGGTTACAAGGCTTAAATCAGCACATGACAAATTCAGGAAAAAGAATAAAAAACAAAATTCTTTAACCCTTGGAGCAGGTGATTTATATTTGGGGTCAAATGAGGACAGAAATTCTTTAATGACAGGAATATATAATTCAATCGAACTCGACTACAACACTCTCGGAAATCACGAATATGATGCGGGTTCTGAAGAATTATCCGACCTGCTGAAAAAAGCAAAATTTAAAACGGTTGCAACAAATATAAAATTTCCGTCAAAAAATGAACTGAGCAAAAGATTAAAAGACAAAAAACTCGTAAAATCCGATATTTGTATGAAAAACGGCACAAGATTCGGCATTTTGGGAGTCAGTCCGTCTGATAAAGAAGTTGATGTAAATTCCGATAATAAAGTTTCCGTTTTAAGCCTTGACGATACAATTAAAATATTAAATGAAGAAGCTGAAAAGCTTGAGCAACAAGGTGTCGACAAAATAATACTGTTAAGCCACACAGGATACGGTGAAAACGGTGATTTAAAAATTGCAGAACAAACTCAGGGGATAGATATTATTATCGGCGGTCATACCCATACAGAACTGAACGGAGTTAAAAAGAGCGGCGACAAAACAAATCTTGTCCATTCAAAAAGGTGTGAACCCGTTATTATTACTCAGGCAGGAAGCAACAATACAAACGTGGGATATCTGGATGTTTTATTTGATAAAAAAGGTGTAATTGAAGAAGATAAAATAAATAACACTCTCGTTAACTTATCAAAATACAAAAAATCAAAAAAGACCGAAAGAATTCTCAAAAAATCACTGGGAAAAAATGAAGTTATTGCAAAAGTAACAGTACCGTTTATCCCGTCCTGTGAAGATGATGAAAGAAAGGCAGAAAACCCCGTTGCAGAAATTCTTGCCGACGGAATGCTGAACAGAGGAAGATATTACGGAACAGAGGTTGCTTTTTTCAATTCTCCAAGTATGAAATCATCCGAAATAAAAGACGAAATAACCTCTTATGACATAAAATTCCGCATGCTTCCTTATGATGACGATGTTGTTAACGCTCCTCTGACGGAAAAACAGTTTATTGAACTTCTGGATACCGAAGCAAAAACAATTGTCACAAAAGATAATTCACAAATTCTGCAATGTGCGGGTATGAAATATACAATTAACAAAGAAAAAGCAAAAAAGGGCGAAATTTGTGTTGAAAATGTATGTATTCTTGATGAAAACGGCAATATATCAAGAACTGTTGATGTAAAAAATCCAGACAGCAAAAAGATAATTAACTGCGCAATGACAAAATTTCTGTTTGCAGACGGCAGATTAAAACACATAACAAAGGATATTCCCGAGGACAAAACGACATATATCGGCAATCAACAGGAAATTTTTATTAACCAAATTAAATTAAACGGAGAATTAAAAGCCGTAAAAGCAGGAAGATTAATTATTAAATAATAATTTCCGAAAGAGTTTTTAATGACCTTTCTGACATAAATTCCGTTTTAAGCTTTTTGTTCTTTAAAATTTTTCTGTCTATACCTGTTTTATCAATTATTCCCCAATTGGAATTTACAGGCTGGAAAGAAGTATGTCCCTCAAAAGAAATATAATGTGTCAAAGCTCCGAGCATTGTAGTTTCCGGAAGTTCAACCAAAGACTCACCCTTTATCCGTCTTACGGCATTTATCCCTGCCAAAAGACCTGTTGCTATTGCTTCGGTATATCCCTCAGTTCCGGTTATTTGCCCCGCAAAGAAAATATCGGGATTTTTTCCCGTATTCAGAAATGGTGTTAAAATTTTGGGCGAATTAATAAAAGTATTCGCATGCATTACCCCGTAGCGGACAATTTCGGCATTTTCAAGTCCCGGAATAAGATGAATCAGCTCCTTTTGCGCCCCCCATTTTAAATTTGTCTGAAAACCTACGAGATTGTATAAATCTCCTGCTTTATCATCCTGACGGAGCTGCACTACCGCATAATTTTCCATGCCCGTCCTTTCGTCTGTAAGTCCTACGGGTTTCATAGGACCAAATCTTAATGTATTTTCTCCTCTTGAAGCAAGTACCTCAACGGGCAGACAGGATTCAAAAAAAGATTTTTCAAAATCTTTAAGCTCAATTTTTGGTGCATTAATAAGAAAATTATAAAATTTTTCATATTCTTCTTTTGTCATCGGACAGTTGATATAATCTGCCCCGCCTTTATTATATCTGTTCTGATAAAAAGCTTTTTCAAAATTTATACTTGATTTTTCCACAATCGGAGCAATTGCATCAAAGAATTTTAAGTGATTTTCTCCCGTAAAATTTTTGATATCTTCAGACAATTCTTTTGCGGTCAAAGGCCCCGAGGCAACAACAACAATTCCGTCCCGGGGAATTTTATCAAGTTTTTCTTTTATATAATTAATTTTAGAATTTTTTTTAATCAAATCCAAAATTCCCTGTGAAAACCCCTCTCTGTCAACTGCAAGAGCATTTCCTGCGGGAACACGTTTTGAAAATGCTTCATTTATGAGTTCTGAATTTAATATTTTTAACTCTTCTTTCAAAAGACCGCTCGCAACTGTTTTGTCATATGAGCCAAGACTGTTTGAACAAACAAGTTCGGCGGGTTTTTCGGTTTTGTGCGCACCAGTGGTATAAAGAGGACGCATTTCATATAAATCAACCTCTATTCCCTCATTTGCAATTCTTAATGCCGCCTGAGAACCCGCAAGTCCTGCCCCTATAACCGTTATTTTCATATTCACCTTTTAGATTATTCTTTCATCCATATTAACAAAAAATTATTTATATAGTAAAATATATCGTATGAAAAAAGAAGTAAAAGTTTTTATTATTGATAAAGATGAAATATCAACCTCTGTTATCTCAGCTTACCTCAGGGAAACAGGGTTTGATATGAATATAAACGTTTTTGAAGATTTGACTTCTGCAGAGAAAGAAATATCTTCAGGTGCGTTGAATATTTTTATTGTTGATATCTCGGATAATTATGAAGAATATTTTGAACAAATAGAAAAAATTGAAGATAATTATTCAGATTGTAAATTTATTATTACATCTTACAATTTAAAAACAGACCTCATTGTTAAATTTTTGAGAAAAAGTAAAAAAGAATTTTTTGAAAAGCCTGTTCCCAAAAACGATTTCATATCAAAAGTTACGGAAATAATCAAGAAATTAACGTCCGAACAGGATTTTTCCGGACACGGAAAAATCATTACGGTTTATTCAAATAAAGGGGGGTTGGGAAAAACAACCATCGCAGTAAATTTAGCAATGGAGCTTTCTCAGTCGGAAAAATCCAAAAAAGTACTTTTACTTGATATTAATAATTATCTCGGTGACGTAACAACTTTTCTTGATATGACACCTACTTATGACATACAATATGTCCTTGATAAGATTAATACAATTTCCGCATCACAATTATCAGAAATTGTTTCTGTATATTCGGGTACCAAAAATCTTTATGTTCTTGCGGATTCTCCTTACAGAGAATACGGAAAAGATATTCCGTCAGAAGTTCTGGTTTCTTTATTTAACATTCTCAGAAAAAATTTTGAGTACATTATTGTTGACTGCTCTTCCGCAATTTCAAATCAAAATAAAATCCTGTTTGAGTTATCAAACAAAATTTTATTGGTAACTATCGCAAATCTCCCGACAATAAATAACTGCAAAAGGTGTCTTGAATTCTTTTCAAAGTTAAAAATGTCAGAAAAAATAATGATGATTCTCAACAGATATTCTCAGGTCGACGAAATAAAAATAAATGATATTCAGGGTTATCTGTCATATAATTTTGCGGCAACAGTTCCGAATGACTGGGCTACCGTAACGGGCGCAATAAATAAAGGCAAAACAGTCAAAGAATTTAAAAGCGAATCACCTGTTTCATATTCTTTCAGGAACCTTGCAAGAATTGTAAAGGACAATTTATAAATGTCTTTGAAAAGCAGATTACAAAATAACAGACGTTCAAAACAGATTTCTTCGGCATTTACCGATGTCGATTTAATTGACTTTCTTGAAGAAAATAAGGATATAAATAAACTTATAATTTATTCATATAATAAAATTTATACAGAAAAAAACAGAGAAGCAGTATCTTCCGAAGTAACCTTTTCATCAGAAGCTTCTTACAGAAAAGAAATAATCAGAATTGCAGAATTATACGAAAATGTTCCGTCTTATGAAAATCCGTGTTCCGAAATTAATATTTCTGACGAAATTAATATAAAAATAATAATCCCGCCTCTCGTTTCAGAAGGTATTCATACCGTTATTTCAAGAAATAGCAGACAAAACAGAATTCCGTTTGAACAATCTTTAAGCAACGAAATATATACCTATTTACAGGAATGTGTAAAACAAAATTTAAACATTTTTATTACAGGTTCCGCAAATATAAATAAAAATGATGTAATGCAGTTCCTGCTAAGTTTATATGATAACAACAATAAAATAATCATGCTCGGGCAAAACATAAGTATACCGATTGAAAAACCGTATTGTGTGAAAATAAATGATTTAAATTCAAATATAAACGTTTTTTCTTTTGATAATGTTTTTGCAAATGAAGTCAGTACACAGGAATTAATCAGTATTTTTGAATTGATTATCAGCGGTTATAAAGGTTTTATTGTTTCAATGTCTTTAAAGGATAAAACCGACATTCTTGAAGCAATAAGAAATAAAATTCTCTTAAAAAGTCCTAATTTATTTGAGGAAAATGCCGATTTTATGTCCGGTTCTTCTATTGATGTCATTCTTACTTTAGGATTTGACAGCAATGAAAATGTAAGAATAACAAAAATTTCTGAAATTTCTGACGGTGCAAAAAATTATGCAATAAAAGATATTTTCTCTCTTAATAATGATGAACAATATATATCCGCAGGAAATCGTTCTCGTTTCTTCAACAAAACCAATTCACCCGAACAATTCTCCGACAGTTATTTAAAGCACGAATATATACATTCACCCATAACCGTCGAACAGGCAGAATTTGACAAAGAAATAATACAGGGAAATACTGAAGAAGAAGAAGAAAAACCTTTATCAAAATTAGAAAAGTTAAAAATTAAAATAAAACAAAATAAAAAACAAAAAAAACAAATAATAAATTTTGAGGAATTTGAGGAAAAATCACCGATTGAAGAAAAAATTTCAGAAGCCTCCTCCGACAACAAAACCATTTCAGAAAATAATAATGAACAAACTGAAATACCGGATTTCATTCAAAGTTTTGAAATACAAAAAAGAAATATTTTAGCTGATAAACAGGAAAATATTATCTTTGAACAAGAAAATCAGGGATATGAAAACATTTCTTCAAATGAGGGTATTTTAGCTTCAGAAACAGATAATTTTCAGGATGAGGAACCGGTTATCCGTCCCGAAATTATGAATATTCTTGAAAATAAAGAAGAAGAAATCGTTGAAGAGCCTGAATTGTTTTCAGAAATTAAAGATGTTAAAATAAACAACGATAATTATGATTTTGACATTCAGGACGAGAATATTTAATCTTCTTTAAGATGTTCGTCAAGCTCAAGCATTTCTCTCAGAGCTTTTGTATCTCCCTGCAACTGGAAGTATTCTGCAAATTTCGGAGTTGTTTTGAGATTATATGACCTGCCGTTTTTGTCCTTAGTTCTTTTGATAAATCCTCTTTTGACAAGTTCTCCGACATGTTCGTATGCACTTGCCCCTCGGAGTTCCTTTAACGCTGATTGTCTTATAGGCTCTTTTAATGCAATTATAGTAAGAGTTTTAAGCAATGCACCCGACATTTCAACCGGACAAAGTTTTTCCACAATATCCGAATAATCCTCTTTTACCTGCAAAATATAACCGTTTTCATCATTTATTTCCAGAGCTCCCTCACGTGCGGAATAATCCATTATGAGTTCAAGCATTGCTTCTTCGGTTTCACTTTCATCAGAATTCAGTATTTCGGCAATTTCCTTAATATCAATTGATTTTGCCGTTACAAACAAGACCGCTTCAATTCTTGACTTTAAACTCATCAGGCAATCTCCGTCAGAACTTCATTTGAATTTTTCTGAATATATAATTCACCGTAAAATTCTTTTTGTACAAGGTCTATGTCTGATTCGGCACTTAAAAACAAAAGTGCTATATATGCCGAAATTTTATCCATTCCAAGCTCTACGAGTGAACTGAGTTCAACTTTTTCTCGTTTTACAAAAATTTCTTCGAGTTTTATTTTTAATTTATTGACTGTTTGTTCAATGTATTCATCGTGAGCAAGATTTACAATATCTTCCGCAGAAAAATTTTCATAAGAACGGGCGCGTCTTTTTGCCCTTTCAAGAGAATTTTTTAATGCCTGTTTTCTGTCTAATTCTTCATAGAATTTAAGTTGTTTTATTAAATCCTGCAGAGTTACCGTTCTGTTGCGGTTTAATCTCGTGCTTAATCTTCTCTTTAATGCCTCATTAATTGAAACAACATTGCTCTTTTTAACAGGCTGATAATATTCCGGCTCAAAATCATCATTATACTCTTCAAATTGATTTTCAGCCATTACAGAATCGTAATCCACAGAACCCAAGCCGACGAGAACATTTGATTTCATCTTTATAAGAACAGATGCAAGCCAAAGCGTTCTTCCTGTTCTAACAAGATTTTCGGGACTTTGTTCAGCCATTTGGATAAGATACTTATTTGTAACATCAACAATATCAATGTTCCAGGGGTCGATTTTCCCTGATTTCGCCATAGAAACAAGCAGAGCAATTCCTTCTCCGGCTTCCTCAGGAGAATCAATCATATATTCATCAGAGGAATACATTGTATCAGTTGTCTGTTCATTATTGTAAAATTCTTCAGCTGCACTTCCCATAATATCAGTCCCTTAATTTTACCCCTGTGACTTTGGTGATACCTTTGTCTTTTTGTGTTACACCAACAGTCCTATTTGCTGATTCTATCATAGGTTTTCTGTGAGAAACTACTATAAATTGCGTATTTTTTGATTGTTCTTTAATTAATTCTGCAAGTTTTTCAACATTTATACCGTCAAGATTTGCATCCACCTCATCAAGAGCATAAAAAGGTGCCGGCATATATTTTTGAATTGAAAAGACCAAAGCCAATGCAGCAAGAGTTTTTTCACCGCCTGAAAGAGCAGATAAAAGTTTATTTTCTTTTCCTCTCGGTTTTGCTTTCATTGTCAGACCGCCTGCAAACGGATTTTCCTGATTTTCAAGATATAAAGAACCTTCACCGTCGGCAAGGCGCTCAAATATTTCTTTGTAATTAATGCTCAAAGCATTGTAGGTTTTCATAAATGCTTCTTTTTTTGCATCTCCGTACCCCGTCATTCTATTGTTAATTTCAGCTCTTTCGTTTGTTAATACTTTTATTTTTTCATCAAGCTCTTCTTTTCTTGCCATTTGAGTATCATACTCTCTGATTGCATTCATGTTAACAGGTTCTAATGCAGTCATCCTTTTTTGCAGACTCTGAATTTTATTTTGTATTTCTTCGGTTGAGAGTTCGGGTGCTTTAAGAGAAGAACAGTCAATTCCGGCTTCTTTTAATTCTTTTACAATTTCTTCCATTTGGGGTTCAAGTTCTCTTCTTCTCGCTCTGAAAGATTCTATTTGCTCACCTATTCTTGCAAGGTCATTGACTAAGATATCCTTGTTCTTCTCACTTTCACGAATTTCGTTTTGGATTTTATCTCTTTCTTCCTGAAATTGTTTTAATTTTTCCCCAAGTTCGGAAATTTTATTGTTCAATACTTCCAAATCTTTTCCGAGAAGAACTTTTTCTTCATTCCATTTTATTTTATCCTGTTCAATATCCTGTATAGATTTGCGGGTTTCTTTGATATGCTGTTCGTTATCGGTTATTAACTGTTTACGAAAATCTATGTCTCGGTCCTGAAGCTCTATTTCATTGTTCTTTAACATTATTTTTGATTCGAGAGCTTTTATATTACCTTCTGTATCTGATGTCATATCTTTTAATTTACGGAGTTCTCCCTGTTCCATTTTTTTATCTATTTCATCAATAACTTCCTGAAGTTTGAGCATTTTGTCGTTAAGCTCAATTCTTTCAACTTCCAGCGAGTCGAGTTTTTTCTCCGCAACAGTAATTTCGGGTTCGGCTGTTTCTATGCTTTTTTGTAAAACGGCAATTTTCCCGTCTGCATCTTCTGCCTTTGAAATAAGATTTTTCAATTCCAGTTTTGCCGTGTTATAGGTATTTAAAGCATTAGAATAATTTTTCCTGATTGTTTCCTGCCGTTCTTCAATTTTTTCTCTTTTTTGTTCAAGTTCAGTATATTGTTTTTCAAGTTCTCTCAGTTTTGATTTGAATTTTGCGATTTCATCATCATTTACACCCGCAAATTTGAGTCCTGTTTTCTTTCTTGCTCCGCCCGTAATTGCACCGGATTTATCAAAAAGTTCACCTGACAAAGTAACCATTCTGTATTTGCCCTGAAGTCTTTTCGCACATTGATAATCCTGAACGACAAGCGTTTCTCCCAAAGCAAGATAAAATGCGTCTATATACAAATCATCAAAATCAACAAGGTTTATCGCAAAATCTATGACACCCTGTTCTTTTGGTAATCTCAAAGAATTCGGCGCTTTTGCAATTTTGTTCAAAGGCAAAAATGTCGTTGTTCCCGCATTACTTGATTTTAAAATTTCTATCGCTATTTTTGCCACATCAGGATCATCTACAACAATATTTCTCATTCTTCCGCCCATTGCAACCTCAAGAGCTTCCGAATATTTTTCATCAACAGAACCCAAATTCATCAGAGAATTGTGAACACCATCAAGTTTTGCATTCAGAATTGTATCTGTTGCCCGGTCAATCATGCTTGCACTTACTGACTTTTGAGTTTCCAGAGTAACAACTTTTGTCCTTGCCATCTGAATATCCCGGGCTTTGTCATTAAGTTCATTTTTAATGTTTGATATTTCAATAATTGAATTTTGCTGAATAACTTTATAATCTGTCAGCTCTTTTTCAAGCTCGGCTGTCTGAACTTCAAGTCTGTCTTTTTCCTCTTTAAAAGTTGATTTAAACTTAATTAAATTTTCTATTTCTGCTTTTGCCTCTTTTACCGTTTTTTGATTATTCTTCAGAATATTCTCAAGAGGTATTATCTGTTTTTGTATATCAACTTCTTTTGCACGGCAGCTTTCAAGCTCTTTTTGGCTTTCATTTCTTTGTTTTATGTATGTTTCAGCAGTTTTGTTCAAACCCGATAATTCGTTTAAAATTCTTTCTAATTCGGCTTTTTGTTTATTTAAATCATCTGTAAGAAGCTTTATTTCTTCTGAAATAGATTTTTTTGTCTGCTCGTCTTTTTCAATTCTTTTGTTGTGGTTTTCGTTTCCTGTTTCCCAGCCGATAATATTTTTTTCGTTATTGTGAATTGTCACGTCAGCCTGATTCAGGGCATCATCTTTTCTTTGAATTTTTGTTTTTACTTCTTCTGCCTTTTTAATTACTTCAATCTGTTCAGCTTCACCGTTTTCCCTTACTTTTTCCTGAACTTCATTGAATTTTGCTCTGATAACAATCATTTTATCTTCAAGCTGTTTGAGTTCAAATTCTTTTTCTTTTTTCTTTTTACCAAATTCAAGAATACTTTCGTGAACACGTTCGGAAGATTTTTTTAAATCAAAATATTTTACCGCAGTAACCTGACTTTCAAGGGTTGTTTTTTCATTTCTTAAATTTTCGTATTTAATTGCAACTTCTCTTTCGGAAGAAAGTCTTTCTATTGTTTTCCCGAGTTCTTCAAGAATAATATTCGTCTGTTCAACTCTTGTCTCAACAATATTCAGCTCATTTTCAGCTTTTTCAATCTGACGGTCAAATTCAGCAGTTCCCGCAATTTCTTCAACAATTTTTCTTCTCTCATTATTTGAGCAGTTTGTTATTGTCATAACGTCATTCTGCATAATGACATTATAACTGTTCGGCGTTATTTTGTGCTTTTCAAGTTCTATGTGAATATCACTGAGAGTAGAAACCTTATCATTTAAATAATAGATACTGTTATAACCTTGTGAACTTTTTTTAATTCTTCTTGCAACGGAAACCTCATAAGACAAATCATCACTGCATAAAGTTACCTTTACAAAAGCATCGTTTCTTCTCGGATTGTGAGAAGAAAGGTAATCGGATAATTTTTCAACCCGCAATGTTCTTGCGGAAGAAAGTCCTAATGCAAAAAGAATACTGTCTATAATATTACTTTTTCCGGAACCGTTAGGACCGGATATGGTTGTAAAACCCGATAAGAACGGTATGGTTACATCGTTCGCAAAAGATTTAAAATTATCTACTTCTAAAGATTTTATATACATCGTTCTTTCTCTTTTGACTATTATAAAATTTCATAACGTCAAATCAGGACATAGTGTTTTTTAATTTTCACACTTCACCATAATAAAATATTAGACAACAAATTGCTATAATATGCAAAAACGTAACATCTTTGTAATAGTTTTAAAAGTTTTGTAAAAGTTGTTAAATATTTGTCTTTTATTATAAAAATCTGTTATTATGTATTTGTGAAGGTATAGGATGATAAAAAATGGCAAATCTTGACATCGTAGAATTGTTGAAAACAGCGGTAGATAAAGGCATATCCGATATTCATCTCAGGGTGAACGAATCTCCT
>Ga0310696_10006677_pt1 | contig 13655 bp, 15 predicted proteins | sample AusTroGonzalo_MG_4_FD_203885 | JGI IMG/M metagenome (GOLD analysis project Ga0310696, IMG submission 203885) | Bovine rumen microbial communities from tropical cattle in Woodstock, Queensland, Australia - Gonzalo_02 (v2) (version 2) | ecosystem: Host-associated > Mammals > Digestive system >... | reverse complement strand
CATCGGCCTTGTCGTCGAGCTCGGCGCGGCGGACAACGCCGGAAGATGATGTCGTGTCCCAAAGATAATCGGTATTCGTGCCGTTACGCTTGACGGCGACACCTGAATAGGCGTAGGTGGTCGTATTGTTGTTGTTCAGCGTCGAAGCCGTCACCTGGACGCCGCCGGCGGGCGAAGAGCCAGACCCTTGGGCGAGAATCTTGATGGTGCGGCCCGCATTACCTTGAACGCCTAGCCAGTTCTCAGAGTTTGGAGCGACTTCATTCAAGGTGTATGTCGGCTTGGTCGCGGCCTTCGCCCAGGATGAGATCGTCGGATCGGTCTCGGTGTAGGACTGCAGCGCGGTCATGGCCTTGTTTGAGACGGTCGCGTAGTCGCCTGGAGCCGGAGCGGTTGCCTCGATGGTCGCGACGAGCTCGGCGTTCCCGGTCGAATAATCGGGCTCGGGTATGGCGGAGACCACCCGCGAAAGCTCGTCGCTGTACACGACGTGTGCGCCGCCGGTGAGCCGACGCACAACCAGCCCGTCTCCGAAGTCAAGGATGCGCGCGGTCGCGTCGCCGTCGACGTTGAGGAAATCGCTGTAACCGTCGCTCGACAGCCTCCATCGGCTTGCGCCGCCATACGATTCGTAAATGACCGCCGGCTTCGTTCCGTAAGCTTTCTGCCATGTGACGAGGGGGCCGGTCAGGCGGAGCGGCAGCACTTCGCCCGACCACTCGCAGAGCCAGAGATCGTTGGTCGTGAACTCCGCGCCCTCGCAGATGTTGAGCTCGGCCTTGCCGGCCAGCGCCGAATGCAGTACGTTGGTCGCGGCGTCTGTGTAGCCTTTCGCGTCCCTGAGCGCGTTCGTGTACGCGTTCGCGGCCTCCTCGATGACGAAATCCTCGTTCGCCGTCGGCGCAGCGACAAGCGCGAAGGTTATCAACGAACCGTAAACAACTGTAAACAACTTTCTCATTCCTGGCCCTCCGGAGCGAACGGCGTGAACTCGCCGCCGATGTAGATGTAGTCGCCGACGTACTCCGCGCCCCAGGCGCGTTGCCGTTCGGAATATGTGAGAATCTCGCGCTTGTAGTGCTGGACGCCGTCGACGATCTCGCTCTTGATGTATACGTCGTGCGAAACGCCGGCGCCCGGCGTCGCGGAAGTTCCGATCGGGTCGACCTTGAGATCTCCGACGCGCTCGATCCAGAGCTGATCGTCGCCGTTTTCGTCCTTGCCGACGGCGAACACTACGACGCCGTTCTTCACGGTGCCGTAGTTCTGGAAATGCGACGCCGGGAACGTGGCGCACCAGGCGCCGCGATCCTTGACGCAGTCCCTCGTCAGGGGGTCGCCGTCGGCGTTCGTCACGCGGATGCGACAGCCCGTCACCTCCACGCCCATCCTCGACCTGAGGCCGATGACGCCGATCGTGCGGGCGGAGCCGCACGGGACGACAAGCGGAATGAACGGCCACTCCGGCCGCTCGCACGCACAATCGATCATATACCTTGCAATCATCTCGAATCTCCTTGAAGTCAGCTGGGCTCGGAATAGAACCACGTCGGGAACGTGGTCCGTCCGTAGGCCTGAAATCTCTTGTTGTAGGGCGTGACGGATCCGCCGCTGGCGCTTCGCGCGATCCTGTGGCCCGAGCCGTCGAGGAGCTCGGCCGTCGTCACGCTGCACGTTCTCCCGGTCTCGGCGTCGACGGACGTGATGAGCTTGAGCGTCCCGTCGTCCGACAGCTCGCGCATCCCGGCGTCGGCGATCGCGACGTCCCAGCCGATCTCGCTTGCAGAGCCCGATCCGGCGATCTTGACCATGTTCGTCCTGAGCCGGAGCTCTATCGTGTAGCGGTACTTCCATTCGCCGTCGCCGACGACGCGCGCCTCCGACACCATGCACAGGAGCGTCGCGGCCGCATACGTCTCGCCGCCGATTGTGACGCTCGCGGCGTTGACCTTGCAGCGGTGGGCGCTCCATCCGGATTGCCGCGCCTTGAACTTGACGACCTTCGTGAAGACAGGCGCCGGATGCTTGATCGTCGGCACCGAATCGAAGACGTCGCCTGCAGAATTGAGGACGGGCGTCCCGTCCGCCGCGGTCACGAGCTCGCGCTCGTCCTCGCCGCCGGCCCAGCCCCATTGCTCGACCTGGACCGATTGCGCGTCCTGTCCCGATCCGTAGGTCTCCACGAGCTTCGGCCCGTAGTTGACGGTGACGTCGAGGATCTTCTTCTCGTGCTGCTTGCCTTCCTCGACGTCGTAGCCCAGGACGAAAAGCTTCGAATTGTTCGGATGCGCGGATCCGATCGCCGGGAGGCCGCTGAACGACGAGCCCTCGGCGTTCGCCCCGAGATTGTTGTCCGCGAGCACGATCCTGTACGGGCGCTTCAGGGTCGTGATGCCGGTCGAGTCGACCGACCAGCGGCGGCCGTCTCTCTGGATGACCTGGGGGGATGTGTCTTCTGCCATCAGTTGAGCTCCGTGAACTGTTCGCCGCCGATGTCGTCGGTGTTGTCAGCGGTCTTTTCGGTGTTCTTCGCGATCTTCTCAAGCAAGGCCGTCTGCTTCTTAGACTCGGTCTGCATCTGGGGACCGAGCAACGCGGTGCGGAGCGCCGCGTTCGATCCGCCCATGATGAGCTCGTTGCGGATGGCCGGCGCCTTGGTGGCGGCGGATATGTCCGCCGCGGTGCCGGAGAGCTTGAGCTCGCGCGCCTTCGTCGAGAAGGCCGCCTTGTCGTACGCCGTCGAGAACTTCTCGATCGCGACCTTCTGGTCCTCGAAAGCCTTGGTGATGCGCTCGACGCGCGCCTCGGCGATATCGCCAATCTCGTCGATCCTCTCGTTCATCTCGTCCATGGACCGGTCGAACGCCTGCCCGGCCATGTCCCAGGCTTCGCCCAGCGAACCGCCGCCGGCGACGGCGCCGACAAATGCGCCGATCGCGTCGAAGGTCGGCGTGATGAACTCCTGGAGCTTGCGGTAGTATTCGATGCACTTCGTGACGGCAAGCTTCGTGTAGTACGTGAGCGAATTTGCCGCGCTCAGCGCGCCGGCGCGGACGCCGCCCTCGTAGTCTTCGCCGAACCACCGGCAGATCGTCCCGAGCGCCTCAAGCCACAAGGATTTGACGGCGCCCGATGCGATCGCCATCGCGTCGGCGACGTCGTCGCCCGCGTCGGCCGCGGCCTGCGGTATCTTCGGCATCGCGTTAATGACGTCGCCCAGCGCGAGCGTCGATGTGTTCGCGGCGTTGATGAGCGGCATGAACTCCATGCCGGATTTGCCAAAAACCTTCATCGCCTGGGCCGCGCGATCGGACACGTCAGGTATCTTGCCGAGCTCGCCGATAGTGTCATAGAAGCCCTGGAGCCCGGAGCGGCCGGTATTCTTCTCCATGAGCTGGAACGCCTTCGCGAGACCGTCGACGTTCGCGTTGATGCCGAGGACTCCCATCGCGCTCGCCGCCTGGGTGAGCTCGTCGACGCTCGTCGAGGTCTTCTGCGCGACGTCGGAAAGATGCCCAAGCTCGTTCACTCCCGAGGCGACGGCGCGCATCGAGAGATATGCGCCAACTGCCGAAAGCGCGCCGCCCAAGGCGGTGCGGATCTTTGCGCCCGCGGCGGCCGCGCGGCTTTCGACCGAAGCAAACGCGCCCGCGGTCTTGTCTACGCCCTTCAAGGCAAGCTGATGGGTCGACTCACTCATTGTCCGTATTCGGCTTCAAGTTTCTTGACCATGTTGAAAAGCGCCAGCGCCTCGCGTTCCTTGCGGTCCGCCTCCGCTTTCGCCTCGGCGGTCTTGAACGCCCTGGACAGGATCGGCAGGCACCACGATTCGAGGGTTGCGCTCAGGCGCGGCACTTCGAGCCCCGAATCCTTGCTGGACCATTGCCTGAGAAGGGCGACAAGCACCGTGTGGATGTTGGCGAGCGCGACCGGGAGCCAGAGGCCCATGGTGCGCTCGCCTTCGTGCAGGAACGCGGCCGTTGCAGTTTCGCTGCCCTCGGTCCGGCTTACGAGAGCAGCCCGATAAAATCCGATATGGTGCTCTTTTCGGGGAGACCGACGAGCTCCGCGACGAGCTTCTGCATCTGGGGGAACGAAAGCTCGGAAGGGTCGAACTCGGAACCGTCCGCAAGCTTCACATGCTCGCGGATGAGGCGTTCGTACTGTTCGCCGATGCATTCCTTGCCCCCTTGCCATAGTTCGCCGTTCGCGCGGATTTCCTTCACGGTGAGGCGCTGGACCTTCACGGTCGCGTCGCCAAGCCTGAGCGTCACATGGTCCGCAAACACGTCAGGTCACCTCGTTCTGCGCAGGCGCCGCCGCCGTGGATCCGTCCGGACGGAACTCGACCGTATAGGTGCCCTTGCGGTCGCCGCTGGCGTCCTGGTCGGGATACTTGACGTCCTCGACGATCGCCCTGTTGATCGACACCGTCGCGGTCTGGTCGGCGTCGATGCCGTTTTCGAGCGTGACGGCGAGGGTGAGCGCGGCGGGCGCGGCGTCCGGAGTGATGTTGCCGGTCGCCTTCTGGTAGAGCGTCACCGGGATGGTGCCGATCTCCTTCAGCGCGCCCTTAATGAAGCGCTTGACTTCGTCGCCGAGCGACGTGACGTCGATGGACGGACGGTTCTCGTCCTGTCCGGCCTTGCCGACGGCCATCTCGTACGTTGCGCCCCCGAATGTGAGGGTCGCGGACTTGACGCCCCAGCGGTTGAGTGTGATTGTTGGCTCTGCCATTTCTGTTTTTCCTTTCCTGTTAGGTGAGGGATTCGGGTTCTAAATATGAGACGAAGAACTCCGCCCATTCGAGCGGGAAGTGGGCGATGTCGTTCTCCTGGCGGCGGATCGCGCGGACGCGCGCGCCGGCCTTGGCGTTGCGGACGATCGGGATGATCATGTCGCGCAAGTCCTCGACGATCTTATTGCCGCCGTTGACGGTGAGGCCGTTCGCCGCGGCGGTCCGCGGGATGATGACGTTCTCGATGTACTGTTCACCGTCCGGGCCCTTGACGCAGCCGGCGACGATCATGCGGACGGTGAAGGTCTCGTCCTCGTTGACGGCCTCGTTCTCCTCGACCGGGATGATCCAGAGGAAGGGCGAATCCTTCTCGTCCGGAACGCCCTGGGCGTATGCGCCGATATGGACGGCGAGGCCGCGCCCGAAATTCTCCAGGCAATAGTTGAAGACGTCGGCGGAACCGGCTATGGCTTGCGCCGCGTTGGTCATGATGGTGCGGTGCGAAATCATGCCGCCCTCGCTTTCTGCATCTGGCGGGCGAGCTCCTTGTAGAACGCGCCCTTCGCCCATTGGATCAGGTACCTGTCGACGTAGGAGCCGAAAGGCTCGGGAAGGACGCGGCGGGGGTTATGGACGTACGCCCTCGGGATGTCCCTGATGCCGAGACGATGCCAGGCGTGGCGGTCCGCGTCGTTCCGGAAAGGGTCGTATGCGGCGGAGCCGATTCCGTCCTGGAAGTTGACGGCCCACTCGGCAAGGCTATCCGGCCAGCCGATGACCTGCCAGCCGTTGCGCTTGTAGGCGACTATCCTGCTCTTGTCGGCGAGGACGCCGCCCATCGGAGAGCTGCGGCCCGTCTTGGAGCGCAGCTCTTTCGTGAAGTCCTCGAAATCCTTGAACTTCGGGACGCCCTCGACGCCGCCGGCCGACGCCATGATCTTGCGGAGCTTGCCGCGAAGCGCCGAGCATGCGCGGCCGAAGGAACTCTGCATCAGCTTCGCCGTGTCGATCCTCTGGCGACGGGCCCAGCGTTCGAGCTCCTTGAAGGAAATCTCGATCGCCACCTTCGCGGCGCCGCGGCCGCTGGTCGAGAGGACGCCGGAATCTGTGAGCTTGAAGGCCATCAGCGGGGAGCCCTCGCGTTCGTTGTGCAGCGGATGACGTGGCCGAGCGACGGGTCGCGCGAGATCTGCTGGACCGAGAGGACGTCGCCGCCCTGAAGCTCGATCGTGTCGCCGACGGCGATGCCGGCGCATTCGGCGGGGATCCTGTCGACCATGACAATCCACGGGTCGGCGTCGAATCCGCTCCGGGAAGGTCCGGCCGTCCCCGACTGGCTTTCGCCGTGGATGACGTTCGCGCGGAACGAGCCCTCGAAGTGGGGGGCCTTGTCCTGGCGCCACTTCACAAGCTCGGCCATCGGGTCGAACGCCCGGCCATGATCGAACACGCAGCCCATCACTCGAAGATGAGGCGGATCCATCCGCCGACGCCCGTGCCGGTAAAAAGAAGCATTTCGCCGGGCCCCAGGTATTTCGCGGTCCCGAGCGTATTGGTGTAGACATAGCCCGTCTGCGTTCCGCTGAACAGGCTGTTCGTGACGGCGATCGTCTTTTCGAAGACGGGCCATCTGTTCGTAGTCGCCGACACGACCGCGTTCGTCGAAACGGAGAGAATCCCCGGGTCGTCGACGAACGAAAGGTTCGGGAACGAGTTTGTCGTCACGGCGTGGGTGTAGTAGTTCGTCTCGACGACCGTGTAGGTGACGTTCGTGAGCGTCGTGATCTCCACGGCGTTCGTGTAGACCGGCGCGGAGTAGATGGAGCTCAGCGCGACGGTTGCGCCGCTCACCGGCGAGAACGCCTCCACGCGCGTCAGCTTGCCGCCTTGCGAGAGCTTGAACATCGCGCCGCTCTGCGGCCTGAGCGGTACGACGGTCGCGGCGGCGCACACGAGCGCGGCCATGATCGCGACGAGCGAAAGAAGTTTTTTCATTTTCAATACCCTCAAATCAATTCGGGAATTTTTGCGTTTTGCGGAAGTGCCCGGCGCGGCGGGAGTTCCCTAAAACCGACCGCGCCGGGCAAAGGCTTCTCAGGGCCTTACTGCTGTCCGACGTTCACGACGGTCTGCGGATACTCGGTATACGCCGAGTCGAACTTGCACATCGCGACACCGGCGCTGAACGCCTCGACCACGCCGAGGTGCGCTTCAGCATCGTACACGTTGCACTTGTCGCCATCGTCATACCAGGCGCGCATGTCGAAAGGCTTGTCGGCCGGCGCATCCTCCGGGATGTAGACCGGGGTCCAGCCGTACGTCGCCTTGCTCTTGACCGTCGAGACGGCGTTGCCGTTCGCTTCCGGACGGAGGCCGATGACGGCGACGCAATCATCATACGACGTGCCGACGATCTCGGAATCAAAGAGAACGATGTCGTCGAAGCCCATGAACGTGGAGACGGCCGCGCGGACCTTCTCGATATCGGTCATGATGAAGCCGGTATCGTTCGCAGCACCCGCGAGCTTTTCGAGACGGTAGCGGATCTCCGGGATCTCGCAGAAGTCAAGCCAGGCGTTCGTCGTCATGACGAGGGTCGGCTTGCCGTACTTGCGGAGCGACTTCGCCTTCTGCTGAAGGATCTTCACGACGGAGTGGTCGGTCAGGGTCGTCGCTGCGGCGTAGCGCGTCGCATTGAAGACCTTGGCGAACGCATCGTCTTCGACCTTGTTCCAGGCGAGACGCTGCGCGAGCTCGGCGCCGGCGTTGTCGGCAGCCTCGGCGGACGCATAGGCGGCGCCGTCATCCTCGTACAGCTTGCCGCGGCCTTCGTAGCGGCTGACGGACCAGTTGACGTCGACCATGCTGATCGCGGTGCCGCTGAGAGCCGTGCCGTTCGCGCGGGCCTTGGTGCCCTTGGATGCGGTGAGCCCGGCGGGAGCGACGGTCATTGTGCCGCTCTTTTCCGTGACGGGCATCAGCGGGAAGATCTTCGGGAATGCGTATCCCTTGACGTCCAGCTGAGAGATGGAGCCAATCGCCGCCAGGTCGGGACGGTCGGCCTTTTCAACTCTGAAGAAACGCTTTGCCATTTTTATGTTTCCTTGTTTTGAGGTTTCACTTTTTCTTGTTGCGGTAGCTCGCCTTGAGCTCCGGATACTTCTGACACGCGGCCACATAGCCGATGTCGTCGACCGCCTCCGCGAACGTCGAATATTTCGGCGCGGCGTTGGACGGCGAAAGCACGGAGCCGGTCAGGAGGTCCCGCGTCTCTTTCATGTGCTGAAGCTGCTCACGGGAGTCCGCGAGGTCTTTGGCACTTGTCTCAAGCTTGGACGTGAGATCGCTCACCGCGCCGATGAGAGCGGCGAGATTCTCATATCCGGACTGCTTGACCTGATCGTTGAAATCCTGAAGGGCCTTTTCCGCGGCATCGCGCGCCTGGCACACGGTGCCATAGTCCACGGTGTCGAGCATGGCCTTGTCGAGCTTCGCCTGGAGCTCGTTGATCTTCTTGGACGCGCCCTTGTAGCGAGCGGCGAAACCCTCGGCGTCAAGCTCCTTGAGAATCGCCTTGTAGTCCGCCGGCGAAAACGCCTTTTCAGGATCGTCGAGATAATCCTGCAAGAGACGCGATTTGTTCCCCGTGGAACTTTCGGCGGCGCTTTCGGCCTTGGCCTTGGCGCGGGCGGCCTCGATCTCGGCGCGGCCCTCATCGGTGAGCTCCTTGGAATCAAGGTACTTCTTGGCGCCATCCGGTATCTTCGCGAACTTGTGGCCGACGATGGACGCGGCCGCGCGGACGTCGGAGGCGATGACCGTGCAATCGAGGCCGTTCTCCTTGCACTCCGCGCCGGTGTACCAGGTCTCGTCGGTCATGAGCGCCGAGATCTCCTCCTCGGTGCGGCCTTTGAACTTGCCGCGGTAGAACGACATGATGATCGCCTTCATCTGGTCCAGGACGGACGCCTGCTTGCGCATCTCGTCGGCGCTTCCCTCGGTGTAGCCCCAGGGATCGTGGATCATCATGAAGCTCGCCTCCTCCATCTCGATCTCGTCGCAGGCGCAGGCGATGACGGACGCCATCGAAGCGGCGATGCCGACGACATGGGCGACGACCTTGGCCTTGCAGTTCTTGATCGCGTTCGCCATCTCCACGCCCTGGATCACGCTGCCGCCGGGCGAGTTGATCTCGATCTCGGCGACGTCGTTGGCCGAAAGCGTATCAAGGAACGCCTTGAGCGGTTTCGGCGAATTGTAGTCGCCCCAGGGCCCGTGATAGTCGAAATCGGTGATTTCACCGATTAGGCTGAATTTCTTTCTCACTCTTTTTCACCTTTCTCGCCATCATCGGCGCTTGGGTTGTTGTTGTCCGGATCAATGACGGATCCGTTTGCGGTTTGCAAGGCGAGGTGCGGGATCCCGTGCGCCTTGAAAAATTCTATTTCCTCGCCAAACGCAAGGGCCTTTTCCTTCCAATCGGGGCCCCACTTCTCGCGATAGAGGATGGTGCCGTTCTTCAATCCCGAATTGATCGCGGTCTGTTCCTTGACGGGATCAAGCGAGCGGTGCGGCGGCTGCTGCCACTTGACGCAAGTGCGCCGCCAGTCCTCCGGCAGCGCGTCGTCCTTCGGGATGATGCCGCGACGCTGAGCCCAGCGGGACCAGTTCGCGAGCACCCAGTCGAGGACGTACTTCTCCAGCTTGTGGAACTCGTCGTCGAACTCGATCTGCGCAAGGACCATTTCGGCCTGCGAAGCGGAATACGAGCTCGCGGCCGTGCCGGTCGCATGGATGGAGCCGAGGCCGAGCGCGTAGCCGACGCCGCGATGGAGCCAGGTGGAGAACTCCACAAGCTTCTCGTTCGGGTGCGACGTGCTGAGAAGCTCCATCTTGAGGCCTGGCGGCATTATGTCGTACAGGATTCCGGCGGAGTCAAGCTCCTCGGTCTCAAGCTTCATCTGGTCCGCATCCTCGGCGGCCTCTTGCGCGGCCTCGACGGCCGCCTGGTAGTCGTCGGTGCCGATCGGCGCCTCCGCATCCGGGTCCAGCTCGGCCGAAATGTCGGCGTCGTTCTTCTCCTCGGTCTGGAGTATCTGGCCGATCTTCTGCGCGCCGTGCTTGGACGCCTGGACCTCGAAGCCCTGAAGGTCGGTGAGGTCGGCGATGGTGCCAAGGCCGGGCCAAAGGCGGGAACTGCCGCGCATCTGGTTGAAGCGGCCGACGCCGCGAAAGATCGTGAAGACGGAATCGCGCCAGCGCAGGCCTTCCGGCTTGATAAGCGTCCAGGCAGAAAGACGTCCCTCGGAATCCCTCTCGTCGTATTCGGCAAGGCCGCGCTGTGACCACGAGACCGTCACGCCGATCGTCTTGCCGTTCGCGTTTTTGACGATGCCCTGGTACTGCTTGAGGCCGGGGTAGCGCCTTTCGAATCCGCTGAGGTTGCCGATGCAGTCGGGCTCGAAGGCGATGACCTGGCCGGTCGACGCGCGCGTGATGTCGTCGTCGAAGACGAGCACCACGTCGCCGCCAAGCATCTGCGTCCGCAGGGCAAGTTTGAGGATGTCCTGCAAATCAAGGTCCTCGAAGTATTCGGCCTCTTGCGCCCAATTCGCGAACGCCGTCTTGATCTTGTCGGCCTCCGCCTTGAACTTCTCCGGAAACTCGAAAACGGCCTTGCCGCCGTTCACGCCGACGGCGTTGACCTCGATCTGGTGCAACAGGCCTTCGAGACGGTCGCTGTTCCTGGCGGCGTTCCGCGCCAGGGCGACGAGACGGTTGCGCTCCGTGATCGTGAGCTGGCCGACCTCGCCTTCGGTTTCGGCCGAAATGCGCGGGCGGTTCATCTGGTCCGGGCCGTGGACGGTGCGATAGCCGCCGCGCCCGAAATAGCCCATCTTGCGCATCCCGCCGATTATGGTCGCGGCGATGCGCCTCTGCTCGTCCCTCGGAAGGTCGGCGAACTTGGCACGTGGCGATGCTTTGCTGCGTTTGAACAACATGTCAGCACCTCGTAATCATGACGCGCCGGACGCCGGTCGAAGGAGCGCCGGCAAGGCGCCTGTTGATTTGGCTCACGCGCTCGGCGTATTCGGTGCGCAGCTCCTGGAGCTTGGCGATGTCCATGCGCGTATAGCTCTTGGAGCCGCCAGCGGCGGAAATCGTCGCACTAGCCGTGCCGTTCGTGGAGATTTCGCGGACGACGCGATCGAGCTCACCGATCCAAACGGTGTACCTCGCCTTGTTCTTGATCAAGTTGTCTCTTTGTAGTGCGGTCATCACGCGTACAAGAGTAGCATAAAAAACGGCGAGAAAATTTCCACCGCGCAAAATTGTGCCCGAATCGGGCGCTAAGCGGGCGAAGTTGTGCCCGTTTCGGGCGCAGAGCCGTCTTGCATCCGGTACTCGACCGTCTCCTTGCGGCCGCAGCGACGGCACTTGACGTACTGGCGGCGACGGCCCTTGACCACCCGCGACGAGACCTTGATCCAGGGGTTCCATTGTCCGCAGCCCGGACATACCTCAATATAACGAACAATCATTTGCGATACCTCCCGCGCTTGAACTTGTGGCGCTGAATTTTGTGGCGGACTAGCGGCTTTTTCGGAAGCCGCGAAGCCTCGACAAGCGGGTTTGCGAGGTTTTCGGCGTCGCCCGGGAAGGGCGCGACGTCAGGGTCGAGCGTTCCCTCCGTCTCGTCGGCCTCGCCGTTGTAGTCGGCGACGATGTTCCCGTTCCGCATCGGGTCGAACAAATCGTCCTGGTGGAACTTGTGCGGCGCGATCTCGTCGCCGTTCGGCTGAGGTTGCGAGACTGGCGCGGCGACGACGCCGTCGATGATCTGCGAAAGGTTGTCGTACGCGTGATACCAGGACGCGAGCGCAAAGCACCCCGTCAGGCAATCGCAGAAGTGGTTCTCGCCAAGGGTCTGCCAGTCCCAGGCGGTGATTGTCTTGCCGTTGCGGGGGACGGTGTACTTGCGGATCAGTTTTTCGTTGCAGATTTCCGTCGCAAACTCGAAGTGGCGGGCGGAATCCTTGCCGAACAGGGAGAGCGAACCCGCCTGCAGCGGGGTTTCCAGGAATCCGGACTGCATTATCTCGCGCCAATAGGGGGCCATCTCCGCGAGGTATTGGCCGTACTGCGATCGCGTCGCGAACACATGGTCGCCGCGCCGCAGCGTATCCTTCTCCCGGACGCCGAACTTGTCCCACGGAAATCCGCGCATCGCGACGAGCGGGAAGGGGAGCGGCACCGTCTTGCGAATGACGAACAGCGCGCGATGGATGACCGCCGGCAGATATCCACGGTCGAAGCCAAGCGCAAGCGGGCGGACGCGCCGGTTCTTAGCGTCGCGGTAATCGGTCTTGGCGATCTTGTCGACGACGAAACGGATGCCTGCCGCGACGAGGCGGTTGCGGACGAGATCGGACGAATTTGGCGGCACCAGGGGGCCGTGTTCCGGGAAGCGGCCGTAGTTGACGACGGCGGCGACGCGGTGAGGGCCGAATGCGACGGCCGCCCAGGACAGGCCGCGATTCTTCGTAATGTTGACGTCGCAGAAGACGACGAGCTGATCGGTGCCGACGGGCAGCACGTTCTCCCGCGCGCCGTTCAAGCGCTCGGAAACCGTGTCGGCGTTGATCTCAAGCTCCGACGCGGAATCGCTGACCTTCATCATGATCTCGGCGTCGAACGCCTGGGCGCCAAGGCGGGCGCGCAAGTTCAGGATGTGGTGGATCGCGTCGACCTCCATCGTCTCGTCGTACTGTTTCGGATCGAGCACGACGACATCGGCGAACGCGGCGCGGTTGGCCTTGTACCATTCCGTCGAACGTGTGCGGCGAGGGTCGTGCGCCGCCGCGTCCTCGATGTAGTGCTCGATGAACTCGACGACGAGGCGGGACCAGTTCGGGCACTTGCGCTTGACGAACGGCTCGATGGTGACGTCCCACTCCGGATGCTTGGAGCGCGAGCAGAGCTCGGTCGCGACGTCGCCAAAGCATTGCGGCGTGATGGTGACGAACGCGGAGATCGAGCGGTCGTGCCCGGCGAGCATGAGCGCGTCGTGATGGATGTAGTCGATGACCGTCTTGACCATCGCCGGCGAATGCGCGATCTTCTCGGTCTGAGGGTCGTCGATGATCAGGAAGTCGGGACGCTGGCCGCCCTCGTTCGCGCCGCGCACGGCGCCGCCGACGCCGACGGAACCGACGATCGCGCCGCATCCGGCGTCAAGCAGGCGGCCTTCGTCGTCGGTGAGGGTCGGCAGCACGATTTGGTCGGCGCCCCATTCCATATCGGTCGGGCGGCCCCGGTACGTCTGCGACACGCCGCGCTGGGCGACGTCGCCGATCGCCTGGATCGGAATCGCGATCGCCGGGAAATCCTGGTATATGCCGCGAGAGCGCGATATCAGGCGGCGGACGCTTTTGAGGTTCTTCTTGGCGAGCTTGCCGGTCGCGGAGATTATGACCGGATAGCGGCGGTGTCCGTAGAGGATCGCCCAGGTTATGGCGCAGTAGACGATGATGGTGGTTTTGCCGGTGCCGCGTCCGTAGAGCTTGACGGCCTGGCCGCCGTGCAGAATCGTCTCCTGCACGTCGTGGATGAGGCCGTCGCGGATGAGCTGGGAAGGGCGATGCTTGAGGACGCGCCGGCAATAGTGCCACATGAACATTTCGAGATCGTACCGGCACGCCTCTTTCAAACGCCGATGCCTCGGGCGCGTGTTGAAGTTGCCGATCTCGTTGCGGCGGGCGACGAAATCGGCAACGCGCTCCGCCGCCGATTTCGGGCCGCGCGCCTTCTTGTCGGCGATGCGGATCTTGCGTTCGGCCTCGGCCTTGCGGAAGACCGTGAGCTCGTCGTCGGTCATCTTGCGGCCCAACATGGCCTCGACGCCAAGACGACCGAC
>Ga0310696_10006676_pt1 | contig 13655 bp, 8 predicted proteins | sample AusTroGonzalo_MG_4_FD_203885 | JGI IMG/M metagenome (GOLD analysis project Ga0310696, IMG submission 203885) | Bovine rumen microbial communities from tropical cattle in Woodstock, Queensland, Australia - Gonzalo_02 (v2) (version 2) | ecosystem: Host-associated > Mammals > Digestive system >... | reverse complement strand
GGTTTCGATATTCTGGAGCGCGACAACTCTTTCGAGTTGTTTGGCAGAGTCGGACTCTATTACATCATGTTTCTGGCCGGACTGGAGATGGACATGGAAGGCGTGAAGAAACATACGCGATCGTTTATCATCTTCGGACTGCTCACCTGTTTCGTGCCACTGATACTGACGTATGTGATGGCCATGATCTTGCTCGACTATTCACCCACAGCTTCGTTCCTCTTAGGCTGTATCATGGCCTCCAACACTCTTATTGCTTATCCCATCATCGGACGTTACGGACTTCAACGTCACCAGAGTGTGATGCTCAGCGTCGGTTCATCGATGATCTCGCTGTTTATGGCTCTGGTGATGTTGGCTGCGCTCTCAGGCTCGTTCGAAAGTGGGAGTGGCTGGTTGTTCTGGATTCTCTTCATTATGAAGTTTGCCGCTTTCTGTGCAGGCAGTATCATTCTGATCCCCAAATTGACACGATATTTCCTGCGCCGATACAGTGATGCGGTGATGCAGTACATCTTCGTGTTGGGCATCATGTTCCTTAGCGCTGCACTCACTTCACTCATCGGCATAGAGGGGATCTTCGGTGCTTTTTTCTCCGGATTGATCCTCAACAGATACATTCCACACGTGTCACCCCTGATGAACCGTATCGAGTTTATCGGCAATGCCCTGTTCATCCCCTATTTCCTAATCGGTGTAGGCATGCTCATCAATGTGCGCACGCTGTTCACTGGCATCGACATGCTGTGGATTGTGTTTCTGATAGCCTTCTTCGGTACATTCGGAAAGGCAGTAGCAGCCTATATCTCCAGTCTTCTCTTCCGTCTGTCGAAGGCTGATGGAAATATGATGTTCGGTCTGACGTCTGCTCATGCTGCAGGTGCCATCGCGATGGTTATGGTGGGCATGCGATTGGAAGTGGCCCCCGGACAGTATCTGGTGAACGATGACATGCTTAACGGTGTGGTGATCATGATCCTTGTCACCTGTATCATCAGTACCCTGATGACGGAGCATGCAGCTAAGCAAATTGTTATAGAGGAAAGTGGAAAATGGAAAGAGGAAAGAGATATGCGGGGTAAAGATGATGAGAAGATTCTGCTCTGTGTGAAATACCCTGAGATTGCCCCACATCTACTCTATCTCTCCATTCTGATGCGTGACCAAAGGCTGAACCGTGAGTTGGTGGCACTGAATGTGGTCTATGACGATCAGAACAGCAATACCGCCAGACAACAAGGACTACAGTTGCTCGAACAATTGCAGCAGACGGCCAGTGCCTCTGATGTAAAAGTGCAGACACAGGTGCGTTTGGCCACTAACATCGCTAATGGCATTAAACATGCTTTCCGTGAGTTTGCCTGTTCGGAGATTATCATGGGTATGCACGTGCATACCGATATCAATCCACGATTCTGGGGCGAGTTTATCCAGAGCCTTTATAACGGTCTGAACCGTCAGATTATCCTCACTCGCTTTGTGCAACCTATGTCCACTCTACGTCGCATTCAAGTGGTGGTGCCTTCCAGGGCGGAGTTTGAACCTGGATTCTATCGCTGGCTGGAGAGGCTGAGCAGACTGGCAGGACAGTTAGACTGTCGCATACAGTTTCATGGGCGTAATGAGTCGTTAGAGCTGATAGGCGAATACATCAATAACCGCCATCCAAACGTTAGGGCAGAGTATACATCCATGGGACATTGGAACGAACTGCCACAGTTGGCTGCCGGCATCGCAGAAGATCATCTGTTTGTTGTGGTGACCGCCCGTAAGGGAACCATCTCCTATAAGAATGCCCTGGAGCGGTTGCCTGACGAGCTACAGAAACATTTCTCGGGCAAGAACCTGATGATCATTTTCCCTGACCAGTTTGGTAATACAAAGGATGAACGCATGAGTTTCACTGAGGCTCAGCACCATGAGGAGAAGAGTATCTATGATACGATTTCAAAATGGATACATAAGAAAAGATGAATATGATTGATATTAAGAATATAACAAAGAGTTTTGGAGCGCTGCAAGTGCTGAAGGGCATTGACCTGCATATCAACAAGGGTGAAGTGGTGAGTATTGTCGGTCCCAGTGGGGCAGGCAAGACAACCCTACTGCAGATCATTGGCACATTAGACAGACCTGATAGTGGACAGGTTGTGGTTGATGGAATCGACACAAGTCGTTTATCAACGAAAAAACTCTCAGACTTCCGCAACCAGCATCTTGGTTTTGTGTTTCAGTTTCATCAGTTACTACCTGAGTTCACAGCCATTGAGAATATAATGATTCCTGCGTATATTGCCGGTAAATCACAAAAGGCAGCAAGGGCGCGTGCTGAGGAATTGTTGCGATTCATGGGGCTTTCAGATCGTGCCTCGCATAAACCTAACGAGTTGTCTGGTGGTGAGAAACAGCGTATCGCTGTGGCCAGAGCCTTGGTGAACAACCCTGCCGTCATTTTGGCAGATGAGCCTTCTGGTTCCTTGGATAGCAAAAACAAAGAAGGCCTGCACCAACTGTTCTTCGACTTACGTGACCAGTTTGGGCAGACCTTCGTGATTGTGACCCATGATGAATCGTTAGCAGCCATCACTGACCGAACCATTCATCTGAGGGACGGTCTTATTTTATCTCAGGATCCTCATCATCAGCCGTAAAGAGGGGTATGAGATCTCCTTCTTTGTGGAAAGCGTAGGCTGTGGTAGCGAGGAATGCCAAGAAGAGGAATATTAGACAGATACGTGAACGCTTGGGACCGTCCTTCAAGATAGGAACGGTAGCAGGCTGAAGTGTTGTGAAGGCAGGGGTATCCTCCTGCACCTTGGCTTCTGCTAACTGCAATTGGGCGGCAATCTGTGAATAAGCACGCTGCTGAAGTTGGAGTTCATTTTCCAACTCAGACTGACGGCTACGCACGCTTTCCAAGAAAATCTTCTGGTTGGCATCGGTAAAAGCAGCGTATTTCTTCCGTGCGTTATCATAACGTTCCTTGGCCTCAGCACAAATCTTTTGGTTATACTCAAGATCGATACGGGCCTTACGGGTACGATAATCAGTGATAAAGCGCTGAAGACGCATCTGGACAGAGTCAGCCATCGTTGCAGCAATCAGAGGATCCTGATCGGTGACGTTGATGGTGATAACCATAGTCTTCTTGTCGACATCACAAACCACCTTCTGGCCAATAGCCTTCACAATGGCAGACTGTTCTCTCGTCAACTTGAAGGTGTTGACCTTCTCATCCTCCATTTCCTTCTTGGGGAAAAGTGAACCTATAGCCTCCTTGACTGCCTTCATGCCTTCAGACCACCATGGTGCCTTCTGGCCATCCTTCAGATAGTCATAATAGGTCATGGCCGTTCCAGTGCTGTCAGCTTCACGGTAGACCTTTATAGGGAAAAGCGAAGCACGGAAAGTGACGCTGTTCATCAAGTCGGGATAGAGTGTTGGCATAAGAGCGTCAGATCCAGCCGAAGTCCCACCTAAATTGATGCCAAAGCTACTGGCCAAACTTGAGAGTGATCCGCCACTCTTAGCGCCAGACAACTCTGGGGCTAATTTGACGGTACAACTGTAATAGTTGGGCATGCTGAGCGTGATGATAGCTGCCACGATAAATGTGACAGGCAACACCTTGTAATATAGGCGTCTGTATTTCTTGACATCAGCCCACAACTTTGCAAAACTCGGACGTTCGGTCCTGACAGTCTGCTGAGGCTCGTTGTTCTGAATATGATCCATACTGCTGACGGTTTTTATTTAAGAATATTATAAATGGTAGCAAACATCGTTGTCAACGAAGCGGCTGTCGTTCCAATACTCAGCCATTGCTGGAGGGCACTGGCATCGCGTGGGGCCTTTGTAGGAACAACAATTTCACAGCCTGGCTCTACCTTGGCTTTCTTGGCTACTGCAATCGTACCATTCTGATAGACAATATAGGCATGACGCTTCTTGGCACGGTCGCCAAAACCACCAGCTTGACGGATGTAGTATTTGTATTTCTCACCATCAGCATAGGCCACGGTGTTTGGAGCATTCACGTCGCCACTGATACGAACCGTATGATTGAAGCGAGGAACGACCAGACGGTCACCATCCATCAACTCAATATCTTGGGTAGATCCAGGATTGGCCAAAGCCTCATCCAAATGAATACCAACGGTATAGGTAGTTGCCATTTCAATCTTGTCGAGATTGATGGAGTCCTTTCCGTCGGCACTTTGTTTGGCAACCTTGACAACAGCTTCCATACGAGCTTTCTCGTCTTCATTCATCGTTCTGACAAGACGTGCACCACGGATGTCACCACCAGGGATGACACCACCTGCAGCCTTAATGACATCTGAGAGACGCTGGTTTTTCTGTTCCATCGTATATCTTCCCTCGAAGGCTACCTCACCCTCAACCGATACACGGATGGGATCCTGATATACCGGACTCTTACGTACCTGAACGATGTCGTATGGCTCGAGGGTGAAACTACGATCTCCATCTTCTGCGAAATTCTTCTTCAATGGGAAGCTGAAGGTCTTGGCGATTTCCATGTCGGCCTCATAAGCTTCCGGGTTATGGATCCTTCGAGATACATCGACCTTCACAGTTGAGGCTGCATCGGTTAGACCACCAGCCTGCAGAATTAGGTCTTCAAGAGTCATGCCTGCCGCATATTCATAGGTTCCAGGGAAGATTACCTCACCATCAATCGTCAGCGTACGGAGGTTCAAGTGTTCAGCCAACGTGGGGATAAAGAGAACATCCTCATTCTCCAGAGGAATATCGGCAGCTGAACCATTCATGATACCTTCAAGATCCACAGAGATCACCTCTTGGGTACGGTTAGCTTTCATACGACGCATGACAGCTCGTGAGAGCATGGCTTCTTCTGTCAGACCATCGGCACTCTCAATCAGCGTACGAACACTGGTGATCTTGTCGCCAAGGCGATACAAACCAGGACGGAACACAGCGCCCTTTACCTCAACCATATTCTCGAAACGGTCGATGATAGAGTCGACAATGACTGAGTCGCAGTCGGCCACTTTGAAATCTGCCATTTCAAACTCCTCAACGTTGTAGACGCTCTTCATACGACCACTCTTGCGAAGTACACGCAATGACTTCTTATAAGCATCGCCAGCAAAGCCACCACTATATTTCAACAATGTAGAGAGACTCTCATTCTTACGCATCTCGTAAGCCATCGGACGCTTCACACGGCCTGTGATGTCCACAATGCAGTCGTAGGTACCCACCTGTACTACATCGTTGTCAGCCAGACGCACATTACCAGCCAGACGACCATTGAGGATAAACTCATAGATATCGACCGTGGAGATCAGTTTGCCCTGACGGAACACCTTGATATTACGAAGCGTTCCGAGATCACTCACACCACCAGCCATATAGAGGGCGTGGAAGACGGTGGCGAAAGCACTCAGCGTATAAGTACCTGGGGTCTTAACCTCACCCATGACATTGACCATGATGGTGCGGGTCTGACCAAGCGTAGCCTTGATGTTTGAACTCTCGAAGTAGTTGCCGAGTCTGCTGCGGATACGACTCTGGGCAGCAGAAACAGTCAAGCCACTGACATGGACGGGACCAAAATCAGGAACAGTAATGTCGCCATCAGGACTGACTGTCAGAGTAACGGTCTCCTGTGAGGCACCATAGACATCGATGATAAGTTGGTCGCCAGGACCAAGAACATAATTCTGTGGGGTGGCGATGTTCATCTGCGGCTCGAAGGTGAGCGACTTGTTATTGAAGATGTCGCGACCGAAGACCTTTTTTCCCGTGGTTTCCTGTTCAGCAAGTGAGTCGACGGTTAACGGATAAGCCTCTCCGTATAACAATTCAGACGGCACTCTCTGAGTCAGGCTTTGCTTCTGGCTAGCATCAGTTGCCTCACGCAAAGGGCCATTGTTGACACGCATGCGATTTGAGGCATCGCCAATAGCCTTGTCGGCTGCACCAGCAAGACTTCTGCTCTCCAACTGTTTGCTGTACTTCTGACGGAGACGCTGGATCTGGTCGATGGTCGCACCCTGCTTCAACAGTTTGGTGGCAATCTCGTTATCCGCTGTGCCAGCTTTCTTCTCCTTCATGATAGATTGAAGCACCTGGGTGTCGCTCATGCCCTGACCGTAAACCATAGTAGCGGTTAATACGGACAGAAAGACGAACATTAATATCCTTTTCATACGCTGATAATTATGAATCGTTTATTATTAGATTTAGAATTCTGCTGATTTCGGTGTTCTTGGGAAGGGGATAACGTCGCGGATGTTCTGCATGCCGGTGACGAAGAGGATCAGGCGCTCGAAGCCCAAACCGAAACCTGCATGAGGACAGGTACCCCAGCGACGAGTATCGATATACCACCAAAGATGAGTCTGATCCATCTCACGGCGCTCGATCTCACCCATCAGTTTGTCGTAAGACTCCTCACGGACAGAACCACCGATGATCTCACCAATCTGCGGGAACAGCACGTCGGTACCCTGCATGGTAGGACCAGGGGCCACAGCACCCTTGTAACCTACAGAACCACCATCGGCCGTCTCCTCGTTCTGTTTCATGTAGAATGACTTGAACACACGGGGATAGTCGGTCATGATGACAGGCTTCTTGAAGTGCTCCTCCACGAGATAGCGCTCGTGCTCACTGGCCAGGTCGTCGCCCCAGTTACAGGGGAACTCAAACTTCTTACCGTTCTTGATAGCCTCCTGCAGGATATTGATACCCTCGGTATAGGGCAGACGTACAAAACTATCCTTCAGCACACTCTCAAGACGTGCGATCAGTGTCTTGTCGATCATCTGGTTCAAGAACTGCAGGTCGTCCTTACAGTTGTCTAGAGCCCAGCGCACACAATACTTGATAAAGTCCTCTTCGAGATCCATCAATTCCTCCTGATTGAGGAAAGCCACTTCAGGCTCCACCATCCAGAATTCGGCCAAGTGGCGAGGGGTGTTGGAGTTTTCTGCACGGAAGGTAGGTCCGAAGGTGTAGATGGCACCCAGAGCAGTAGCACCAAGTTCGCCCTCAAGCTGTCCTGAGACAGTCAAAGAAGTCTGCTCGCCAAAGAAATCATCATCGTAGATGATCTTACCGTTCTCGTCCTTCTTCAGGTCGTAGAGGTTCTTGGTGGTCACCTGGAACATGTTTCCTGCGCCTTCGCAGTCTGAGGCTGTAATCAGCGGTGTGTGGAAATAGAAGAAGCCATGTTCATGGAAATAGGTGTGGATGGCCATGGCCATGTTATGGCGGATACGCATGACGGCTCCGAAGGTGTTGGTGCGAAGGCGCATGTGGGCGTTCTTACGCATCACCTCGAACGACTGTCCTTTCTTCTGCATCGGATAGTCATTGCCGCAGAGACCATAGACCTCCAGACATGTAGCCTGAATCTCACTCGACTGTCCAGCACCCTGGCTCTCCACCAGTTTACCCTCAGCACAGATACAGCTACCTGTTGTGATCTGCTTCAGCAGTTCCTCATCAAACTTCGTCGGATCAACCACAATCTGTACGTTTTTGATAGTTGAGCCATCGTTTAAGGCTATAAAGTCGACTGCCTTTGAAGAGCGGTGCGTACGCACCCAACCCTTCACACAGACGTCTTTACCATATTCCGTGCTTTTCAGCACATCAATAATCTTCGTTCTTTTCATTTACTTTTTTACCTTTTCACCTTTTTACCATTACTCGTAGGCTCCCATGCGCAGACGATCGACTTCCTCCTCAGTGAGGTAGCGCCAGTCGCCACGCTTCAGGTTCTTCTTGGTAAGACCTGCGAACTGTACACGGTCGAGTTTCTGTACGCGATAACCGAGTGATTCGAAGATACGACGTACAATGCGGTTCTTACCACTGTGGATCTCAATGCCTACCTGTTTCTTGTCTGTAGGACTGGCGTACTGTACATCATCAGCCTTGATCTCACCATCCTCGAGCTGGATACCATCAGCAATCTGCTGGAGATCGTGAGCAGTAACGTTCTTATCGAGGTACACATGATAGATCTTCTTCTTCAGATATTTGGGATGTGTCAGTTTCGAAGCCAGGTCACCATCGTTTGTGAGCAAGAGCACACCTGTGGTGTTACGGTCCAGACGACCTACGGGATAGATACGCTCCGGACAGGCATTCTTCACCAGATCCATTACAGTCTTACGCTGCTGAGGATCGTCGCTAGTGGTCACATAATCCTTGGGTTTGTTGAGCAACACGTAGACCTTCTTCTCGATCTTCACGGGCTGATCATGGAACATCACAGAGTCTGTGCGCATTACCTTTGTACCCAGTTCGGTCACCACCTCTCCATTGACGGTTACGACACCAGCCTGAATGAACTCATCAGCTTCACGACGGCTGCAGATACCAGCATTAGCCAGAAATTTATTCAGACGAAGGGGCTCATTGGGATCGTAATTCACTTCCTTATACTCGATGCGTTTCTTCATGCTATACTTAGCATTCGGATCATAGTCGGCCGTATGCTGACGGGGACCTTTCTTATAAGGACTTCCAGGCTTTCCATAAGGCTTCTGATAGGGTTTGTATCCACCCTGACCTTGACGCTGGTAGCCGCCCTGACCTTGACGAGCCTGATAACCACCTTCCTGACCCGGGCGCTGATAACCACTCTGACGCGACTGGTAACCACCTTGGCCTTGACGCTGGTAACCTCCCTGGCGAGGCTGGTAACCGCCCTGACGCTGATAGCCACCTTGTCCCTGACGCTGGTAACCGCCCTGACGAGGCTGGTATCCACCCTCCTGTCCCTGACGGGGACGATAGCCGCCACGCTGCTGACCATACTCGCCACCATAGTTGTTACGGGGACGATAGTCCTCATGCGGCGTAGAACTGTCATGAAGAGCAGCACCGAAGCCCTCGGGACGGAAACCACCTTCGTCACTGTCATGACGACGATAGTCCGGCCTCTCAAATGAAGGGCGCTGACCAGTATGTATACGTGGACGCGGGGTGCGTCTTACTTCTCTCTGAAAACCTTCCTGTTGTGTTGTTTCCTCTTGCTTTTTTTCGTTATTCTCGAAATCCATTTTTACTTAATGTTTTTATGTTGAAAATATTAAATACCTGTATAAGTTGAGGGACTGATAGCACGGAGCTCCTCCTTCACATCCTCACTAACCTCGAGGGTCTCGATGAAGTCGTGGATTTTCTCTGCTGTCAGTTTCTCATTTGTTCTTGTCAGAGCCTTCAGCGTCTCATAGGGATTGGGATATGCCTCACGACGCAGGATAGTCTGGATGGCCTCAGCCACGACAGCCCATGTATTGTCAAGATCTTCCTGAAGTTTCTCCTCATTAAGAATCAATTTACGAAGACCTTTCAGTGTGCTCTGGAAGGCGATCACGGCATGACCCATGGGCACACCCACATTACGCAGCACTGTAGAATCGGTAAGGTCACGCTGCAGACGGCTCACCGGCAGTTTGGCTGCAAGGAACTGCAGGATGGCATTGGCGATGCCGAGGTTACCCTCTGAATTTTCGTAGTCGATGGGATTCACCTTGTGTGGCATGGCACTCGAACCTACTTCTCCGGCCTTGATCTTCTGTTTGAAATAGTCCATAGAGATATACATCCAGAAGTCACGATCGAGATCGATGATGATAGTGTTGATACGGCGCATGGCATCGAAGATGGCACCAAGCCAGTCGTAGTTGGAAATCTGGGTGGTGTACTGCTCACGCTCCAGTCCGAGCTTTTCGCTGACGAAACTGTTTCCAAACTCGCGCCAGTCGTACTGGGGATAGGCCACATGATGGGCATTGAAATTGCCTGTGGCACCACCAAACTTCGCTGTGACGGGAATCTCCTTCAGACCACGCAATTGTTCCTCCAGACGATAGACATAGACCATGATCTCCTTTCCCAGACGGGTGGGGGAAGCAGGCTGTCCATGCGTCTTGGCGAGCATCGGGATATTCTTCCACTGTTCAGCGTAGTCATTGAGTTGTTCAATCAATTCCTCAATCTGTGGAACATACACCTCGTCGAGTGCCTCCTTGATACTCAGGGGCACGCTGGTGTTGTTGATATCCTGCGATGTCAGTCCGAAATGAATAAACTCCTTGTAGGCTTTCAACTCTGAGAGTTGTGACTGTTGATCAATCTGTTCCTTGATATAATACTCCACAGCCTTCACATCGTGGTTGGTCACTTTCTCAATGTCCTTGACACGCTGGGCGTCAGCAGGTGTGAGGTTACGATAAACATTACGGAGCGGCTCGAACAATTGATGATTAACTTGTTGCAGTTGCGGCAGGGGTAGTTCACACAAGGCAATAAAATACTCTATTTCCACGCGGACCCTATAACGGATAAGGGCGTATTCGGAGAAATAGCCTGCCAATGGTTCGGTTTTACTTCTGTAACGGCCGTCAATAGGCGAGACGGCTGTCAGGGCACTTAATTCCATGTTTCTAAATAATCCTAATAATATATAAGTACTTATATTTTAACCCAAAACCGCAACCACCACGGCTGCGGGTGAGTCTCATTTTGTGTTGTGGGCGCTGACGGATTCGAACCGCCGACCCTCTGCTTGTAAGGCAGATGCTCTAAACCAGCTGAGCTAAGCGCCCTTTCGAATTGCGGCTGCAAAGGTATAGAAAAATAATGAAACTGCAAAATTTCCATGCGGAAATTTTGCAGTTTCCTACTATTTTATAACTGATAGAGGTCGCTATCAGCCATCAAATCCACCTTTTTCTCTGCTAGGATCTTCTCACAGGCATCCAAATCCGACGGACGGATGACCACATGGGCCACATTACCATTGGCGAAAGAGTACATATACTCGATAAACACTCCGCGATCAGAGAGATGACGGAGTACGACAGCCAGTGAACCGCTGGTATTCGGACAGGTGAAGCCGATGACATCGGTAATCTTGACGGCGAAGTGCTGTTCCTTCAGCACCTGATAAGCCTTGTCTGGGTCGGAGACGATGCAGCGCAGGATACCGAAATCGCTGTTGTCGGCAATACTCATAGCGGACAGATTAATGCCGGCAGCACCCAGTGCGTCGGTCACCTCGGTCAGTCGTCCGGACTTGTTCTCGAGGAATACGGATAATTGTTTTGCTTTCATATATAATAGAATAGATTTATTTGTTATATACATTATTATAACTGACGGTTGTCAATCACGCGCTTGGCCTTACCAGTAGAACGCTCGATGCCCTTAGGCTCAACGAGTTTTACCTTGAATCCAAGACCGATGACACTGCGCAGTTCGCCTTCCAGCTTCTTCTGCAGACCTACCATCGTAGCCATATCGTCAGTGAAGTACTCTTCCTTAACCTCGACCTTAAGTTCAGAGGTGTCGGTATTGTTCACACGGTCGACAATCAACAGATAATGCGGTTCAAACTCCTTCTGCTTCAGGATGACATCCTCGATCTGTGACGGGAACACATTCACACCACGGATGATCAGCATGTCGTCGCAACGGCCTAAGATACGATCCATCCTCACGAGGGTACGACCACACTCGCACTTGTCATAGTGCAGTGCTGTCAGGTCGTGAGTACGGTAGCGCAGCAGCGGCATACCTTCCTTGGTGAGGTGGGTAAACGTCAGTTCACCGAATGAGCCCTCAGGCAGAGGCTCTCCCGTATTCGGATCCAGAATCTCTGGATAGAAATAGTCCTCGCTGAGGTGGGTTCCATGCTGGTACTGACATTCGTAACCTACACCAGGACCGGCAATCTCCGACAGTCCGTAGATATCGAAAGCCTTGATGCCCAGCGTCTCTTCTAGTTTTACGCGCATCTTCTCCGTCCAGGGCTCTGCACCGAAGACACCGATCTTCAGTTTGAACTCATCACGAGACCACTCGCACTCATTCAGTGCCTCGCCAAGGAACATGGCATATGAAGGCGTACAGCAGAGTACCGTCGCACCGAAGTCATGCATCAGTGTGATCTGTTTCTGCGTGTTGCCAGATGACATCGGGATAACACTTGCCCCAATATTCTGGGCACCATCGTGAGCACCTAATCCTCCAGTAAACAGACCATATCCGTAAGATATTTGGAATATATCATCCTTCGTAGCACCATAGGCAGTAAAGGCACGTGAGATAGACTCTGTCCACATAGCCAGGTCTTTACGGGTATGAAGCACCACCACGGGCTTACCTGTCGTACCAGAAGAGGCATGGATACGTACAATCTGACTCATCGGTACAGCTGCCAGCCCGAAGGGATAGTTGTCGCGCAAGTCGAGTTTATTGGTGAATGGCAGTTTGGTGATATCGTCGATACTCTTAATGTCGCCAGGCTCAAGCCCCATCTCCTGGAACTTCTTCCGATAGAAGGGGGTGTTGTGGTATACATATTCAGCCATCTTGACCAGACGACGACTCTGAATCTCGCGAAGTTGTTCGCGATCCATGCATTCAATGCTTTCGTTCCAAATCATAATTTGTTATCCTTTTCTTATTATTCAATGATTCCACCTATGCCTTGTTCTCTGCATCGATGGCCTTGATTTTCTCCTTGACGAGATCCAGATCGTCCTTGAGCTTCTGCACCTTGCGGTTCATCTCATCGATGAGGGTGCTGCCCTTCTTCGAACTGGCATTCAGGAAACCCAGGTTGTTCTCGTAGGTCTGAATTTCCTGTTTCAAGGTCTCATACTGACGGAACAGACGTGCACGCTCGTTGTCGAGAGCGTTCTCGCCACGTTCAGCCACCTGCTTCAGACTCTGCTTAAAGTTGTTCAGGCGACGCTTGGCCACAGAGATATTCAGATCTTTATACAGACGATCGAGTACGGCATGGTATTCCTCATAGAGTTTATCTTTCTCCTTGAAGGGTACATGGCCGATAGACTGGTACTCGTCCACCAGTTTTTGAACCTCCTTCTGTACATCCTCGCCCGACTCTTCGGTGATGGCCTTCAGCTTCTCAACCACCTCGCGCTTCTTTTCCAGATTGGTATATTCCTCACTGTGCTGTCCGGCTCCAGCGGCCTTACGGGCCTCGAAGAACTTATTGCAGGCACCGAGGAACTCCTCCCAAAGCTGGTCACCCAGTTTCTTGGGCACCATGCCGATGGTCTTCCACTCCTTCTGGAGGGCGATGAGCTTATCTGCCGTCGACTTCCACTCCGTGGAATCCTGTAGGGCCTTGGCCTTCTCGATCAGTGCACGTTTCTTATCTGCGTTCTCCTTGAAGGTATCCTTCAGCGAACGGAAATACTCTGCCTTACGTCCGAAGAAATCGTCGCAAGCCGCACGGAAACGCTCGAAGATCTTCACGTTCATCTTCTGGGGAGCGAATCCGATGGTCTTCCACTCGGTTTGCAGTTCGATGATCTGCTTGGTGTGCTTCTCCCAGTCGCCACTGCCCTTGTTCTCCTCGGCAGCGATGGCCTCCACCTTCTCACAGAGTTCGGTTTTGCGGGCCAAGTTCTCTTCCTCCTTGGCACGGATACCCTCGAAGTGCTGCTGGTGACGCCTGTTGATGACTGTGCTGGCTGCCTTGAAACGGTTCCAGATCTCCTCGCGCTCTTCCTTGGCCACAGGACCGATTTCACGGTATTCCTGATGCAGTTTCTGCAACTGGTGGAAGGCACTGATGACATCGGGCTCATCAGCCAGTTTCTCTGCAG
>Ga0310696_10006675_pt1 | contig 13655 bp, 6 predicted proteins | sample AusTroGonzalo_MG_4_FD_203885 | JGI IMG/M metagenome (GOLD analysis project Ga0310696, IMG submission 203885) | Bovine rumen microbial communities from tropical cattle in Woodstock, Queensland, Australia - Gonzalo_02 (v2) (version 2) | ecosystem: Host-associated > Mammals > Digestive system >... | reverse complement strand
TCGTTGATTATATAAAACCTATATGGGGCGACTCTGCACGTTATGTTCAATTAGAGGACGACTACATGTCGCTGCTGACGACTATGCGTTACGACACGGTATCTGAACAATGGATAGCAAAGAATACCACTCGCAAAGAATATACGAACCATCATGTGAGTTGTACAGAGACGACGACGATGTTGACGTTGCCGGACAAGAAAGCTGTACCGCGCGAGATCAAGACAAGTTGGCGCAATCGTCTCGGTATAGAATGGAAGAATCGCACAGAGATCCGCAATTACGATGCAGGGGAACTGACAACAGTATCTATTACGATGAACACGACTCTTTCCGGAGACAGCGCAAGACAAGAAAAAGAGACGACGACTTATACCACAGATTCGTTGGGTGTAGCGCATACAACCGCTACCAAAGAGGATCGTTTATACCTCAAATCCATTGACCAAACAATCTATGCTAAGAAGTCGGTTTTGTCCGATGGAATCGAGCGAATAGAGAATGAAGAGGAGTGGGCGATAGAGACTACGCCGCAGGGTAAAAAAGCACATTTGCTGTATCAGGATAGGATCGACTATGAACATCGCGGAACCTATATATATGATTCTGTTATTCATGCCTCAAGATATATTGAATACAATTATACGGTAGCGTGGGAAACGCACAAGCGGTGTCAGTATGACGACAAATATCGTCTGCGCTATTCTTGTGACTCATCGCAAACTCTAATCGATTATTTGGATACCATCGTTTGGGAAGGAGTAAAATATGCAACGTATCTGAAGCGTCCGGAATGGACGAACGTATCACGTAAGGAATACGAATTTGACGAGGAAGGCAAGGTGGTTCACGATAAGCAATATACGGGGAACTTCATTGACGGCTGGTTCCTAACGAAAGAGACGCTGGTCACAGATGACTACACGTGGTCCATGACCGTCAATACCAAAGACACCACTCGTACGATCTCCAAGAAATATGCCAACGGCTGGGACAGCGAATCCACCAAAGAGAAACTGGATATTTCTTCGTTGGAATGGCAAATTATCGAGAGCAGCAAATATGTGGTTACCTTTGATATGACCGGTGAACCGGTATCGGCTGTTTCCGCCTCAACGAGCAATAACAACACACGAACCGACAGAACCTATTACTTATTCCACCACTGGGATGAGACCGAGCAACGCTATATCCGTCAGGAGGTAGCTTGGAGTAACTATGACATAACTGATCCGTATTCGGTAGAAACAATCCATCCCTATGACTGCGAGGACTATACGTATTATGACCGCAAGGGAAATTGCATGGGTTACTTTATGAATTGTGTTTCTCATTATCTGCCCATTACGAACCAAAATGTGAATGGTATTTACAACAAGCGTCATTATGATGACCAAGGGCGCGTAGATACCTTGTACCGCTATGCCTTCTATGGCGAATGGTATCTTGTGCGCTATTTCGTCTATGAGTATTTCCCGGAAGAAGGTATAGCCGTGGTAGCCAAACGTCACAGTTACTCGTTGGCTGATAGTTGGGAGGATTGGACAATAGATTCGGATGATCCTACTCAAAACAATTTTTCCGATTGGAGATACTATAATCTCGGACTTACTTGGCACAAGCGTTTGTCGGGAGCAGATACTGTTTCGGCTCCGCTGCATGAGATGCGCTTTCTCGGCACGAAGACATACAGCCACACCTACAGCACGTATAACGATGACGGTGTGCTACTTGAAACGCGGACGTATAACAACGGCAGTATGATGCCGGTAACGCAGATTCACAACACTTTCGCCTACGACGAAGATGGACGGATGAGCCAACATGTGGCATATAAAGACAGTGTGCCTAACACGCGGAAGGACTATTTCTATGAGACCGGACACATGGAGCCGATTGCTACTATCACATGGACTAATTATAATAAGGAGTCCGGCAAGTGGGAAAAGTGCGCGTTCAGCAACAACGGCAGTATGACATATGATACGCAAGGACGGTTGGTGAAACGTGTGGACTACAAGATGAATGCAGATTCTACGGGTGCTGCACCAGATAAACAGTACACTTATTTATACGAGGTAGACGAGACGGATTGGATTCTTATGGACAGTTATGTGTATGTGGACGGCGCATGGGAGTGCTCAGGCAGTCCGACCTATAGAGGCAATGATCTGAACCTGACAGTCTTTGACGATGATGGTAATGTGGTAAGCCAACATACGCAGGTAGTGAGTTGCGGAAACGTACGTTCGGACGCTATGGTGACAACTTATACTTATGGTTCGCCCACTGAGCAATATCCGGTTCTGTCACCTATAGTATATAGTTTTACGGATGATGCTTTGTCTGAGTACGAAGCCGGGACACATGCGCGTGTGCTGCAAGAACGATTTGAAAACGGCTATCCGCGAGATAACTACACCGCTACCTATTATTACACTCCATTAAAATCGGAAGTACGCTTATTCAACGAGCCGGTAGAAGTAGAGCCCGAGGAGGAAACAGCGTTCTTCACATGGCCGAAAGTGGACGGCGCAGCAGGTTATTCGCTGACGATCTGGGCAGACGAAGCGCACACGACCAAATTATGCACGATTATTTTTGACGCACGCGGCACAGTGCTGACTATTGACTTCTCGCGTATGCCGTCACACAATTACACCCGTGCTGCATGGCTGGCGGAAACCGTTCCTTCGGTCGCCATTTGGCAGACCGAGTTCACGCATCTGGTTGAAAATCTGGAGTCCGGCACAAACTATTGGTACACGCTCACTGCTTTCGATGAGAAAAACCGCACGTTAGACACCCGCTCTGCTTCGTTCACCACGAAAGGTATGAAGACACCGACTAGCATAGATGATGCACAAAGTGACGATATACCATGTACAAAGGTGTTACGCGACGGACAACTAATCATCCGTCGTGGAGACGCAGAATATAGTATTCATGGAAACCAACTGAAATAATATACGATCATGAAAACGAAAGTATCAATTATTCTTGTTTGCCTGATTTGGATGGCAAGCAGCCTATCCGCGACGGAGTATAACGGCGTGTGCGGAGAGAATGTGAGCTGGACGCTGGACAGCGAGACCAAAGTACTCACGATCTCCGGAACTGGTGACATGTACCACGACGGTCACTTTTCCGATTCTCTTCACTGGCATGGTCAAAATCTCAACTCTGCTTTTCAGTCGGTTGTGATAGAACCCGGAGTGACTTCAATCGGGTACTGGGCGTTTGCCAATTGTACAAATCTCAAGACCATCAGCCTACCGGATGGTATAACGGTGATAGAAGCCGATGCGTTCTACAATTCAGGTCTCACATCCATCGTGCTGCCCAATAGTGTCACGGAAGTGCAGGAATCTGCGTTTAACGACTGCAAACAACTGGCCTCTTGTGATTTGGGACGAGGTATAAAGCATATCGGCAAGAACTGTTTCGGCAATTGCTATGCTTTGACATCGTTGAAGTGGTCGGACTGTCTGGAGACAATTGGCAGTTGGGCTTTCTATGCGAATCATCCCACCAATGTGACCGCAGCGGGTACGATTCCTTTGCAAGACACGTTGGTTTTCCCTGCAACGTTCTGTTCCATGGATGCCATCTTTGAATGTAAGACGAACGTCAAGGTGGTAGTATGGAATGCCCGCCGTCCCGAAGGAAGCGGAATGGGCGCGTTATATAATTACAATGATACTTTTGACGAAATCATCTTGGGAGAGGGCGTGGAAATAATTCCTGCCAATTTATTCCGCGACCAGAGTACTATAGACACGATTATATTACCGGAAAGCATCGAATCCATCGGAGCCAATGCGTTTAACGGATGTAAGAAACTCCAATATGTCAACATTCCCGAAAATGTACAATCTATCGGCAAAGCAGCCTTCTATAATTGCTCTGCGCTGACGTCATTGGAACTGCCTGAAAGTATCAGCGAAATCTATGGTTCTACTTTCTACGGTTGTAAGAGTTTGAGGCGTATCCGTCTTCCGAAAGGCGTGACGACTATCGGCGAGAGTGCCTTCGTGAACTGTCCCACTTTAGATTCAATCGTGTTGCCTTCGGAACTGACGATGATTGGCGGAAGTGCTTTCTCGGGCATCGAACTGCAGGATTCGCTCGTTATTCCCGACAAAGTGGTGGCTATCAGTAGCAATGCGTTTGAGAATTGGTCTTCGCTTGAATACTTGTCTATCGGTAAGAACGTCACACTTATTTCCGACAATGCCTTCAAAGGAGATAGTGCTATTCAAAAAATCACTGTTTGGGCAGCGGTACCGCCGATGGTATCAGAAGGAACACTTGCTGACATCCCGGATAGCGCTTGGCTTTCTGTACTTCCTGACAGCCGCAAGCTGTACCGCGAACATGCCTACTGGGGACGATTCCGCATGGCAGATGTGCCGGACTCGGAGATGATCCAACGCACCGTGATTGTTGATGCTGCAGAGACGACAGCAGACTTCACATGGCCGACAGACAGTGCCGCACATTCCTATCAGATCGATATCTACAAAGACGGAGCGGTATTCTGCAAACTGACGCTCGGCAACCGCGGACAGCTTCTTGGTTTCTCTTTCTCTGCGCCCGGCAGAAAAGCACCGATGAATAATGCCGATGACAGTCAACCTTATACGCTTTCCTTTAAAGTGACAGGTCTGGATGCTGCTTCCCGTTACAATTTTGTCCTTTCTACTTTAGACGAGAATGGTACGCCCTTGCATGTGTATATAGGAGATTTTGCGACTACCGGCTATCAAGGTGAGCTGAAAGGAGGAGGGGAAGTAATTCCTACGCCACCGATTATTCCCGGAGACCCAGAAGCGAAAACGCCCACAGGCATCGAAAAGACATCTGAATTCACGGAACCTTTAGAGGGTTATACCGGTAAAATATTCTATAACGGCCAACTAATCATCCGTCGGTGCGATAGGAATTATACTATTACAGGGCAGGAGGTGAGATAAATATGGGAAGGGTGACAATGGCTTAAACAACCATTGAGCACCCTTTTAGCATCCATTGAGCATCCATTGGGAAAAGGTGGAAAACAGGAGGCAAAAAGGGAAAAAGACCATTGCAGAATGAAACGATTATGGGGCATAGTGCTGGGCTTGTTGCTTGTGTTGCCAATGGCGGCACAGACAGAGGAGTTGTGTATGAGCGGCACGCTGCTCTTCCGTGAGGACTTTGGCGGGAATGATCCGGATGATCCGGTGGCGGGAACGGATCCTGCACCGGGTATGACCAGTAACTACATGCAGATTTACGACACAGCCACCTGTATGTTGCAGCGTCCGTGTACGGGCATGAGTAGCGGGCGGTATCTGTTGACCAAAATCGGCTACCGCAACGCCTCGTCGTACACCTATTCGCATTGGTTCATAATGGATGACCATACTTATCCGAATGACTATACTCGCGGTTATTTACTGGAGATAGACGGCAGAACGGACAATGCCACTTTGTTTGAAACGGTCATTGACGGCTTGTGTGAAGGAAGTAAGCTGACTTTCTCCGCATATGTAGTTAATGTCACGACTTCTTATTCGTACGACCATGGTAACAACGGAGACCCGCAATTGAGTTTTGTGCTGGTAGATCCGGAGACGGGGGCCGAACTAACGACGCCTTATAAGACGGGGCCTGTTCCTGTGGACCGGAGTTTTCAAGGTATGTCCGGCGAATGGCGCAATTCGGCGCATTGGAACTTGGTGGGTATGAATTTTACGGTGCCAGCGGGGAAAACCGCCATCAAATTGATTATTAAGAACGCTTGCACGGCCGGTGGCGGTAATGATTTTGCGATTGACGATATTGAGATACGCCTATGTTCGCCGCCTGTGACGATAGAAGGAAACCATGAAATATGTTCGAATTCATCGGCAATTTTAACCGCTAACTTTACCAACGACGGTACTTTTGCAGAGCCATTGGAATATAAATGGTGGCATTCGGAGGACAGTCTGACATGGACGGAGTTGAGTGAGACGACGGAAATACTCTCGATTTCTGCCATGCAAGAAGCCAATTCCGGTTGGTACAAAGTAGCCGTTTCCGGAACAGGAACTATCGAAAGTGTGAACTGCCGTGCGATGAGTGAGCCGTTCCGACTGACCGTCCAAGAATGTGAACCGCCGGAGCCGGAACACGAACTCTGTATGGACGGTATTCTGTTGTTTCGCGAGGACTTTGGCGGGAATGATCCAAAGGATCCCCGCATCAGTAAAACTCCGCTTTCCAGTATGACCTATCAACAACTGACAAACGACCGATTCGGTGTCATGCACGGCGGTGCGTACCTTATTACCAAACAGGGATACTGTAACGGTGACACATCTGTCAATAACCCCAACTGGCGCGGTTCGCAGTGGCATTTGCAGGATGACCATACCTATCCGAATGACCCCACTCGAGGATATCTGCTGGAGATAGACGGGCGGGGCGACAATGCGGCTTTCTATTCGACAACCATAGACGGACTCTGTGAGGGTTCGAAACTAACTTTCTCGGCTTATGTGGCGAATGTCCTGACATGGGGCCAGTACGTAGGGCGTCCCGGCATGTATGCGTATCCGCGATTGAAATTTGTTTTAACCGATCCTATTGCCAATGAAGAATTGGCAGTGTACGATACAGGAGAGATACCGTTTGACTCTGCTTTTATCGGAGATAACAAGTGCTGGCAGCAGTCCTCTGAATGGCGGTTGGTTGGTATGAATTTTACGGTTCCTGCCGGTAAGGACAGAGTCAAGTTAACCATTTATAACAATGCCATGGGTACAACCGGCAACGATTTTGCTATCGACGACATTGAGGTGCATCTCTGTATGCCTTCTCCAACCATTGTTTCGGACAATGAGGCTTGTCTGGATTCCGCTTATGCGTTCGCTGTAGATTTTACCAATGACGGTACTCTTGCAGAACCGTTGGAGTACAAATGGTGGAAATCGTCAGATAGTATCACATGGACGGAAAAGCCCGATTTTATCGGGAGAAATCCAATCTTGCAGACCATACAGGAAACCGATACAGGATGGTATAAAGTGGCCGTTTCAAGAGCGGGTAATATTGAGAATGTCAACTGCCGTACTGTCAGCGAACCCTTCCGCTTAAAGACAATCCATTGCCAGGGTCCTTTAGCTTACGAAACTCGCGACACTACTGTCTGCGACACTCTAATGCCATTCACATGGAATGAACTTTTGTTTTCCGAACCAGGTACGCAGACAACAAAGAAGCAAAATCAATGGGGTTTTGACAGTCTCCAGATAAACTGGACGCTCCATACCCAAATCTGTTATCCTGCTTTCCTCTACATCAATTGCGACACGACGGTCTGTCATGAGGACAGTATCTCTTTCCGTGGGCGAAATTACGCTGCGCCCGGTGTTTATGTTGATACCGTTTTTAATCCGACCGGCACAGATACGATTTGTCAACTGACTATAACCGACAGCCGTAGTTTCAAAGATTTCTCTATCACCATCACCGTCGGCAATCCGCCCCCGCACCCGTGGGAGCATATCACGGTGTCCGGTACTTATCATGATACGCTGCTCAACGCCTTCGGCTGTGACAGCATAGTGACTTGTCAGATCTTCTTCAAAGAACGTTGTATAGAACACATCGAAGAGCAGCAGACTTTTTGCGCAGGAGATAGTTACGAATGGCACGGACGGACACTCAGCGAGGCAGGTGACTACCGCGACACGCTCTGGCATTCCGAGGATGAGGCTTGCGATACAGCCGTCTTTCTGCATTTGTATGCGTTACCTGTCCTTACGCGCGACACGGACATTTTTATCTGTAAAGGTGACACATATAGTATCGGTGACGAACGCTTAGCCGAACCCGGCGTATACCCCGTCATTTTCCGTGCCGCCAACGGTTGTGACAGTATCGTAAGTCTGCACATCGCTTATTTGCCCTCATTTACGGACACAACTTTTGCTACAATCCTGTTTGGGGACAGTTATATCTGGGAGGATGAAACATGGAGCGAACCGACAGAGCAGACACGAAGGTATGTGGCTTCTAATGGCTGTGACAGTCTTCGTGTGCTGCAGCTACGCGTTGATTCCACTCTAACGGTGGAACAAATGGACTTGGAGTACGGCTGTGCGGATGACGGCTGGCTGACGCTGCATCTTCAACTCTCGCGTCCGGTGGACTCCGTTTGTGTCGTTTTCTCGGACGAGGCCCGCTTCGCCGGCCTGCGTGACACCGCTGTTTATTTGCATGGAAAAGAGTCGGACATTTTCATTCCGCACAGCGGAGTACAGGCCGGTACTTTCGCCTGCGAGGTGACGCTGAGGCATGACGGCAAAACGCTTTATACGGCTTCGTTCTCTTTCACACTCCTTTATCCCGCTTCTGTGTTGGAGCAGGCTTGGAATGATGTGGTGGCGGTGCTCACGCATGACTATAACGGCGGGTATGATTTTGTCGCTTTCCAGTGGTACGAAAACGGCGTGAAGCTGACCGGTGAGACCCGCTCCTATCTGTATAAACCGCTGATTATGGGAGGCGAATACAGTGTGTTGCTTACGGCAACCGACGGCACGCAGGCCATGACCTGTCCGCTTATAGCCACCTACCAGACAGACATAAGTCTCTATCCGACAATAGTCGGCACACGTCAAATCATTCATTGTTACGTATCAGAAGAGGCGGAAATGTGGGTCTATGATGCTCTCGGTCGCATCATCGGACACTATTGGCTGCCTGTCGGCGAAACGGCCATACCTGCACCCGGTGTCACCGGCGTTTATATAGCTTCTGTCACCACCCGGGCAAACAAAAAGGACCACCTCTACAAACTCGTTGTACGATGACCGACCGTTCCGGACATATAAGTGCCCTTGTGTTTTGTACTCTGTCTCTCGTACTTTGTACCTGGTCTCCTTTGGCGGCGCAGAGTTTTGTAGGGCCTACTATCGGCGGTAATATGGTACAGACGGTGGATGATCTTCGTAGCACGCACGCTCTCTTGTCCGGAGGCGGAGAAGCCGGATTCGCCTACGAATGGCAACGGGAGCATCTGCTTGTGCGCACAGGAGTCGGGTACTCTTTCCAATGCCCCTCTCTCAAACTGGACAGTCAGTGGCTTGAGCAGGATATGTTGGACACGCGGGGCGTACCGGTCGTTTACCGCGGACTGCTGGACGCACGTACCGACCGGCTTTTCATGCATCAGTTGACGATTCCTCTTATGGTGGGTGGTACATGGTATGGAGCGTATGTGCTGGTAGGACTCAAAATGAGTGTCGCATTGGGTACGAGTGCCCGACAGGATGCCGCACTCTGCACAGCGGGCGATTATCAAGGACGGTACTACGAATGGTTTGAAGACATGCCTAACCACGGCTATCATGATTTCGAACCAGTGCAGACACGCCATGCAGTCACGCTTAACCGTTTTGACTTGCGTCTTGCTGCCGAACTCGGTTACACGTTCCAGCTCAATCCCTACTCGAACCGTCACCCTTCGCCTTTGCTACGTGCCGGGCTTTTTGCCGAATACGGCATCTTCAATCTGCATACCCGCAACAGTACTGATCCGCGTACTACGGCCGACTGGACGCAGTACTTGCAAGTCAGCATGACCCATATCTATTCTTCCGAAGAGAGCAATACCTCCCGAGCGCACCTTTTCCTTGCCGGCCTGCGCTTCACGCTCCTTTTCCCAGTTACCGACGGTCCTTCTACCAAGGTTTTCTGCCACTGCGAATAAAAAGCGTGGCTTTTTTTTCGTTTTCTCTTGCACATTTCAAAAATTTGTTGTAACTTCGGACTCCGCCTATTGCAAAGCAATATTCCCCCGAAGATACGTTCGCACTATTTTGCGAACGACAATCTTTTTCTAAAAACAATCTTTTTAGGCAAGCCTACACGATTTTTTTTATAAAAATCTTGTACATTCAAATTTTTTGTAGTATCTTTGCAGCCGATTTAGAATAAATCGCGAATAAGTATGATATACAGATTGACTTTTTCCTGCGAGGAGGGAGATCCTCAGTTCCGCAGGGTGTTTGAGGCAGATGCCGATGCTACATTTCTGCAACTGCACGAAGCCATACTGAAGAGCGTGGGTTATCCCGATGACCAGATGACTTCTTTTTTCATGTGCAATGACGAATGGGAGAAAGAGCAGGAGGTGACGCTGGTGGAGATGGACTCGAACTTCGAGTACGACAACATGGTGATGAATGAGACGCGTCTGAGCGACCTGATGAGCGAGCAGGGCCAGCGACTCATTTATATCTTCGACCCGATGTTCGAGCGTTATTTCTTCGGCAGTCTGAAAGAGATCAAACCCGGCACGATGAACGGCGTAGAGTGCGTGGAGAGCAAGGGTAAAGCGCCGAAGCAGCTGAAGAGCGAAGATCCGATGGCCGGCCTCGGCGGAGGTAAGGGCGATGACGATGATTTCCTGTTTGACGATGAGTTCAAGGACGAGTACGATATGGGAGACATCGACATGGAAGGGTTCCAAGACCTCAGCTTTGACGATGGAACGATGTTCTAAAAGTTTACTTTTGATCCTCGGGCCGACGGGGGTGGGGAAGACGGAGTTGGCGCTTCGTGTAGCGGAACGGTACGGATGCCCCATCGTCAGTTGTGACAGCCGGCAGGTATATAAAAACATCCCTATCGGCACAGCAGCCCCGACGGCAGAAGAGCAGGCCCGCGTGAAGCACTATTTCATTGCGACGCGCGAGTTGGAGGACGACTACAATGCCGGTCAGTACGAACGGGACGCACTGCAGTTATTGGACAGCCTCTTCCGGGCGCACGACGTGGTGGTGATGACCGGTGGTTCGATGCTCTACGCAGATGCCGTGTGCACGGGCCTGGACGACCTGCCTTCCGTGCCGGAAGAGATACGAAAAGCGGTAGCCTACCCTCGACCGGGGAAGGAGGAAAGCAGGGAAGAATGGCTGAGATGGCTGCAGAGCGAGGTGCAACGGTTGGATCCGGCTTATTGGGAAACAGTGGACCGTCAGAACCCGGCGCGATTGGCGCACTGTGTGGAGTTATGCCTTACGACAGGAAAACCCTATTCGAGTTTATTGGGAAAGAAGACAGACCGCTGCGCTGACAGAATACAGAATACAGACAGGCCGTTTCGGATAATAAAGATCGGATTGGAGCGGGGACGGGAAGATTTATACGCGCGCATCAACGAGCGCGTGCAGGCGATGGTAAAGCAAGGCCTGGTGGACGAAGCGCGGGCGGTGTACCCGAAGCGGCATCTGAACAGTTTGCAGACCGTCGGTTATAAAGAGTTGTTCGCTTATTTCGACGGAGAGTACGACCTGGCGCGCGCCATCGAATTGATACAACAGAACACCCGGCATTATGCCAAACGGCAATTGACGTGGTTTAGAAGAGACAAAGAAATACATTGGCTGGATGCCAACGAATCATATGAAAAAAACAGTGCTTTTATTGACACTCTGCTGCATACTGATAGCGTGCAAGAAGAATAACGTGACCTTCACTTATTCTCCTACCGAACCGCGTGCAGGCGAATCGGTGCAGTTCTCCAATCAGTCGTCCACGGGCGAAGAATGGGAGTGGTCGTTCGGAGACGGTTCTACCTCTACGCTCCGTTCTCCTACTCACGTCTTCCGCAACCCGGGCAGTTATCTGGTCATGCTGAAGGTGGATAACAAGAAGGCTTGGACGGCTACCAGGGAGATAACCGTCTATGACACCGTCCCTACTTTCGTATGCGAGGACAGTGTCTTCTATATCTATCGGGATTATACATTTACCGCCAATCTGTACAACCCCTACAATTACGAGGTGAAGTACAGTTGGATGTTCCCTCTGAATACGATTTATGCGGAGGTGACAGACGGCAAGACAACCGGCAGGAACCTGCGTATGTGTTTCACCAAAGCGATGAAAGAGGCGCCTATATGGCTCCAGATCATCTTCAACGGCGATACGATGGAGATCCAGAAGTCCTTTGAGGTGCTTGACCGTCCGACTAACTCGCTGCTCATCCGTTCAGCCGAGGGAGACTACCGTCAGCGTATCTTCGGCAGCCGCGCGGAGATGTATCAGCCGGATGCGTCCGCCACACCGCTGTTAGACGCCGCACAAGACACCGCGCAGACCTATAACGGCAAGCATTTTGACCTGGCTACCCTCAGTACTGTTTTCCCGGGAATAGAGGGTTTCAGCATAGCGAACCGTAAGATATACTACCGCGCGGACGGTCTATGGGTGGCGAACATTGACGGCGCCAACCCTGTACAGATAGATACAGCCGCCTGTGCCGCCATGACGCTCGATATGCAAGACAACCGTATCTACTGGGCGAAAGAAGACGGCGTATGGTACATGCCGTTCGTCGGCTCGGACAATAACCGCTTCGTGACGGAACCCAAACAACTGAATACCATAAAGAACATAACCAAATTAGCCGCAGATGCGGAATTGAAATGAATCAACCGGATTATATTTTTGAGACCTCATGGGAAGTATGTAACCGCGTAGGCGGTATCTATGCCGTACTCAGTACACGCGCCGCGTCGATGCAAGCCGAGCACCCCGACAAAGTGTTATTCTTCGGAGTAGATTTCGGGGCACATAGTGATATCTATTTTCGAGAAGATCGCGATCTTCTCAAAAAGTGGAAAGTTGAAAGTTTAAAGTTGAAAGAGAACATCCCTGTTCGCATCGGGCGATGGCAGGTGCCGGGAGAACCGATTGCAATCCTGCTGAAATACGATTCGCTATGGGCACGCAAGGATGAGATATACGCCTGGGCATGGGATAAGTTTAAAGTACAGAGCCACGCCGCTTACGGAGACTATGACGAGTCCTGCCTGTTCGGTTATGCCGCAGGCATGGTGATGGAGAGTCTGTATCGTTTTTTAGTCAAAAGTCAAAAGTCGAAAGCTAAGAGTCAAGAGTCAAGAGTCAAGAGTCAAGAGAGGATTAATGTCTGTGCACATGCGAACGAATGGCAGACGGCGTTCTCTATTTTCTACCTCCGCGATCATTGTCCGGAGATAGCGACGCTCTTTACCACCCATGCCACGGGTATAGGCCGCTCGATAGCCGGCAACGGCAAGCCGCTGTACGATTATTTTGAGGGATATAACGGCGACCAGATGGCGCAGGAGTTGAATATGGTCTCCAAGCACTCGGTGGAGAAACAGGGGGCGCATTGGGCGGACTGCTTCACTACGGTCAGTTACATCACCGCGCGCGAGTGTGCGCAACTGTTGGACAAGAAAGTAGATATCGAGACCCCGAACGGATTTGAACCCACCTATGTGCCGAAAGGCAAGGCGTTTGACGAGAAGCGCGCAGAAGCGCGTGAAGCCTTGCGCCGCGTGGCAGGTGAGCAGTTAGGCGGTATCGTTCCGCAGAACGCTCTGCTCGTCGGTATATCCGGTCGATTGGAATGGAAGAACAAAGGTGTGGATGTCTTCGCCGAAGCACTGGATAAGTTGGCGCAGAAGATTTATCATAGTGACCAACCGGAGAAAGAGGTAGTGGCATTCGTCATGATCCCATACCTCGATCGTGCCCCGGCACGTAAAGGCAAGGTGAGTGCGGTGTTCGTGCCGTATTACCTGGACGGACAGGATCCGCTGTTCGGAATGAAATACTACGACCTG
>Ga0310696_10006673_pt1 | contig 13657 bp, 9 predicted proteins | sample AusTroGonzalo_MG_4_FD_203885 | JGI IMG/M metagenome (GOLD analysis project Ga0310696, IMG submission 203885) | Bovine rumen microbial communities from tropical cattle in Woodstock, Queensland, Australia - Gonzalo_02 (v2) (version 2) | ecosystem: Host-associated > Mammals > Digestive system >... | reverse complement strand
GATCTGGCCTCCGACGCTCCAGCCGTCGATCTTGACCTCGGGCTTGACCAGGATCCCGGCTTCCGTGGCGATGTGGACCGGCTCGCTGACGATGAGCTTGACGTCGCGGTAGATGCCGGCGCCCTCGTACCACCAGCCTTCGAAGACGGCGGCATTGACCTCGATCGCGATCAGGTTGTCGCGCCCGTACAGCAGTTCGGGGGTGATGTCCACGGTAAACGTGTTGTATCCGCTGTGGTTATGGTGGAAGAGCGACTGGTTGATCCAGATCGTCGAGTTCGTGGCGATGCCGCCGAACTGAAGCTCCACGCGTTTGCCCTTCCACGAGGACGGCACGAAGAAACGTTTGCGGTAGTATCCCCAGCCGCGTTTGCGGTAACCCTGTTCGCCGTCTTCCTCGGGGTAGAAGCCGTTCTCGACGGCCCAGTCGTGCGGCAGGTCGACGGGGCGGAAATCCTTGTCGTCGAACTTGAACGAGGTGAACGGCCAGACCACGTCCGAGGTCGCGGCTTTCGTCCCGGCCCAGATGGTCTTGTGTTCTTTGTAATCGCGCGGCGCGAACTGCCGCTCAGTTTGCAGGAACAACCAGCCGGGGTTGAAATCGTATATTTCGGAGGCGTTCGCAGTTCCCGCGAGCAGAAGGAGGAAAAGGAACATGCAGAGGACTTCGGAAGCGGTTTGATTCAGTTTCATGGGGCGCCGTCCTTTCTGGAGCAGATAGTGTTCCGCGCAAGTTCTGCGGAAAGGTATGTCGGAAAAAAGCAGTCGTTTCTTACAATACAATATAGCACGTCGGATGACGGAATCAACCCCGGGAAAGGAAAAAGCACGCCGAAATCGGCGGAACATGGACTCCCTGCCCGGATAAGGGGCGTCTTCCCGCTCCGGCCGGAAATCGTTTCCGGCGCGGAAAAAAGGCATCAGGCCGTGTGCCGTCCCGGCGCGGGCCGCCGGGTTCCATCAGAAGGAGACGTTGATGTCGCCGGAGATCGCGGTCGGATGCGGGATGAGCTTCAGGCCCATGGAATTCTGCCAGTCCTGATCCCATGTGTTGAGCATCAGCGGATCGGTCGGCGGTCCGAACGGGTTCAGGTCGATGACGATGATCTCGTCCTTCGAGGTGAAATAGATGTCGAGCACGAGGTCGGGATCGGGCAGGACCCAGAAGTTCTTGTCGATGAAGTCGACCGCGAGCGTCCAGTATTTTTCGCGGACTTTTTCCAGGCGCGGATAATGCCGCGTCATCCAGTACTGGCTCATGGCACGCAGTTTGCCGTTCTTCACGAACATGCGGAACTCTCGGGCGACGTCCATACGGCGGAACGGACGCACGCAGATGGCCGAGACCATGCCTTTCATGGCTGCGTTCCGAACCTTCGCGCTTTTGGTCAGGAAATACCATGCGCTGGTGGCGGAACAGACCGCGCCGTGTTTCTCCTCGAAGCGAACAGTGTCGGTCGGAGCGACGAGGTCGGTGCCCACGAAGCGCGTGAACGGGAACTTGCTCATGGCGCTGGCGAGGCGGCCTATGACGCCTTTCGCAATGCCGGAATCGGTGTCGCCGCTCTGAAGCGCCTGGATCTCGATGTCCATCAGAAACACGAAGTTGGTGGGCAGGGAATATACGGAAAGTCTCGGATACCAGTTCTGTATCCGGCAGTGTTCGAGTTTTGCATCCATGGGGGCCGTCTCCTTGTTTAAGGCGGTTAAAAGTCCGAATCGCTGAAGTCGTCGTCTTTCCGGTCGTTCTGCGGACAGACCTTTTTCATGACGGTCCGGAACGCGAAAATCTGGTAGACGAAGAATATGCAGACGAAAAGAAGATTGAAGGAAAGGAACGGAAGATAGCTTTCCATGCCCGCGGCGTCGAGCAGGGTTGCTGCGATCTGGGCCGGGAAGGTGGAATAGATCATGATGGTCAGGATATTCCGGTATGCGATCCCCTTCGGCAGGGTGGACGCCCGCAGATACTGGATCAGCGACACCAGCAGAATGAGCAGACCGATCTCTATGAAATTTCGGAAAAACGTTGTCAGAAGGATCACGGCCGTTATCATGTCGAGGGTGGAAATGATGATCTGAGAACCGGTTATCCTGATGGCCTGCGCCTCCTTCTCCGCATTTCCGGCGGTATCCTCGTTTCCGGCGGTATCCTCGTTTCCGGCGGTATCGGTTTTTTCCGCGGAAGAACCGAATTTGACCTGGAGCTTTTTCGCGAATTCGGGACCGGAGAGCAATTCCGGCTGGCGGGCGGAGAGCAGGTCCAGAAGGATGAGGATCGGCTGATTCTCGGAGAGAGCCTTTTCGTACAGTGCGGATGCGGGCAGGTTCCAGACGACGAAGACGTTCTCGCCATCCTTTTCAATCATTTCATTGGTGCCCCAGACGATCATTTCGGCAGGGAAGACGGCGAAGCCGAAGTCGGTCGTGCGGTCGGCGTTGAAGTCTTCACGTGTGAACGTGCCGTTGGGGAAATACTCCAGCATGGCTCCGGAAAGTCTCAGGTGGCGCGGAGTGTCCGGGTCCTTCGCGAAGGAGATGTTCTGCGGCGTGAACTCAAAAGCGCCGATTTCCTCGTCGAACGCCTGTCCGGTCCGGTTGAATGTCCCCCGCAGGATGAACGTGCCGACGATCGCGGCAAGAACGGCGCAAAGGACGGTCAGGAGAAAGAATCGCCAGACGGCGCGTCCCGGGGAGCTTTTGTAAATCCGGGTAAAGACCTCCGTTCCGGCGCACAGCTGCACGGTAGTGGCGAGAAACCCGGGCAGGGCATTCCCGTCTGTTCCGGATTTCCCGGTATCTGTTCCGGGGCGGAGCATGGTCAGACGAGCCTCCGGACCTTGAATCCGCGGGGTGCGTTGCGCTTGATGATCTTGTCAATCCGTTTTGAGATGGACGGATAGACGTCCGGGTCGACCTTCTGGACGAACACGACGCCGTCGAGGTGGTCGAGTTCGTGCTGGACGACGCGGGCGAGGAGGCCTCCGCATTCCAGGACGAAGTCGGAACCGTCGAGGAGCATGGACTTGAGCACGATGGAATCGCTGCGCATGACGCGTCCGTAGACGTCCGGCACGCTCAGGCAGCCCTCGTCGAACGGGCAGAGGTTGCCGGAGTACGAGACGATCTCAGGGTTGATGAGCGTGATGGGCATCAGCGGGAGAAGTTTCTTCTCGCCGGGGGAGTGGACCGGCAGTTCGTTGCCGTCCTCGTCTTTCGGCGGATCGATGTCGATGGTCACGATGCGCTGAAGAAGCCCGACCTGGTTCCCGGCGAGGCCGATCCCGTGCGCCTTGTACATGATGCGGAGCATGGCCTCGGAAACGCGTTCCAGTTCCTCGGTGATCTGTTCGACGGGTTTTGCTTTCGCGGCCAGAATCGGGTCGCCGAGCAGTCGGAGCTTGAGTTTGTCGACGGGGATGTTCATGCGGCCTCCTTCCTGAACAGGCGGTTATGCGGTCGCGGCCAGTGCGGCGCGGATGCGGCGGGCGCATTCCTTCACGCCGATGCAGACGACCGTCTCGTAAATGCTGGCGCCGACCGTGATGCCGCAGACGGCGACGCGGACGGGCTGGTTGAGCGCGAACTGGGAGAGCCCGTCAGCTGTCTCGATGGCGCGAAGCGCGTCCTCGAGGGCTTTCGGGTCGTTTTCGGGGAGGGAATCGAATGCGTCCGCGGCTTTCGCGAGGGCGGAACGCATGGGGGCCGGCGTGAGGAATTTCTTCACGCCCTTCGGGTCGTAGTCGACCGGAACGGCGAAGAAATAAGTCCATGCGGCCAGGTCGGTCATGAGCTTTGTGCGGGTCTGCATCAGGTCCGCCACGGCGTCGAATTTCGTGCGGTCGACGGATTCCCGCCACGGATAGGCGGCTGCGAAGTCCCAGGCGCGTTCGCGGAAGACTGCCGGGTCGAGCGCGGCGATGTACTGGCCGTTCAGGTTTGCCATTTTCACGGCGTCGAACTGCGCGGGCGAATGCTGCGCACGGGCGAGATCGAACGCCTCGACGAGTTCCTGGCGGGACATCTTCTCGCGGTTGTCGCCGGAGGACCAGCCGAGGAGCGTCAGGTAGTTGAACAGCGCCTCGGGGAGCACGCCTTTCGCGCGGAAATCGCCGACGAAGGCGTCGCCGTCGCGCTTGCTGTAGGGCTTGCCCTGGGCGTTCACGATCATCGGCAGATGGGCGTAGGACGGGACTTCCGCCCCGAGCGTGCGGAACATGAAGAGATGGCGGTAGGTATTTTCCACATGGTCGTCGCCGCGGACGATGAGCGTGATGCCCTGCGTGATGTCGTCGCAGACGTTCGCGAGGTGGAAGACGGGGCTGCCGTCGCTGCGGACGATGATGAAGTCGCGCATGCTGTCGAGCGGCTTGGAGAGGTGTCCCTTCACCATGTCGTCGTAGAAGACTTCGCGGCGGGTGAACGTCATGGATGCGGCGTGTCCGACGGTTTCGGTTGTGCCGCTGCCCAGAATGCCGTTGAGCTTGTCGTCCGTGAGGCTGAAGAGCGTCTGCCCGGCGGCGTCGAGGACGGCGAGGTCCTTGAAACCGGCGAGGCACGCCTGGTTTTCGACCGGCTTGCCCTTCGGGGAAAGCGTTGTGAAGGCCAGGCCGCCGCCGCTGATCCGGACTTCGGTGTCAGGGGCGAGCGTGAACGAGGCGGAGCCGACCGTGCGGACGAACGGGAAATCGTCGCAGAAGAAGGGGATGCGGAAGAGGATCGGGGAATGCTCCGCACTCGGGTCGAGCGGGTAGGCATGACCGGCTTCCTGAAGCTGTTTCGCGGCTTCGAGGTGGTGCTGCGCCTGCGTGGTCTGGTAAAGGATCTCCTCGTCGTAGTCGAGGCCGAGCCATTCCATGCACTCGAGGAGAGTGTCGATGGCCTCTTTTGTGGAGCGTTCAAGGTCGGTGTCCTCGATTCTCAGAATGAACTTGCCGCCCATGTGGCGGGCGGCAAGCCAGTTGAAGATCGCGGTGCGGATGTTTCCGATGTGAACCTGCCCGGTGGGGGAGGGAGCGAATCTGAGTCTGTGCTGCATAAGGAAAAGATGCGGGCCGGAATCGGCCCGCGCGAGTGTTTGAATTTCGAGGTTGGGGAACGGTCAGTTGGCGTTCGTGGCGGCGAGGATCTGCGCCTTTGCGTTGTGCATGCTGACGACGGCCTGTGCGAGGGAAGTCTCTGCGTTGACGAATTCGCGCTGGACTTCGTTCACACGGGTGATGGCGCAGTTGCCGGCCTCGTATTCGTCGTCGACCAAGTCGCGCATTTTGCGGACGGCCTCGAGGTTCTTCTGGTAAAGCTTGACGGTCTTGAGGCTGACGATGTAGTTTTCATAGGCGGTGCGGACGTCGTTGATGACGGTGATCCACTGGTCTGCGAGCGCGTATTCGGCCTGTTCCATGGCGGCCTGGGTGGCGCGCATGTTGAAGAAGGTGCTGCCGCCGGAGAAGAGGTCCCAGGAGACGTTGATGCCGGTGGTGAAGGTGCTGTAGCGTCTTCTGTTGATGCCCTGGTGCGACGTGTAGGTATCATAGTGGTAGGGGCTGTAGTGCGTGGCATTGTTGGTGTAGCCGAGGCCGATCGAGGTGGTGACGGTCGGGCCGAACGCCGCGATGCTGGAGTAGTAGTTGAACTTGGAAGCTTCGAGGGCTTCGCGGAGGGCCTTCAGGTCGGGGCGGTTGGAGAGGGCGGCGTCGAGATAGTAGCTTTCATCCGCGAGCATTTCGCCGTCGGCGGCGAGTTCCTCGGGGAATTCGATTCCGTCGGGGATGGTGCCCTCGGTGAGGCCCATGAGCGCGGCAAGCGCATACTTGGAGGAGGCGAGGGAGTAGTTGGCGGAGTAGAGGTTGCTCTCCGCATTGTTGTAGTTGACCTTGAAGTTGAGGACGTCGGACAGCGTGGAGGCGCCGACGCCGTATTTGAGCTCGGTTTCCTTGAGGAGTTCGCGGTTGTAGCGCATATCCTCAATGGCGATGTTCTGGCGGGCTTTCGCCAGCATCACGTTGTTGTAGGCGTAAGCGACGCTCTGGAGGAGCAGACGGCGGGCGTCCTGCTCGAGCTGCTCGGACTGTTTCCAGCTGTGGCGTGCGGCCAGCAGATTCATTTCACGCTGGAAGCTGTCGAAGACGAGCAGAGAAGCGGAAAGCGAGGGAGAGGCGGAGAAGGTCTTGTAGCTGGCGCCGGCGTCCTCGGTGTAGCCGCGGTAGTTGGTGGAGTTCAGGGCGAAGCTGCCTGTGACGGTGGGCAGGTAGTAGGAGAATCTGCGGTAGTACTGGGCGCGGGCCTGCGAGACCGCGAAGTAGCGGGACTTGAAGCTCGGATTGTTCTGGATGGCGATGGTCTGAGCCTCGTCGAGGGTCAGGAGCTTGAGCCCGACCGGGAGCTTCTGGTGTTCCTCCTCGGTGATCTCGGTGTACTTGTCCTTGGAAATTGCCGCAGGCGGTTTCGCGACGTTGCACGCGGTCAGGGCCGCGAGGAGAGCCGCGGAAACGACGGTTGCACTGAAAACTTGGAATTTCATAATATCCGGGCGCCTTTCGATGGTGTGATTTTGTTTACAGAAGAACTAATACCTCTCAATATACATCCCCGCGGGGAAATATTCAAATGCTTCTCCTAAAAAAAACGATTTTTTCATAGGAAACCTGAACTCGTAAAGTCAATTCCGGCTTTCCGGGAAGGAAAAGCCTGAAATGCGCGGGAAAAAACTTGCAAAAAAAGAACAGCAAGGATATATTATCGTCTGAACCCTCGTCAAAACATAATCCCTTCCCGTCCGCTTTCCGCCGACGTTTGCTCCTGCTGCCATGAAGAAATCGAATGAACCGCTGATCTCCGCCGCCATCGCGGGCATTTCCGCCGTCCTGCTGCTCGGCGCATGCCTGTCCGTCGTCTCGTTTGTTCCGTACACCTCTCTGCCGCCATGGGGGGTCTATGTGTTCTGCCTGTCCCTGTTTGCCGGGCTTTTCGCGATGGTATGCGCCCGAAATTTCGGGGTCCTGATCGGGGTCGTGGTGCCCGGACTCCTTCTGGCCGTCCTCGGGCTGTACTGGGCGCGGACGGGCGGCGACGTGAAACGCGGCATAGCGTTGGCGATGGTCTCCGCGGGGTTCTGGATAATTCTCCGCATCGGAGAAAAAATGATCGAGACGGCGTTCCGGACGCGGTTCGGTCTCGGGCCGGGCATGGCAGTGTTCTTCGGCACGACGGTCCTGCTGGGCGTGTCGAAAGGTGTCTCCCTGCTGGTGCTCCGGCACGGTGTCTGCGGGTTCCGGTCGCTGGAGATCGCGCTGGCCGTCTGGCTGGTCTTTCTGCTGATCTGGCGGCCTTCGCTGGTCCTGCGGTCGCTTGGATTGCTTCTGTCTCATTCGCTGTACCGTATCCGCGTCGACCGGATCGAAAACTATCCTGACGCGGGACCGGTCCTGCTCGTGGCGAACCATATTTCGTTCCTCGACTTCATCTTCATCCTGTGCCTGAAGCCGCGCCGTGTGACGTTCATGGTCGATGAGGCGTTTTACCGGTTCCCGGGGTTGCATCTGTTCTTCCGCTGGAGCCGCGCCCTGGAGGTGCCGCGCCGGATGAACCGCGAGAAAATGCGGAAACTGATCGACGCGACGCATGCGATCCTGAACCGGGGCGGCGCGGTGTGCGTCTTCCCTGAGGGCGCGATCTCGCCGAACGGCATCACGCACGCATTCCGCTCCGGGCTGCACCGTCTGATGCCGTCGCCGGACATCCCGGTGATCCCGGTCCGGCTGGGGCTGCACTGGGGGAGCCTTCTGACGATCTACAACGGGAAGCTCCGGTTCATCAAGCCGCGTCTGCTGCCGATCCCCGGCACGATCATCATTGGGGAGCCGATCCCGCCGCAGTGGAACGGTTTCCGCATCTGGCAGAGGATCCAGGAATTGGGCGCCGAAGCGGAGATGAAGCCCGTGCGCGGAGAAAAGACCGTTCATTACCGGTATCTGCGGCGTTCGCTTCAGCATCCGTTCGAGAGCACGTTCAAGGACGCGGACGCGCCGAAGGGCGTATCGAACTTCGCCATGCTCGCCCAGTCGATCATCATCAGCCGGAAACTGCGGCAGATCCTCGCGGAACGGGGCGACGACGGGCAGTTCGTCGGCGTGCTGCTGCCGAACAAGACCGTGTCCGCCGCGGTCCTCCTCGGCGTGATGTTCGCCGACCGGACCCCCGCCATCCTGAACTACACGGCGGGCGACTCCGTGATGCAGTCCATGTACGAACGCGCGAAACTGAAGACGGTCGTCACGAGCCGCCTTTTCCTGAGCAGGCTGAAGAAACCCGCGCGGGACGAGATGTTTTTCCTGGAGGACCTGCCGAAACTTGTCACGAAGAGAGACAAGCTTCTTGCCGCCGCCCAGATCGTCCTGCTGCCTCACCAGCTCCTCATCCGCGTCGTGTCGCCGAAGTACGGCACGGACCTCATGCGCCCGGCGGCGCTGCTCTTCTCCAGCGGCTCCACGGGCATGCCGAAGGGCGTTCTGCTGTCGCATCACAACATCACCGCGAACATCTGGAGTTTCTGGCGGCAGCTGAACTGGCTGTACGGCACGGAGCGCATCCTCGGCAATCTGCCGCTCTTCCACGCGTTCGGACTGATGGTCGGACTGTGTTTCCCCGGCGTCACGGGCACGAAGGTCACGCTGGTGGCGAATCCGCTGGACGGGAACGGCGTCTGCAAGGCGGTCCGCGACGACAAGGTCACCATGCTCATCTCCACGCCGACATTCCTTCAGACCTACATGCGGTGCTGCAAGGAAGGCGATTTCTCCTCGCTCCGCATGATGGTCACCGGCGCCGAAAAACTTCAGAAGCGCCTCGCGGATTCCTTCCGCGAGCTCACCGGTCTCAGCATCATCGAGGGATACGGCTGCACCGAGATGTCGCCCATCGTGTCGCTGAATTTGCCGAAGGATTTCCTGGCCGTCGGCCGCGAGGCGGGTCCCGAGGGCAGCATCGGCGTGGCGATGCCAGGGATCGCCGCCCGTATCGCGGACGTCGACACGGGCGAACTCCTCGACGCGGGCAAGGAAGGCCTGCTCCAGCTCAAATCCGCGTCCGTCATGCTCGGCTACCTGGACGATCCCGAGGCGACCGCCGCCGCCATGACCCCGGATGGCTGGTACAATACCAACGACGTGGCCTCCATGGACCGCGACGGCTACAACCGCATCACGGGCCGGCTTTCCCGCTTCAGCAAGATCGGCGGCGAGATGGTCCCGCATGAGCTGATCGAGAACCGTCTGGAGGAGTTCTACGGCATTGAGGGAAAGGTGGCCGTGTCCGCCCGTCCCGATCCGAAACGCGGAGAACAGCTCATTGTCTTCTACGAGACCGGTTGCGGACTCGACCCCGTCGACGCCGGAAACAAGCTCCGCGAATCCGGTCTGCCCAACCTCTGGGTGCCGCGCCCCGACAGCTTCTTCCCGCTCGAAAAGATCCCGTTCCTCGGCAACGGCAAAAAGGACCTGAAAAAATTGCGGGAACTGGCCGCGGAAGCGGGTCGTTGAACCCGCTGTGCCCCGCTTGAATACGTGCCTGCGACGGGAATCGCGGACAAAATGGCAGGAATTCGCGACTTTTTGGAAAAAGCGGCTTGTTTTTTCCGAATTGTGCGATATCTTTTTATGATTTGAATTCCGGGCGGACCGCCAACATCATGCCGGGGCAGAATACCGTGTTTGAATATCTTTTTTACATTTTCGATTTCATCGTCATCTGGGCGATGATTTACTGGGTGCTGTATTTCCTGCGCGGCACACGCAGCGCCAACGTGCTGTTCGGCGTGATCGCCATCTTCCTGGTCTCTTCGCTCGCGGTGAGTTTTTTCACCCGGCTCGTTGTGCTGCGGTACCTCCTGATGGACTGCCTGATGCCGGTCCTCGGTTTCGCCATCCTCGTTATCTTCCAGCCGGAATTCCGCCGCGCCTTCGCGCAGGCGGGCAGCCTTTTCGTGTCGAACCGGACGGGCAAGGAGACCATCGACCAGGTGGTCGAAGCCGCGACGCAGCTTTCCGCGACCCGGACAGGCGCGATCATCGTGTTTGAGCGCAACATCGGTCTTACCGACACCACGCGTTCGGCCGTGCCGCTGGACGCCCGTGTGGACGCCCTGCTGCTTCAGTCCATCTTCTATCCGAACTCCCCGCTTCACGACTGCGCGGTCGTCATCGGCAAGAACAACCGCATCGTGGCCGCCCACGCCGTGCTGCCGTTGGCCGAGGAGGATTTTTTTGCGAACGGGAGAAGGCTCGGCACGCGTCACCGTGCGGCGACCGGGATCTCGCAGGAGACCGACGCCATCGCCGTGGTCGTTTCCGAGGAGACGGGTACGATCAGCCTTGCGAAAAAGGGGCGTCTGGTCCGCGCCCTGAAGCCGGAAGAGCTTCGTTACCAGCTCGGCGTCATCCTTCTGGACCGGAAATCCCTCTGGAAGCGCCTCGGAAAGACCGGCATGGAACTCGCCGAGTCCCTTGACGACGGCGGAAAGGACGATAACGCATGAAAAGCGGCGGTTTCTGGAAAGACAAGTTTTTCCCGCGTATGGCCAACCTCGTCCTCAACGATTTCTGGCGCAAGGTCTTCTCGCTGCTGTTCGCCGTGCTCCTCACCGCGTACGCCCACCTCGTCGTGAAGATGAAAATGGACATGGTCAAGATTCATCTGAGGGATGTCCCGGTCTATTTCATTCCCGCTGACGGCGAGAATTTCACCATCGTGCCCTGGGATGCGAATCTGACGGTCGACATCGATGTCGAAGTCCCCGGAAACATGAAAAACCTGAAAAATGCGGATTTCTATGTGGAATGCCCCATGACGAAAGCGCAGCTCGACGCGGAAGACCCCAAGCCCCTGAAGCTCAACAGGGACTTCGTGAAGACCAGGCGTGCCGTCGATAACCTGAACGTGCAGGCGATCCGCCCGGACGTCATCCGGCCGGACCTTGATTACTACCTCGAAAAGGACGTCCCCGTGTATCCTGTCTATGTCGAGAAGGAAGTCATGGCCGGGTATGACGTCCATGTCCCGGAGATCGGGAAGCTGGTCAGGATCCGCGGCCCGAAAAGGCACCTTGAAACGATTTACTACCTCGAAACCGAAAAGATCCCCATCTCGAACGCATTCGAGGGGTTTTCCTGTCCGGTCCGCCCCGTCCTGCCGAACGGCATGAGGGACGATTACGTCAAGATCCTTTCGGATACCGTCATGGTCGATGTCCAGATCGAAAGGAAAATGACGAACTCCTTCAAAGACATTCCCCTTCGCGTCCTCACCGGCAAGGAAGGCGCAAACGATCTGGTCATCGTGAGCGTCAAGCCCGAGACCGTGACCGTCGAGTTCGACTACATGCCGCCGCCGAAGGCGAAAACGAAGTCGGAACTCCCGTCCCCGGCAAATCGGGACGTCTCTCCTTCGCAGATCCATCCGTTCCTGGATCTCTCGAACCTGACGCAGCCGGGCGTCTATTCCGTCGACATCGGCTGCTGGTCCGAGAATGAGATCGTCAAGGAGGTCAGAATGGAGCCGAAGCAGGCGACGGTCACTCTGGAGTCCGCCGCGCCGCCTGTGCCGAAGGAGGACCCGGTTTCCCCGGACCAGGAGCAATCTCAGCAATGAACGATCTTTCAGCCCCTCATTATTCGCAGGCGGAGGACGTCTGCAATTCCGTTTCGCACGTCATCGGCGTTGTCCTGACTGTCTGCGGCACATACGTGCTTGTCCTCAATTCGTCCACTTCGTCGCGCGTCGTCGCCTCGCTGATCTACGGCATTGCGATCTTTTCCATGTTCCTCGCCTCCTCGCTGTACCATGCCGTCCGCGACCAGGAGGTCAAGGCCGCCGTCCGCAAGGTCGACCACGCAATGATTTATTTCGCGATCGCGGGCACCTATGTGCCGGTCCTGAATGCCATAACGCAGCCGCCCGAAAGCACGATCTGGTATTGCGGGCTCGGGGGCTGTGCCGCAGTCGGCGCGGCATCCTCCTTCATCACGCTCAAGCACAAGTATATCGCCACGGCCATCTATCTGGTCATGGGCTGGGCGTCGCTCCTGCTGCTTCGGAACCTGTGGCATGCGGCGAAGCCGATCACGACATACCTGCTTGTCGGCGGGGGCGTGGCATATTCTGCAGGAGCCGCGCTGTACCTGATCCGGAAGAGTTTCATTCACACCGTGTTTCACCTCTTCGTGCTGGCGGGTGTGATTCTCCAGTATCTGGCTATCCGCACGCTGTATTCCTGAGCGGCCCGCTCTTCCCGGTTTTTCCGATTCCCCCCAGGCGCTCCTGCGGCCGCGCCTTGATCGTCCCCGCTTCCATCTCCCGTGCGATCATAACCCGGATCGCGTTACGTATGCTCCGGGGGGGCGGGATGTCTTTCCCCGCTTCAAAACGATCCGGCCCGGGCTGACCATCCCGACACGAAAAAGCCGCCCGGCCTGTGAGGGGGGGCGGCTGTGAAGTGCGCTGAAACTAGGCTCAAACGATTATTTGACCGGTTCCCTGATGCCTTCGTTCGTCTGGCGGACGGGCTTGATGGAGCCGTCCTCGTTGAAGAACATTTCGTCCACGCAGACGGCGCGGCGGCCGAGCGCGCCGCCTTCGCCGTTGATGCTGAGCGCGGCGTTGTGGTAGAAGAGGAACGTGCGTCCCTTGAAATCGACCACGGCGGGATGGATGGTGAAGCTGTTCCGGGCGGAACCGGTGACCTGTCCGCGGTAGGTCCACGGGCCGGTGATCTTTTCGGCGGTGGCGTAGGCGATGACCTCGTTGCCCTGCGGGTTCTTGTGGTTTGCTTCGTCGCCGTAGGTGCGCGAGGCGTAGATGCAGTAGTAGAGGCCGTTGCGCTTATAGAGCCAGGGGCCTTCCTCGTAGCTCTGCATCTTCAGGTCGATGATCTCGCCGTCGAGCTCAAGCATGTTCGGTTTGAGCTTGGCGAGATAGCAGTTGCCGTTGCCCCAGCAGAGCCAGGCTGTGCCGTCGTCGTCGATGAGGCAGGTCGGGTCGATGTCGTTCCAGCCCATGAAGCCGCTGGTCAGGTTGTCGACGACCACGGGCTGCTCGTAGGTCTTCCAGGGGCCGACGGGGGTGTCGGAGGTGGCGACGTTGATGGACTGTCCGCCGAACTTGTCGTTGCGGATGGTGACGTACCAGAAGTATTTGCCGTCCTTCTCGACGACCTGCGCGGCCCAGCAGGTGTTTTTCTGGCCGTAGGGGAAGTCGGTGGAGGTGAGGACGTCGCCGTAGGATTTCCAGTTCACGAGGTCCTGGGTGGAGTAGCAGCGCCACGCCTTGATGGTGAACATTTCGCGGCCGTGGGCGTCGTCATGTCCGCAGTAGAGGTACAGCGTGTCGCCGACGACGAGCGCGGCCGGGTCGGCGGTCCAGACGTCCTTGAACAGCGGATTGCCGGTAGTCTTGACCTCGACCGGGGCGTTGGCCGCCGCATCCGCGGGCGCCGCAGCGGCATTGTCGCCGAAGATGCCTTCCTTGGTCATCACGATTTGCTTCATGGTGCCGTCGGGGTTGTACTCGAGCTTGTCGATGCAGACGGAACGGTTGTAGCTGCCGCCGCCGGGGAGCGTGCCGTCGTGGTAGAAGAAATACCACTGGCCGTTGAACTGCGCGATGC
>Ga0310696_10006671_pt1 | contig 13660 bp, 9 predicted proteins | sample AusTroGonzalo_MG_4_FD_203885 | JGI IMG/M metagenome (GOLD analysis project Ga0310696, IMG submission 203885) | Bovine rumen microbial communities from tropical cattle in Woodstock, Queensland, Australia - Gonzalo_02 (v2) (version 2) | ecosystem: Host-associated > Mammals > Digestive system >... | reverse complement strand
TGGATAAACTTTTTGGGAAACTGAAAGCAGCTATGTCAGAAGTTGTCAACAATCTTGTCAGCATAGATGGTGTAGACATCATAGACAAGCATGTTTCAGAAAACGGTGTGTTCAATTGGGTCATTCGTCTTCAATCCTTAGACAACAAAGATGAGTACAAAGACATTCAGGTGACAGTAGTTCCTGTAGAAGATAAGCCTGGATATGTTGACATAGGGTTCGTGTCTCAAGACGGCAAGAAAGAAGAATACTTAGATGTTGCTGCAAAGGACATCGAATACTACTGCAAAGAAGTAGGCAAAGATATGTATGGTTTTGAGACAAACTTCTCCTCAACGTTTACAGATACGGAAGCAGCAGAACTTGAAAAGCAGCGTCAGCAAGTTGCAAAAGATGCTGCACAGAACAATGTAACTAGCTCCAAAGTTATACATGTTAGAAGCAGCAAGATCGAAGGAAGTGAAGCCATTGAGATCATTCCAGCAGCTTCGTCTTATCCTCTCTGGCAAGCATCTGAAGATCTCAATCTTGCATTAGATGGTGGTGCATTTGATCAGGTTGATGCTGATAAGTGCTACGAGCTCACAGTAGAGCCAGAAAGCTTCAGTGTTTGTGAAATGTGCGAAGACGATACTTTGCTAAAGTATCAAACACTACAAGATGTGATATCTCAGTTGTCTACTATTTCTAGGCAACTTCATTATATAAGTAACTTCACAGAAAGATCTTCGTCTAGCATGAAGCTACGGGATACGGCTAGTATCATGTGGATGATTGATGATCAGATCCGGACCATGTCTCAGTTGTCTATTGAGCTTTATCATACAGTAGATTATCCCGAGACCAGCAAAGATGAACTAATCACTACTTCCGAAATCGACAGCGAGTCTTGCATTGATCGGATTTCAATGGCCTTGAATCGTCTGATTGAATCTTATCAATTCATGTGTTCTAACTACGCAGAAGATATTCAGCACATGATAGATGAATACATCAGAAGCTTGAGCAGGACGGTGAATTTTATCTTACAGTAGTTTCGTTATAGTTCTCATGAAGAACTATTGGACAAACAACGAATTGATCGACAATATCGCAGATGCACTTGGAAATAGGTACGCTGCGATACAATACATAATGAGATTCGCAAGAAACCGAGCAGATGAATGTGATAATGTGATATTGCATTCGTCTGCTTTAGTTTGGATTGTCACAGGTTCTGCACCAAAGGATCTAAAACTTCGTCTAAACATCAAAAAGCATCGTCTATCCAAATCTATCGACACATATCTCGAATACGTCACAGATGAAGAAGTCAAAGAAGCAGTGAAATCATCCGTAGAACAATCTATTCAATCATTTAACCTTACATATCAATACAATAAAATACAGGAAACTTCTAGGCAAGCACGAGTAAGAATACTTGTTAGAATAATACTAGAATCCTTTGATCAGGAGGTTATTTATCATGGAAGAATCTAAAGTAGATGTAACTGTGGCAGCTGAGAAACCTGCTAAGCGCTCTTACAACAGACAGAAGAAAACTGAGACGGAAGTCAAGAAAGATACGAAAGCTATTGAAGTTGAGGCTGCAGCAGAAAAGCTTGAAGCTGAGGTCAAGGTAGCTGATGAAGGGAAGAAAGCAAAAACTAAGACTGAAGTGAAACAGGAAGAAGTTACGGCAGTAGCAGAAGAAAAAGCTGTAGCTGATAAGCCTGCGAAACCGGCAGAGAAGAAGGAAGAAGTAGTAGCCGTACTGTCTATCGAAAAGCCAGAAATCGGCTCAGATGAACCAGATCTCAAGGCTTCTTACGTGTTAAGAAAGCCTGTTATGATCTATTTCGTTCCTAAAATTTCAGAAAGATGCAAAGTTTTTGTAGGCGTGATCAGAGTACTAGATAAAGTAGACGACAAGTTTGTCAAGATCGCTTACAGAGACAACGGAACAGGTGAAGATGTGACCGCATACATTTTGACGTCTGCTTTACCTCAATAACAAAGGAGTGCAACTAGAACATGGATCCGTCCGGCAAAGTACAATTTGTATATGTGATAGGTGATGAGCTACCCGAGGAGATAGACGATTCTACTATCTACGTTGTAGGTACCACGAAAAAGTCTATCTACTTAGGATCTATCCTCATAGTAAAAGACTACTTTCCCGCTACTACAACTTCTGACGGATTGATGAGCTCCACCGATAAGGTGAAGCTTGATGAGATTCCGCGGAACATAGTGCATGTGAACACCACTGCGTATTGGGATGCTCAACCTACCCTCATTGGGCAGGCTGGGCATTTGTACATTTATACAGACCACGATCAAGTGGGTGGCAATGATGTTCCTGGGCTGAAAGTAGGAGATGGGCTGGCGTATCTGATTGATGCTCCGTTCATTGATGGAAATGCCTCAGCTTTAGTTAATCATATTGCTGATATGGTTGCACACATTACTCCGCAAGAAAGACTTTCTTGGAACAATAAAGTTAGCTGTTATTTATCTGCGGTTGATGCTGAAAAATTAGTTTTTACAACAGATTAAAAGGAGAATGATATGTCTGATATTAGTAAAATTATGTTGCCTAGTGGCAACACATATGACATAAAGGACGCATATGCTAGAGATTTAATCGCAGAATTAGGTAATTTCAATGAGTGGTTAGGCGTTACTACAACGGCAATCTCAGATGGTTCAACTACTAATCCTGTTACAATCAATGGTACTGCGGTCACTGCAACCAACGGTGACATTGTTACTTATCAATCAAAAGAATTTATTTGGTCACAGCCAGCAGGTGCGCAAAACGGAACATGGCAAGAGTTTGGTGATTTAAGTGGAATTGGTGCAATGGCTTATGTAGATAAGGGTACTGTAACAATTACTCCGCATGGTCAAAATTCTGCATCTGCTGTTACTTTTAGTGCGCATACAACTGATAATGTGTTAGGTGAAGACACTACTTTTACAAATGGAACTTCAAGCGTTAGCTTTGGAGCGCACACAACAGCTACAGTGTTGACTTCTTCCGTTACTGCAACTGTTCCTAAACCTTCTGGAACCACAAAATATATGAAGGCAACTGCAAGTGGAACGGCTGTAGGCGTTGCAACTTCTGGTTCTGCTCTAACAGGGTTAGGCACGGCTGATACAGATACATTTGTTAAGTCTTATCCGGGTGCTACTTCTAAACTCGTAACTTCTACTGTAACTGGAGTACAGTCGAGTACTACAACTGCATCAAAAGCAACTGCTGGAACTGCCGTGAACGTAGCCACGACTGATACGGCAAAAACAGTTGCCACTGGTTCTTTAGGTACGGAAACCTCAACTAGAACTGCCGACTCCCCCATGTGGGGAGCAACTGTTTCTAATGAGACTTTAAGCTTTACTTTTAAGCCTATGTCTACTACAAGTGTTACTCCTGCTAAGAGTAATGGAACTATCACCCCATATACATTTGCAGATGTTACAGTACCAATCAAAGCTACTTCCGCAACCACCGTTGCAACTGGCTCACTTAATGCAAGTGGTGGTGGGGCTTCAGTTATGACTGGGCTTGGTACTGCAACGACGGCAAGTGCCGTAACTGGATATTCAACTCCTTCAACAGACACCTTTGCTAAAACCGTTTCTGTTACTACTCAGCCTACAATTACTTTGGCATCTGAATCAGCAACGGCAACTGGCAGAGTTGCTTATATTTCTGCGGTTGGTACAAGCGGAACTAATTCTGTTACGTTTGATACTAGTACTTCCGGAAATACTGCAAGTGCAATTACTGCCCTTGGTGCAGCAACCGCCGCAGCACAGACCATTACTGTTGGAACAAATGATAAAGTAACTGCAATTACTAGTATTGGTACTGGTACGGCCGCAGCACAGACGTTTAGTGGTACTGCTGAGACTTACGATGTAGATCCTAAGACGACATAATCAAGGAGGTGACTGCGAATGGCTGACATCTCTAAAGTTAAACTTCCTGACAATAGCGAGTACAATGTTAAAGATTTATATCGTGGTTGTGAATTTATTCGAGGGACTCAAACCGCCGCTACAAATGTGTGGACTGGTACAAGTGCGGATAGCGAATTAGTAGATGGTAAACAAATATTATATTTTCTTCCCTATGCAGGAACATCATCTGCTGCAACTTTAAATCTTACTTTGGCAAATGGAACTACCACTGGTGCTAAAGCTGTTTATTTTCAGAGTACATCGAGAATGACCACCCACTATGGGGCAAATCAGCAGTTTAGACTGATTTATCATAAATCCTTTAACATAGGTGGAACTAATTATGAGGGTTGGTGGTCGGAACCTGGAAGAGATACAAATGATAACACTTATGACAGAAATAAATATACTGGAACTATTAAATGCAATGCATCAACTGCAATTGCATCTGGCAATATCATTGTTGGCAAAGACGGTGTTTTTCACCATCTAAAAGAAGGCACTGCATTTTCTGTTCAATATCCAATATTGTATGCTCAATCAAATATTGGCATCAGTGAAACTGGAAATAATAATTACAACATTATTGCATTAACAGTTACGACGACTCAATCAATATCAATGACGGCCTATGCTCCAGTATATATTAAAGGAACTTTAAGTGGATTCACTTTTACTCCAGTAAGTACAGCTCCGTTAACGCAAACTGTTCCATCTGGTGTAGATAATTACTGTTACATGTTATTAGGAGTTGCTTATACAGCGACAACATTGTATATGACAGATGACCATCGAATATTTAAGTTCATGGATGGTTCTTTTAAAGTATATGAACAGACTTTTGCGGTAAATAATAACATCTCTAATGGAACTGCCGTTGATTTAAATAACATAAAAGTTCCAGGTTTCTATAATTGCGGAGGAAATAATAGCGTAACACATGTTCCTTCTGGATTAAGCGGAAGTGCTTTTGGATTAGAAGTTATAAAAGATGCATTGGGAGAATATTATACTCAAATTTATTATCCTCTTAATAGCAATGTTCCATATCTTAGATATTGTAATAATGGTACTTGGAGTGATTGGGAAGATTATACTAGAAGAGTTAGGCAAACTGAAACAACGACTGCCAATTGGAGAAAAATTCCATTAGGAAGTCAAAGTAGTACTGCTGGTGCTTCTATTGTTGAAGTAACAGGACAATTATATGTAACTCCAAGTGTTGAAGTACAACCTACCACAGGTACGCTTAATGCAAACAGATTAAGTATTCAACAATCCGCAGTCATGCAATACAATAGTACAAATGAATGTATTGAATTTGTATTCTCATAAGGAGGTGGTCATATGTCATTAATTTGTTGGCTACCTCTCGATGGGAGTTTAAGAAATCTTGGGATAGGAAATGTTGTTGCTACAGATAACAATGCTACTGTTGACAATAATGGAAAAATTGGAAAATGTTATAGTTTCAATGATTCAAATGGTTATATCTTTACAAATGATATAAGTATTCCAACTACTAGTTGGTCAATGGCTGCTTGGGTGTATCCTAGCAAAGATAGTAGTTCTTCTCACCAATGGATTGTTGGAATGAATACTTCTACCGCATCTGATTTTTTAGGTGTTATAGCTTACTACAAAAATAAATTTTCAATAAGAATAGCTGGAACAACATATCAAAATTCTACGACTTCTGCACTGAATAATTGGTATCATGTAGCTGTAACGTATAGTAGTAATACGGCTAAGTTATATATCAATGGTGTATTGTCATCAACTTTTACTACTGTAGATCCAGTAGCCCCTACTAGATTGTATATTGGCTGTAGAGGTGTAGGAGTAGGATTGTTTACTGGTAAAGTAAATGATGTGAGAGTTTATAATCATACTCTTTCCACAGAAGAAGTAAAAGAAATTTCTCAAGGTCTTATTTGCCATTGTAAATTGGACAATCTTAACTTTGTTGATTCTTCAGGATATGGGAATAGAGGAACTTGGAATGGCAGCACAGCAGCTGTTCTCAATGCTTCTTCGAGTAGAAACTCTAATTCAATACAAGTAGCAGATGGATTAAACGGTTATTTAACTATTCCAATATATCTAAATAAAGATGCTGTTACAATGAGTGTCTGGTTGAAAAGCACATCGAGTGCAACTGGAACTGGCACATATCATATGCCGTTTGAAATTAATGGTCAAAACTATGAAATGTCTATTACTAGTGGAGGACAACTTAGAAATGGTTTTGTCATCAGTGGAACTAGATATGCAGATACTGCAAGTAATGCAAGCGTCATATCTGATAAAAAGTGGCACATGATCACTGCTACTTATGATGGTACTACAATCAAAAGATATGTTGATGGGACATTATATAGCACAAGAGAAATAAGTGGAACTTTGTCTGGTGGTGCGCAAACTATATATATTGGTAGGTATGGAACGAGTCCTACATACGGAAGCATAGATATTTGTGAAAGCGATTTACGTTTATATTGTACTGCACTTTCTGCTGATGATATTAAAACTTTATATCAAGCATCTGAAAAGATAGACAAAGATGGTAACTTATATGCTTATGAATTCAAGGAAAATGAAAACACAAATTCGACATTTAGTAAAAATGGTACAATTATTGCTAATACTTTATATGATAATGCTTATCTAAATGATAAAGCAACTATAGGAAAACGAATTTCTCCTAATATATTATCTGGTATGATTGAAGTTGTTACTACAAAAAATGGAGATTTAAAAAGTGTAAATACTTTAGGATCTATTTCAGCAACAACAATGACTTCAATGGCTGGTAAAGTATTATGTTTAAGTTATGATGTATGTTGTCCAGGAGATAGATATTCAACTGAGCAAGGTCAAACAGGATATCAATATGTAAGATATGGAGTTCATGGACAGTATAAAGTTTTAAAATCTGATGGTACAGTAAAATCAACTACATATCCATTTGCTAATCAATTGGAGTATTCTGGAGGTAAGATAAGAGTATCTCAATATGCAACTCTTCCAACATTATCAAATGGAGAAACATTAAGTACACTTACTTTTCATGATCAAACTTTTGATAAACCTGCAACTACTAATAACTCAACTTGGTATTTAAGAAATATAAAATTAGAGATTTGTGAGAATGGATCTAAACCTACTCCATATATTGAAAATGGGGCTATTTCTACTCAAGTAGTAGGTTGGGCTACAGGAACCGAACTAAAGGAGATATAAAGGAGGAGACACATGGCTCAATTAAAAGATACGCTTGTGACTGGAGATTTAAGAGTCACAGATAATACCACTACTGACTCTCTCCAAGTTACAACAATAAATGCTAAAACTGGATCATCTGCAACCACATATGGCCCAGGAACAGATGGTCAGGTGCTTAAGTCAAATGGCATTAGTACATACTGGGCATCTGACAGTAACACTGATGTGAATGTTACACAGACTGCAACTTCAACCGATGCGAACTATGAAGTGTTGTTTAGTGCTACTGCCGACAACACCACTAGGACTGAAACTGCTAGAAAAGATTCTGGATTAACATTTAATCCTAGCACAGATACCCTCACGACAAAATACGTGAACCCTAAAGTAACAAAAGCTATGACGGGTTCTGGTACAGCGGGTAGCGATGCGGGGTCAGGTGTATCTCCTAGATATACTCCATCTAAATGGACGTTTAACTCCGGAATAACTGTTGCAAACGGTGAGATATATTTTATTAAAATCCCTGTAGCTGGTGGTACATATGGGGTGTGGTTGTCTTTGAATAATGGAACAAATTATTATCCTGTTGCTGTATCAAGTGGAAAAGGAAGATTCACTACTCACTATGCAAATGGAACTGTAATAGCCGTAACATATGAAAGTGGAAGTAAATGTACTTGTTATGCTTTAGCTGGTGCTGATACAACTGCTGATGTGACTGGATGCTTTAGAGTATTAAATGACTATGATAGTGGTAATACAAATACAAATGTAACACAAACTGCTACGACTACTAGTGCTGATTATGAAGTATTGTTTAGTGCTACCGCTGATAATACGACAAGAACAGAAGGTGCAAGAAAAAATTCCAACTTAAAATTTAATCCTAGCACCGGTAACTTGCAGACAACACAGATTAATGGTGTTACTGTTGGCTCTAACCCTAAATTTACAGACGAAAATACAACATACACATTTGCAGAAGGTTCTGTAAATGGTAAGTTTTCTGTTACTCCTAGCGGTGGTTCTGCACAGTCTGTTCCAATTCACGGATTAAGTGATTTGGCTTACAAGAGTAAAGTGGATACATCTTATATGGAGCCGCTGTATACAAATACTTATACAGGATTGATTGGTTCTGCTAATGATGCTGCTGGTGCTTCATTTTATTTTGGTAAAATCATTCCTACAAGCTATACTGGGATATGGAAAATTCATTACAGAATATATGCAGAGGCGGCTGGAAGAACGGATGCAAAATCTTGGCATGATTGTTGGGCAGAGGGGAATAGGAGCAGTTTAAGGACATATGCTAATTACAATACAATAGTTGATACTACCTATACCGCAATTAGATTTACGTTGGTTTATAGAGCAACTGAGGCAGGTATCACAGGAAATTATGGACATTTACTTGGGATTGGTTTAAGAGATTCGTGGTCTAGAACTACGGCTGCGAATTCAAGGACGATTAAAGTTGAAATACTTGAAACAATTGATTGCACATACACTCCTTGGGATACTGCTGTTAAGTATGCAAATGTTCCAGGAACGGGATCTACAAACTATTCTGGGCTATCAGAAATTGATGCATATAATAATGGTTTAAGAGAAACCGGCGATGACAATACCACAGTTCACAACAGAATCAATTACTTTGCTGGCAAGACTGGAACTACTGGTGTTTATGCTTATACTTTGTTTATGGAAGATGGAAGTGGTACATATCAAAGTATTGTTACTAGTAGCACAACTGGCACAAAAACTGTGAATTCTCATGGATTTAAGGTGGGCAGCTCTATTTGGTATACTAATACTACTTATGCAGCTAATACAAACATTAGTGGACAATTTGTTGTATATTCAGCTATCTCTACTGCAGATTCTAGATACTCATTTAATGTTGGGCTAACAGCGAATGCATTAACAACATACAAGCCTATTTATTTAGTTGGTACTATTAATGATAGCGATAGATTATTTTATTTAGATTCAACAACATGGTGGACTCAAATCCCGATTGATGACAATAAAGTATATGTTTTGATAGGTGGGGTATATGCTTCATCAACCTCTTCACAACAATATGCATTATATGAACAAAATACTTGGTTTACATATGATGGTGCTAAATTAGTTGAAATGGATACTGCATATTTATCACTTCATGGATTTAAAATGTATGGTACTTTAAACATGAATGATCATGGAATCAATAATATAGGTGACTTATTGTGTACTAACACTGCTAATATAAGTTTTCCTGGGGCATACTCTAACACAAAAACTCGTATATTTAAAAGTTTTGATGATACGATAGATATAGTGTATAATTTAGATGAAACAATGATTCCTTGGTCTGGAAATCCAATAGCTAATTTTACAAATGAAAAAGCTGGTTCTCCAGTTGTTTCAACTGGATCAAATGGTGGAATTAAGGCAATTTGCAAAAATACAAAAAGTATAGCTATTGCTCACAATAATATCTATAGAGGTGACGAATTACTTTCAACATCGCATTTTGGTACTGGTACAACAGGGCTTACTGCCCTTCACAATGCTGTTAGTTCTGGAGATTTCTCAGATATTTATGTAGGCGATACCATTACAGTAACAATGGCTGCTGTTAGTGGGTATGAAGCGGCAGCACAAACAGTTGAATGGGTCGTAATGGGTATAGACCTTTATTGGGGACAACCAATTAGATGGTATGCATATACTGATTCTGCACCACAACATCATATAATTTTAGTACCAAAAGATTGTTTCAATACTCCACAAAAATGGCATACTAGTGATGATATAACAAGTGTTGGATATAAGAATTCTTCGATATTACAAACAGTGCTAGCTGCATATGGGACGCCTATACAAAATTCTTTAAATAATTATGTTTTACAGCCTATGTATGAGGCATCTATCGGGGCAGATACAACTAGTTTTTCTTATTATAATGGTACAAACAATGGTAGAGCTACAAATGGTAGCCCATATGGCCCAGGTAGTAGATGCGCATTATTAGATGAAATGGAAGTTGTTGGTGCTAGATATGTTTGTTCTTTGCCTATGGTAGAATGGGGAATTGATAATATTCAACTTCCAGGCTTTAAGCTAAATCCAGATTTAATATGGAAAAAAGTTAATGGAACTGTTTCAGACTGGTGGCTCAAAGATATTGCTTGCCAAAATAAAGTAGGATGTATATTCACTGCATCTGGATATTTATGGGGGCCTTGGGCATATGCTCCCACGCTAGAAAAAGGTCTTTGTCCTAAAATCTGCTTCGGATAAACAAGGAGGAAAAATCATATGAAATTTTTAGTAACTGAAATCCAAAAATTTGAAAACGGGACTGTATCAACTCTGACCAATGACTACGATGACAGAAATCAGGCAGAGGCTAAGTTCTACAGCATCTTGGCAGCAGCTGCGGTATCTACGTTGCCATTGCATGCCGCTACTATGTACAATGAGGAAGGTGTTCCGATGATGAATAACCACTACTATCATATTCCGGAACCTTCACCAGAACCTGAACCTAATGAGGGGTAACCTTCTATCATTTTATCACATATCGAAAGGAGGATCCTACAATGGCAGAAGTAACTGAAATTGAAATCCCTGAGGAGATGCTTGAAGAATTTGAAAACGCGAAAGGAGAAGATGAGCAATGAGTTACACTAACAGTCCCTTAGTGTCGTATGTAGCTCTAAGCCCGAATCATTCCGGTCAAAGAGTTCATGCTATCGACAGAATCACTCCACACTGCGTAGTAGGTCAAGCTACGGTAGAGAGACTTGGTCAGATATTTGCACCGACGTCTAGAAAGGCCAGCTGTCAATATGGTATCGGTGTAGATGGGCGTGTAGGAATGTATGTAGAAGAGAAGAACAGATCCTGGTGCACTTCGTCTAACGCAAATGACCAGAGAGCTGTTACAATTGAATGCGCATCCGATAATACACACCCGTATGCGATGAACGCATCTGTCTATACTACACTTGTAAACTTGTGTGTAGACATCTGTAGCAGAAACGGCAAGAATACGCTCTTGTGGATAAGCGACAAGAACAAAGCTCTGGCATATGAACCTAAGGCAAATGAGATGATTCTCACTGCGCACAGATGGTTCGCTGCAAAAGCATGCCCAGGCGATTGGTTGTACTCGAGACTCGGCGATCTAGCTACAGCTGTAACGGAACGACTCGCAGGCAAGTCTACGAACGATCAAGAATCTGAAACAATCGGCAATGTTCTCTATCGTGTGCAGGTAGGCGCATTCACCGTTCAAGCTAATGCAGAGAACTTAAGGAACACGCTTAGAGAAAAAGGATACGAAGCTATCGTATCCAAGAGTGGTGAATACTATCGTGTGCAAGTAGGTGCTTTTAGAAACAAACAGAACGCAGAGGCTCTTGCAAACAAGCTCAGATTTGATGGATATTCTCCATTCCTTGCAACAACAGGTGGCGTAAATGTCGGACAGGATGCACTCCCTGCAGTTACTGGTACACCTACCACAGGGTCTGATGAAGACAATCAAATGATCTGGAATTCTCTTAAGGATTTCATCGGCAATGAATACGGTGTAGCTGGACTGATGGGCAACCTGTATGCAGAATCTAGCTTGAGATCTGACAACCTTCAGAATTCTTATGAAGCTAAACTTGGCTTCAGTGACACAACTTACACAGAAGCAGTAGACAGCGGAAACTACACCAACTTCGTTCATGACTCTGCTGGATATGGTTTAGCTCAATGGACTTACTGGAGCAGAAAAGAGAAATATCTTGCATACGCACAGAAGATGAAGAAGTCTATCGGTGATGGTCAGACTGCACTGGAATATCTGAAGATTGAATTAATAGAAAGCTATCCTTCTGTTGTCAATGTTCTGAAGAACGCAACATCCGTTCAAGAAGCTTCTGATGTTGTACTTACACAGTTTGAACGACCTGCTAATCAGAGCCAGAAGAATAAAGATCTTAGGGCGTCTTATGGCCAGACATTTTACAACAGATATGCGACGCCAAATGAAGTCGCAGAGCCTTCCACGCCAGTATCTTCTGATAAGATTTACATCGTCAAGACGGGTGACACTTTGTCTAGAATAGCTAGCATGTATCATACAACGTACGCTAAGCTTGCAGAGTACAACAACTTAAAGAATCCTAATAAGATCAGAGCCGGTCAGAAGATCAAGATCCCATCCTAAACCTCATAAAGTCTTGAAGATATCCACGAAACTAGTGATTCATACACGAAATTTCGTGGATATCTTTGTAAATCGTTAAATACTACACCAGCAATAGTATCTCTTTGTAAAGGGTGAATAAACATGATTCTTGTAGTTCAAAATGATCAAATATATGAGATAACGTTTCCGTATGATCCGACCGTGATTGATCTTATCAAACAAGTTCCCGGTCGCGCCTGGATTCCTGAATCTAAGAAATGGACTATTCACAAAGATAAACTAGGATTTCTCCTCAATCAGTTCAGAGGAACTCCTTATGAATCGTCTCTCAAGATAGTGTCAGATGAAGCTATCAATGTGAATGCAACTGTTGATAAAACTACACAGATTCCGGACATAGATATTTCAGATGTTGATTTCAAGGTGAAAGATGGGGCAGCACCCTACAAACATCAGCTTGACTTCATGAAATTCGCAAAGTACAGGCAAGACCTCGGCAACTTCAATGGATTCTTGATTGCAGATGAAATGGGTGCAGGTAAAACATTAGAGCTTGCTAATCTAGCAATATACAACAGAAAGCGATACGGCTATAAACACTGCTTAGTTGTATGTTGTGTAAATAGCTCTAAATACAACTGGAAGAATGATATTGAAGCACATTTGAAAGAGCCTGCATACATTTTAGGTACTCGATACAAGAGAAATGGGGACCTGAGATTTGATACCGGAAGCAAAGAGAAGGTTGAAGATCTGATTCACAGAGGTATCTACAACCCGAAGACCAAAACGACTTCTCCATTCCCATATTTTATCATAATGAACATTGAGGGGTTTCGGTACAGAGACGGAAAAAGATTTCCTATTGCGGAACTCATTCAAAGCTACATCGACACGGGTGAGATATCTATGGTAGCTATAGACGAGGTTCATAAGAACATGTCCATGAGTTCACTTCAAGGAAAAGCAATTCAAGATATTCAAGCGAAATCTCTTAAGAAAGCTATGTGGCTTCCTATGACCGGTACACCTATCGTGAATAAGCCGACAGACCTATATCTTCCATTAAAGCTCATTGGCGGGCACACCTTCAAGAACTTCTACAGTTGGTGTCAAAGATACTGTGTGTATGGCGGCTACGGGGATGTAGAGATCATTGGTTACAAGAACATATCTGAATTGAAGAATTTGCTTCAGCCAAATATGATTCGCAGATTGAAAGCGGACATACTTGATCTGCCTCCTAAAATTCAATATACTGAGTACGTCGAGAACACTCCTTAC
>Ga0310696_10006670_pt1 | contig 13664 bp, 10 predicted proteins | sample AusTroGonzalo_MG_4_FD_203885 | JGI IMG/M metagenome (GOLD analysis project Ga0310696, IMG submission 203885) | Bovine rumen microbial communities from tropical cattle in Woodstock, Queensland, Australia - Gonzalo_02 (v2) (version 2) | ecosystem: Host-associated > Mammals > Digestive system >... | reverse complement strand
GACATTGCCCTTCCAACCTTCCTCATGATGGGTGTTGGCGCTATTTTCTTCATGCTGCAAGGTATTCTGCATAAACCTGATATCATCTGGTCACTCTTCATCACCAACCTCATCACCGCCACTTGCAGCTGTATTGTTTTCGGCATTAAAATCTACAACGACTATTTCAAAAAAAGCTAATGTCACGGGAAAAAGAACTATACAAGGTAACTCTGATTGGCACAGCAGGCAATATCGCCTTGCTCAGCTTTAAGTTTGTGGCCGGCATTCTCGGCCATAGTGCCGCCATGGTTGCCGATGCGGTGCACTCGCTGTCCGACTTTCTCACCGACATCATTGTGCTCATCTTCGTCAATATCAGCTCCAAACCACAGGATAAGTCGCACGACTACGGCCACGGCAAGTTTGAAACTTTGGCGACCTTCTTCATCGGCATGGCCTTAGTAGCCGCCGCCACAGGCATCATTGTGTCTGGGGCTGTAAAATTCGCCGACTGGCTGAACGGCGCACAGTTAGAAGCTCCTGGCAAACTCGCTTTGTGGGCTGCCTTGATTTCCATCCTCGTGAAAGAAATCCTGTACCAATATACCGTACGGAAGGGACGGGCACTGGATTCGCAAGTGGTAGTAGCCAACGCCTGGCATCACCGCAGCGACGCATTATCATCTGTGGGTGCCGCCATCGGTATCGGTGGGGCCATACTGCTCGGTGATCGCTGGACAGTACTCGACCCGCTGGCTTCCATCGTGGTAGGAGCCATGCTGGTAAAAGTGGCATGGGACCTGCTCAAGACCAGCATGAACGAACTCACCGAATGCTCTCTCCCTGAAGAGACCGAACACGAAATAGAAGCTATCATCACTTCTTTTTCCGATGTGTCAGAGCCGCATAACCTTAGAACAAGACGCATTGGCAACCGCATTGCCATCGAAGCGCACATCCGCATGGATGGCGAGCTCCCGTTACACCTTGTCCACGAACGTGCCTCCGACATCGAACGCAAACTGAAAGAACGCTTCGGAGCAGAGACTCACGTCACCTTGCACACCGAACCTACAAAAGACAAGTAAGACAATAAATTATACATTTCAAATAATATACAACATGAAAAAAATCATTTCCATTTCCTTATTTATCATCCTCTGTGCCAATCTGATGGCACAAAGTATCAGTTTGTCCAAACCTTTTTCCAACACATGGCTCAGAAGAGCATTTGTACATAGTATTCCTATCGGGCAAGATGAAAGTAACGCTTATTTGTATCAATACATTCGTACATCAGATCCCGGGCAACCTAAAAACTATACTGAACATCTCTACATTATAAACAAATCATCATTACAATCCACCGACATATCTGTCACTATTCCCAAAACCCACGTTATGATGGACGGATTCGTCAATGGCAACAACATCATAGCCGTATATAGACATGCCAGCAAAAAAGGTGACTATGTTAACTTCACCATAGCCAATATTGACATAGATAACAATACTATTACATTCAATGATGCAAGCACTGTATCAACCACAACCGATAAGCATTATTGGCCTGAATATAAGACAGCCAAGTCACCTGACGGCAAAATGATGGCAATTCTCACCACAGTTACAGGAAAAAACAACCAGTTAGAGAACCTTTTTGCCGCCGTAGTAAACAATCAAGGAGAATTTGTATGGAGCGGTACAATTTCACCCCAGTTTAACGGCAAAACTTTTGCCATTGGCCAACTTCTCGTGGACAATAACGGTACCATATACCTGCCAGCATACACTTGCCAATTACGTGGCGAGAGTGTTTCGAATGTAGAATTCATGATGAACATTTGTAAAGAAGATGGAACTGTATCTGTCACCGAACCTGGCAACTTCGGAGCTTTGCAGAACTTCACAGCCAAAATTCTCTCCGATGGCGACATCATCGTAGCAGGCTATTATACAGACACTTATACCAACACTGCCACCCATTCAAGCGGCTATTATTACTATAAATTTGATCCCCAGACTGAATCTATCAGCGATATACAAAACTATAGCTTCAGCGGCAATTATGTGGAGAAAAACGCTTGGGCACGATTCGCCAATGTCTTAGGCAACCAACAATACTCCATTAGTGCCGACAAGATCTATGAACTTGAGAACGGCAATATCGTATTGTGCGGTGAACATCGTTTCAAAAAAGCCATTTACGACAACATGACCAACAGCTATAGCTACCAGTTCCTTACCAAAAACATTCTTGTCTCCACCTTCTTGCAAGACGGCACTTCCTTGTTCTCCATGATTGAGAAACAACAAGCTGCAGGATCGGGAATCGAAATATACAATAGTTGGTCAGCTCTTAACATCACATATTCGGCTTTTGCATACCAGAACGACATGTACTTCGTTTTCAACGATGACAACAAAAACATCCCCTATCCTGGCAAAGATGTTGTGTGCACAGTTGGCGGATTAACCTTCCCGAAGAATATGGAGACAGTCTTAATGCGTCTTACAGCTGAACAAGAAATCACACAGAAAGTATTACGTGATCCCAACCAACAGTTCTATGCTATTGAATTCACCGATGATAATACTTTCTATACCACCGGTGTAGGAAAAGGCGATCTGTACTTCAACAAATATACTGTCGAAGAATAATAGAGAACTTAAGGTATATACGTTTTAAGAAACGTAAAAAAAGAGGGTGTGTCGAAATCGGCACACCCTCTTTTTCTTTTACTTCAAATTCGTGTCGAACCAATCGAGGAAGTTGCGGTGCCAGAGCAGGCTGTTCTGCGGTCTCAGCACCCAGTGGGTTTCATCGGGGAAGTAGAGGTAACGGCTCGGAATGTGACGCATTTGCGCAGCATTGTAAGCAGCCATACCTTCGGAGGCCACAATACGGAAGTCGAACTCGCTATGAATCACACAAATCGGGGCATTCCATTTGTCCACAAACAAGTGCGGAGAGTTGGCATAGCTCTTCTTCACCTGCGGGTTGTTCCAATCCCAGTAAGGACCACCGATATCCCAATTGTCGAACCACATTTCCTCAGTTTCAAGGTATTGCTGCTCAAAGTTGAACATGCCGTTATGAGCCAGCAAAGCTTTGAATCTTCTTCCGTCATTATAACCTTTCACATCGTAATTGTGACCGGCTAACCAATAAACGCTGTAACCACCGAAGCTGGCACCACAAGCGCCCAAACGTTCTTTGTCAATCTGTTTCACATTATCGGTAAAATAGTCAGCAGCAGTCATATAGTCCTGCATACAGAGTCCGCCATAATCGCCGCTGATTTCCTCTGTCCAAGCTTGGCCAAAGCCCACGGTACCACGACGGTTGGGAGCGATAATGAAATAGCCTCCACCACTCATCACCATGAAGTTCCAACGGGTACTCCAGAACTGACCCACCTCTGATTGCGGGCCTCCTTCGCAGTACAGCAATGCGGGATAAATTTTAGTGCTGTCATAATCGTATGGATAAATCAACCACGTGAGCATATCCTGACCGTCCACCGTCTTGATCCAGTGCTCTTCCACCTTGCCCATACGCACCTGGGAAAGGATATCATCATTGATAGCGGAAAGTTTCTTTCCCTCACCCTTGTCGTCAGTCAGATTGTAAACGTAAATCTCCGAAGGATACTGCATAGACACCTGATCGGCATAAAGTTTGCCATCCACCAACTCAAAGCTATGCACATCGTGATAGCCGTAAGAAATCTGACGGAACTCTTTGGTTTCGCGGTTGCAAGCGAAAATCTGGTCGGTACCACGATAATAGACGACACCTAAAATTTCCTTGTCGTCGTCGGTCCAGCTGATACCTGTGAAATAATAGTCGAAGTTCTCCGACATGTTGGTGCGCTCACCCGTAGTGAGGTCCATCACCATCAGACGAATCAGGTCGCTCTCGTAGCCATCACGCTCCATGCTCTCCCAAGCGATATATTTTCCATCGTGGCTGAACACCGGATTCTGGTCGTAGCCCATATTATCAGGACAAAGATTTTTGGTTGTACCATTCTCAATATCATACAGATAGATATCGCTATTGGTAGAATGAGCATAGTCGTAACCCGTTTTTTTGCGGCAGGTATAGGCGATGGTTTTGCTGTCGGGGCTGTAGTTGTACTGTTCTACCCCACCCCAGGGACGCATCGGGCATTCGAAAGTGCTATCGATGATGGCCACAGAATGTTTAACATCCACTTTGCCGCCGTCAAATTTGGCGAGGAAAATCTGCGGAATCTCATCCACCCAGTTGTCCCAGTGGCGGTACATCAGGTCCTCATTGATACGACCTGTCGTTTTATCCAGTCCTTCATACAATTTTTGCAGATGTTCCGGACGTTTTACAGGAATAGTGGTGATATACACGATGGATTTGCCATCGGGAGCCAGCTTGAAGCCTTCCAAACCATTTTCGAAAGTACCGATAGTCTTTTCCACCTTGGTTTTCACATCCATGGAACGGATTTCATTGTCACGGCAGAACAGCAATGTCTTATCATCCTGCCAAACGGGATTGAACTCGCTTTGTGCGGTAGTCGTCAAACGTACAGCATCTCCTCCTTCGGTAGAAAGCAGGTAAATTTCCGCATTCCCCTTGTTTTCCTCCATACTGTAGTAAGTCATGGTGTATGCAATTTGCTTTCCATCGGGCGAAACGGCATATTCGCCCATTTTGCCCAGCGACCACATCACTTCAGGCGTGAAGCGGCCGTCATGAACCTGGATTTCAGGTTTTCCGATGACTTTCGTGTCATTCTGTTCTTGTTTTTTGGTACAGGCGCTAATCAGTGCGACCAAAGCGATAGCGATAAATATCTTTTTCATAGGTATAAAATTTGATTTCCTATAATAATGAGGATGCAAATTTACGTGAAATTTTTGGAATACCACTTTTTTTTATCGATTAAAATGTGATAGAACACTTGGTGTCGGATATGATGTCATGCCAGAGGCATGAGACGCGCCGACAGGTGCAATCATTTACCTTGGACGAGACGAATGAATTGCCCAGCACACATGTTGCTGTTTTCCATGCCCACATAGTCCGAATCGAAGCTGAGGTGCCATGCAGAGCCTGAAAACTTTTTTAAATGCGACCAATGGTTCGAACCATTGGTTGTAGACGACCAATAGTAACCGTAAGAGCCCACGTAACCAACATCGCCATCGCAATAGCTAAAGCCCGCGGCGGGCAGAACTATCGAATTTCCATTGGGACCGACCACCTTATAGCCATTACCCATCCATGTCCATTGGCAATTATTTTTCAATTCTTCGAACTGTATTTTTGTAGGTATACTGTCTCCAAACTTGCTTACAGCTTGGCCAAATGTGTAGAACTCTACATCCTCATTCTTCTTCTTCCACAAGGTTCCGCTTGGCAAACCGAGGTCAACATATTCTGTTTCAACATTTTGAGCCGATTTACCGCTTGGCAAACCACGGTCAACATATTTTGCTTCAACTTCAGTATCTTTGACGAGACGAACGGGTATCCCGCAGCATCGGTCATTGAAGTCCATGTGCACTTCGCCCGAATTGAAGTAGAGGTTTCGGCCTGCATCAGCAAAGGTAGTAGATGACCAATAGTATCCGCGGTAGCCCGGGCTGTTTTCATTCCAACGGCAATCGCGGTAGCCCGCAGCGGGCAGATATATGGATTGTCCATTGGGGCCTACTACCTTATAACCTCTACCCGTCCATGTCCATTGGCATGATTTCTTGAGTTCCACCAACTGCTCCATGGTTGGCAGTTTATCGCCAAATTTGCTTATCGCCTGATTGTAAGTGTAGAATCCATCATCCTCATTATTAACCTTCCACAAAGTGCCGCTTGGCAAACCGAGGTCAACATATTTTGCTTCAACATTTTGGACGAGACGAACGGATAACCCCCAACATGTTTCGAAGTAACCACTGCTCACCCTGTCCGAATGTATGCTGAGGCTCTCTACGTAACCCGAGCGCCAGGGAGTGGACGACCAATAGTAGCCGCTGGAGCCCACGTGGTCGACATCCCCACGGCAATAGCGGGAGCCCGCGGCGGGCAAAACTATCGAATTTCCGTTGGGGCCAACAACCTTATAACCACTACCCGTCCATGTCCATTGGCAGAAATCCTTGAGTTCTTCAATCTGCACCTTTGAAGGCAAACTGTTTCTATACTTGCTTACCGCTTGGTCAAATGTGTATAGCCACCCCTCTTCATTCTTGTTTTTCCACAAGGTACCGCTTGGCAAACCAAGGTCCACATATTTTGCTTCAACATCAGCATTTGCTTCAGCTTTTTGGACAAGACGAACGGAGTGTCCATCGCATTGAGTTAGCCAATTGTACATATTATAGTCCCTCGAATTGAAGCAGAGATACCATAAGTGGTCTTCAGATGACAAATAGTAGCCATAGGAGCCCACGAGGCTCACTTCACCTTCGCAATAGCGGACACCCGAAGCAGGCAGAAATATCGACTTTCCATTGGGACCAACCACTTTATAGCCTTTACCCGTCCATGTCCACTGACATGAATTCTTGAGTTCCTCAAACTGCCATCGGGTTGGCAGTTTATCGCCGAATTTACTCTTCGCCCGATCGTAAGTATAGAACCCCCCTTCCTCATTTTTTTCCTTCCACAAAGTTCCACTTGGAAGCCCCAAGTCAACCCATTGTGCATTTGCAGTTAATGCCATCAGGCATATCAAACTAAAAAGAAGTATTTTCTTCATCTTTGCTATTGTTTGAATTATAATTACTCCTATTTATTTTTTCAATCGCAAAATTAGTGAAATAATCAATATCATGGCAACTTCTAATTACTTTGCACGACTATAGCATGATTTTTTTTTGCATTGGCCATGACGAGTCCGTTCCGCGGTGAGATGGTTTAGTGCTTCGGGGCACACAACACCCACACCGCGGAAAAAAAATCAAATCACATCCACATCTATTGATATTGAATCCTTACAGGATATCAATAATATATTATGCTGAGGTGTAGCGAATAATAATGATATGGAGAACACCTATTATTTTCTCTGCCAAGTGAAATAAATATCAATAGAACAAGGACATGCATTATATTCCATTATACCCTCGCAGAGGGTTTAATATCAATAGACAGGCCAATGGGTGTACGAAAAAATAATGTATCTTTGCATAGGAAAAAAGACCTCTTCTCGCAACATGAAAAAGAACAAGGAACGGACCTACATCGCCATCGACCTGAAGTCGTTTTACGCCTCGGTGGAGTGCGTGGAGCGGGGCTTGGACCCGCTCACGACCAACCTGGTGGTGGCCGATGCCAGCCGTACCGAAAAGACCATCTGTCTGGCGGTCTCCCCCTCGCTGAAAGCCTACGGCATCGGCGGACGCGCTCGACTTTTCGAGGTAGTGCAGCGCTTGCGTGATGTCAACAATGAGCGGCGGCAAAAGGCCCCTCAACGGCGTCTGACCGGCAAGTCCAGTTCCGACCTTGAACTCAAAGCCCATACCGACTGGGCCGTGGATTACATTGCTGCACCACCCCGCATGGCACATTATATAGCATGCAGTGCCAGAATTTATGAAATCTACCTGAAATACATTTCGCCGGAAGACATCCATGTATATTCCATTGACGAGGTTTTCATGGATGTGACCGACTACCTGAAAAGCTACAAGAAAACCGCTCACGAGCTGGCCATGACCATTATCAAGGATGTGCTGAAGCAGACAGGAATCACAGCAACAGCGGGCATCGGCACCAATATGTATCTCTGCAAGATTGCAATGGACATCATGGCCAAGAAAAGTCCCGCCGACAAGGATGGGGTACGTATCGCCGAGCTGGACGAAATGTCGTACCGCCAGCAGTTATGGAACCACCGCCCCCTCACCGACTTCTGGCGGGTGGGTCGCGGCATCGCCCAGCGTTTGGCCTTCTATGGCATCGACACCATGGGCAAACTCGCCCGTTGCTCGCTGCAAAACGAGGAGTTTCTATACAAGGAGTTCGGCATCAATGCAGAGCTGCTAATTGACCATGCCTGGGGCTGGGAGCCTTGTACCATCGACTATGTGAAAGCCTACCGACCCGAAAACAACTCCTTCAGCAACGGACAAGTGCTGACTTGTGCCTATACGGTCAAAAAGGCTCGTGTAGTGATTCAGGAGATGGCAGAGGCCATGGCTCTGCGTCTTGTCGCACACCAATTAGTCACCGACCAATTGGTCATCTACGTTGGTTATGATGTGGAGAGTTTGACAAAACCATCGGTCAATAGCAAATACAAAGGCGAAGTTGCCATGGACCACTATGGTCGCAAAGTTCCCAAGCCTGCCCATGGCTCCATCAATCTCAAGACACATACTTCTTCCACCAAGCTCATCATTGAGGCTGTCACCGAGCTCTTCGACCGCATCGTCAACCCCAATCTGCTCATCCGCAGGATGAACATCAGCGCCAACCATGTCATCAGCGAGGAAGAACTCAAAAACAAAGCCACCTCGGAGCAACTTGACCTCTTTGCCGACTATGAGGCCATTGAGAAAGAAAAACAAGAAGAGGCCGCCGCCCGCCAGAAGGAGCGGAAAATTCAGGAAGTACAGTTAGCCATCAAGAAACGCTTTGGCAAGAATGCCATCCTACGGGGCCTCAACTTCGAGGAAGGCGCCACTGCCAAGCAGCGCAACGAACAAATAGGAGGACACAAAGCATGAAACCAACGGACTTGAACGACAATTACGACGACATCATCAACCTGCCACACCATGTGTCGAAGCACCATCCTCCTATGTCGATGATGAGCCGTGCTGCGCAGTTCGCTCCTTTTGCCGCTGTCAGCGGCCACCACGCCGCCCTTAACGAGACCGCCAAACAAGTGGAAGAAAAGATGGAGAAAACTGAAAACTGAAAGTTGAAAGTTAAGAATTCAGAATTCAAAGTTCAAAATTCAACATTATTTTTCAATAAAACAATATTCACACAGAATATTCGTTATAAACGCATATTCACCAATATTATATTTTAAATTTTTACAAATCAATTAATTATGAGAAATCTGAAAAGAATCTTGTTTTTATTTTTGACCATTGGACTCGCGTTTTCCCTGCATGCTCAGAAGGAAGATCCGTCGTGGAAGTTGACATTGCCGAGGCATGACCTGCAATTCGGCATCGGTGACCCCGCATTAATCATGAATCATGACCATAAGTTTTCATGGGGAGTCAACAGCACCGCTGACGACTGGTTCAACAACACTTACAACGCATTGACCATAGCCATCCCCACCATCAATTTCGAGTATCGCTACCGTTTTGCAAAATGGTTCTGGTTCGGCGGGGCTATTTCCTATAACGCCAGTTTCAGTCGCTGGGAGGATTATGACACACACGATGTGTTGGCTCACACCTCCAATCATTACTTGTCCATCATGCCCTCCGTGCGTTTCTCGTGGCTCAACACGAAGTATGTCACGATGTATTCCGGAATATCGTTAGGCTGCATCATAGGCTATAAAGAGAATTTCAACACGGACTATGAGCATAACGGCAGATCCAAAATATTCAAAAACATACTGGTTGACGGTGCCGGACAGCTAACCGCAGTGGGCATTCAAGTTGGAAAAAACTGGTATGGTTTCACTGAACTCGGCATAGGTTGCCAAGGCTTTATCAAAGCCGGCTTCGGGTACAAATTCAACAAAAAAGCCAAAATCAACGAATAAAATTTCACTTCGCCAACAAAAAATATAGAAATCATGAAAAAATCACTTTTTATATTAAGTCTTTGTGCAGTTATATGTAGCGGATGTTGGAAGCATGGCATGCATGCAGATAACGGAAACGACATTTTCAACTCATGGAAAAATTCCACCCAAGCTGTCCTTAATGAGACGGTTAATATGGCCTTTATAAGCAACGCCTGGATCAATGGCGATGATAATACCAGAAGCCTTATTGAGGACATTTATTTCCCCGACACACGCATCCGCCACGAAGGCGGCAACGAGTACGGTATTTATCGTGGGACTCAACAGCTGCTACTCATCAACACCGGCGGCAAAACCATTGACGAGGATGACGCCAACTGGCTGATTACCAGATATTCGAATTATGACCAATATTACGCTGACGGTATCAGACCTGTATTTTTAGGCAGTTATAACCACACCCGTCTGAACATCAGCAGGCAAGGCATTGGCAAATGGGCTGTAAAGCTTGACAGTGTCACCTGCTCGGGCAGCACCACCGACTGGATCATTACTGTTCCCGACAACGAAATTCCTGTAAGTCTGTTCAACACCAATTTCACTTTGTCTGGCAGCGGGGTTTTCCTCTTTGACGGCTCTGCATATTACGACAACTATCACCATGTTCAAAGTCCTGTCACCATGCACTACGAGATAGTAACGCCTTTGTGCCAACGGATAAGTGACAATTGTTTGTTCGAGTCCGGAGTAGTGGACATCATCGTCTCGAAAAAGTCTTACGAAGACCTCTCATTACGAGCCGAAATTTTGGAAACCAACCAATATCACCTTGTATATCGTGGTAAGGAATCATATTATACCCTTCCACAATAAACAATAGATAAAAAACGGACACAACAAATCGTGTCCCCATTACGGCTGCCATGATATGACAGTCCTACCTACTACCTACTACCTACTACCTACTACCTACTACCTACTACCTACTACCTAAAAAAAAGGAGTCGTTAAAACGACTCCTTTTTTTTTAATGTCTGTATGAATCAACCTTGGCTTTCAGCTCTTCGGGAACCGGAAGTAAAAGCTTCACCTTGATCTGCTGCAACATCACATTGTTGTTGACATCGTTAGGATTAAGGTTATATGCTTTTTCTGACCAAGTGTGAGCGTTCTGCAGAATACCTTTCTGAACCTCTTTCAATGCGTTCACCTTCTCGGCACGCTCCATATAGCTGCCTTCCTTTGACTTCATGGTCTGGTCCTGCAATTCCTGATTAGCAATAGCCTCAAAGAAGTAGCGGGTTGCCATCTGGAAGTTCAAGTCAGCATTGTTGGGATCAATAGCCAAACCCTTGTTGATAACACTTTCCGCTTTCTCATACTGAGCGTTATTTACCAAGTGGTTAGCGATCAAAGCCAACACAGGAGCTGATTTCTCATACTTGGCAGCCATTTCGTCGCAAGTGGCATTCAGCTTGTCAATCTGACCAGTCATAGCGAAATAATCCAACTCAGTAGCTTCAATATCAGCTCTACTTTCTTCCGGAACATTCTTCATGGCTGTTTTCAGGATCTTGCCACAGCTCACAGTATCTTTTTCATCTTTATACAAATAATACAAATCCACATACACGGCTGGATCCGGGAATTTCAGTTTCACAACTTCATTCAGCATATTTTTATAATTGGCCATATCGCCTGTTTTCTTATACAGTTGAGCCACATCGTAATAGGTGATACCGGCATTTAAATTGGACTTAGCAGCCTTGAAATCTCTGGCGGCCAAATTGTAATACTTGATAGCGTTTTCAATATCACCAGCTTCGGCAGCTTTCTGTGCCATCGTATATACCGGGTCAGCGCACAAGGCCTGTCCTTCGATAGGTCCGAGCATACCTGTCATCGGCATAACATTGCCATCCAATGAAATAGCCTGATAGAAGGCTTCATTGGCGATGATAATTGCATCGGGAGTTCTGCTCACGTATGCAGGGTCTTTTTTAAGTCTCTCCTGATCCTGCTGATATACCTGCAGATAGGTATTACCTTTCATCAGCCAAGCCTGAGCGTTCTGCTCGTTGCCTACCATGAAGGCATCCATAACTTTACGAGCCTTGCCGATTTGTTTATTACGAAGATTCATCCACACATCCTCCAAACTCTGTGAGTATGCGCTTCCAATTGCCATTATAGCCATTAATGCTAAAACAAATAATTTTTTCATCTCTTTTTAGTTTTAAGGGTTATTATTTTTCTAATTCATTAATTTTCTTGACTATTTCATCATATTTAGGGGATTGTTTTCTGGCATAGATTTGTTTCACTGCCGTCAGCACATTCAAATCATTCGCATCATATTTCAAAGCCGCCTCAAAGAATCTCTCGGCCTCATCCAGATAATTGTTGGCCTTGGTCTGGTAAACCGCCGCCTGACTATTGGCACCCGCCACTTTCAATTCATTCGCTTTCATATCATTTTCATTAAAGAGGTAATATGTGCAAACTCCTAAATTATAGACCACCACATAGCTGTCGGGGTTTAAGCGATAAGCCTTCCGCAGCAAGGTTTCCGCTTCAGAATAATTTTTTTCTTTAATATAGAAATTCGCCACATTGACGGTGGCATCCGCATTATTATAGACAGATGCAGGCAGATTTTTCAGTAATTGGCGAGCTTTCACCGAATCATTAATCCAGTAATAATAATCCACTTGAGCCACTAAAACATTGGGATCATTGGGATTCTTCGACAAAGCCTGATCCAACATTCCTTTCACTTTCGCCTTGTCACCAGCCTGTTTGTACTGTTCTATAAGTCTGACCAGCACATTCGGATTGGTAGAACCGTCCTTAACCGCCTTTTCATAATACACAATTGCCTGATCCGGCTGATTCAAATTCTCCAAAGCGACCGCGTAATAGTAATACAGCTCACCATTCAGAGGATATTCTGGCGGAGTCTTCATCTCGTAGCTGGCAATACCCTTCTCCAAAGTGGCCTTTCCTGCATTGAAATCATTGGCAATCAGCTGGTCCACGCCACGCACCAACAAAAGCGAATACAATTTCGGCAATGCCTCATCCGGCGACAGCATCTCAAAGCCTTCCACATTTTTGTTCAACTCCTTGGCTTTCACAAAAGCGTCGTATGCTTCAACAGGGGCGTCAGGAAACTTGACGACGGCCTTTTTGTCATTCTGCTTGGCCATATATTCCTGATTCGCCAAATAGAAATAAATGTTGCCCTTGTACAGCCAAGTCTGTGCTTTTTCTGCCAGCTTCTCATTCTGAACACAAAGGTCTATCGCCTCTTTTGCCTTTTCAAAATTCTTCTCATAGAAATGATTGTAGGCATTGTTCAACGAGGCCTTCTGCGCGTTAAGCAACAGGGCCACAGAGAGGAACAGCAAGGTTAAAAAGGTTTTAGCGTTCATATCGTTGATATTGGTTTGATGTGGAGACGCGGCATGCCACGTCTCTACATTGTTATTCGTTCGGATTGGTTTCTTCAGTTTCTTCGACTGTATTTTCGGCTTCAGGATTAATCACCTCACCCTCGGCACCCTCAACAGGGGTTCCTTCGGCGGGAGCACCTTCGAGACCTTCCTCTTCCTCATCATCGGCACGAGGCACGCGAGAAACGGCGGCAATGGCATCCTTGGCACCCAAGTTAATCAAGCGAACACCCTGGGTAGCACGGCCTAACACACGGATAGTGTCCACATGCAAACGGATAGCGATACCCGACTTGTTGATAATCATCAAGTCATCATCATCCGTCACCTTCTTGATGGCAATAAGGCCACCGGTCTTTTCGGTGATATTGATGGTCTTCACACCCTTACCACCACGGTTGGTGATACGGTAATCATCTACCACAGAGCGTTTTCCGTAACCATTTTCAGACACCACCATCACATTGCACTCGGGTTCATCCAAACAAATGATACCCACCACACGGTCATCTTCGTT
>Ga0310696_10006669_pt1 | contig 13664 bp, 11 predicted proteins | sample AusTroGonzalo_MG_4_FD_203885 | JGI IMG/M metagenome (GOLD analysis project Ga0310696, IMG submission 203885) | Bovine rumen microbial communities from tropical cattle in Woodstock, Queensland, Australia - Gonzalo_02 (v2) (version 2) | ecosystem: Host-associated > Mammals > Digestive system >... | reverse complement strand
CAGCGTCCTCAACAACGCCCGTTGCATCGGCGTCTACCGCGACCTCCGCATGCGCACCACCATCAGCCGGACACTCGCCCGCCTGCAGGAAGGCGCCCGCATCATCATCTTCCCCGAGACCGACCCCGGCCTCAACACCATCCTCTCGACCTTCCAGCCCCGCTTCATCGACCTCGGCCCGCGATACGCACGCGCCACCGGCAGGACCCTGCAATTCGTCCCCATGTACATCGCCCCCGACCTCAGGAAAATCGTCATCGGCAAACCCATCGCCTACGACAACCGGGCCGATGCCCGTGACGAACGCCAACGCATCTGCACACAGCTTGTCGATGCCATCTCCGAGCTGGCATATTCCCTTCCGTTACATAGAGTTGTCCCGTATCGCAATATAAAGAAGAATCTCTACCCGACCAACGAAAGGCCCGGTTCCACCAAATAAGACCGATGCCATCTTCCCCGGCCACCGGCCTCAATGCTCACAACGCCTTCTTCGGGCAGTTCTTCACGCACTCCATGCAGAGGATGCACTCCGTGCCGTTCTTCCTCTTCCTCGAATTGTCCGTCACATCGACATCCATCGGACACACGCGTTTGCACTTGCCGCAGTCGATGCACTTCTCCTTGTCGCACTTTATGCGCATGAAGGCGAAATAGCTCATCGGCTTGAGGAACACGGTGATCGGGCAGATGTACTTGCAGAACGCCCTGTTGTCCCTGAACGCGAACGCAAGGATGATGCCGACAGCATAGTACAGCGCATTCCCTGTCACGAACGCCCAGAACATGATCCGTTCCAGATTCCCCACATGGGTGAGGAACAGCGCCGCCACGAAGGCCAGGGATACGACGAAGGTGACATACCGTATCCACCCTATCTTCCTCCGCGGCCCCGCCGGCGTCTTGAACGGCAGGAAATCCAGCACCATCGCGGTCCAGCATGCATAGCCGCACCAGCCCCTGCCGAAAAGCAGCGGCCCGAAAATCTTCGCAACCGCGTAATGGATCGTCGCGGCCTCGAAAACACCGGTGAACAGGTAGTACCAGAAGCCCTCTATCTGCATGTTCTCATTGCATATAAGACCCAGGTAGACCAGCATGTACAGGCCCACCAGCAGCTGCACCACACGCCTTGCGAACGGAACCTTCTTCACATAGAGGAACATCCCCAGCGAGATCGACAGCCCGATGTAGCTGAAATTGAACAGGTAGAACAGGTTGTCCTTCGTCAGCCACAGCGTGACCGCAACCGTCTCGAACACCGCCAGCAGGATCACCGGCAACGCATATTTCCTCATCTGCGACAGCCTCTCAGGCCTTCATCAGGTCGATGAACTCCTGCCTGATCGACCTGAAGCTTTCGTCCACCAGACCGAAATCCTTCTCCCTGTAGTTCCACAGGGCCCTGCCGATCCCGTACTTGTCGAAGGCATCGTTGATGTCCTTCAGCCACAGGATCTTGGACCTGTTGTCCGCCTTGTCGATCACACCGTACTCACCGCAGTACAGGGCCACACCGTCGCGCTCCGCCTTCCTGATCGCCGGTTCGAAGATCTTACCGAAGAAATCCACGCCCATTTCCTTCACGCAGTCCATGAAGACCGCACCGTCGGTGTCCTTGTAGAGCTCCACGTGCTTCTTCCTGTACTCCTCCACGGAACAGGGATACGGAATCCTGAAATCCAGCGGCATCCCCTCCTGCCAGTAGGCACCCTGATGTGTGAAGACGATCGGCTCGTAGCAGTGGAAGTTGTAGACGACCTTGTCGTCCACGGGGACATCCAGCTGCTCGACCGTCATGACGCTGTTGTAGAACACACCGCCCACGACGATGTAGCTCTCCGGAGCGATGGACCTTATGAGTTTGATGAAGCGTGTGAGGATTCCGTTCCATGCGTCCCTGACCTCGAAGAGGACGACCTCGTTCAGCGGCTCGAAGGCGACCTGGTCCTGGTATGTGGCGAACCTCTTTGCAATCTTCTCCCAAAGTGCGAAGAACCTGTCCTGCAGGTCTGCATCGTAGAAGAACCTCTTCCTGTCCATGTCCTTCTTCAGAGGGTCGAAGGAGTAGCCGTAGCACTCGTGCAGGTCTATGAGCATCTTCAGCCCGTACTTCCCGCACCACTGTCTGCAATGCTCCAGATAGTCGAAACCACCCGGGATTTCATTTCCCTGTTCATCTTCCAGGACATTGTAGTCCACCGGAACCCTCACATGGTCGAAGCCCAGCGAGGCTATGTCGGCGATGTCCTTCTCCGTGATGAAAGTATCGAAATGCTTTGTATCGTACTCCTTGAACTGGGATATCCATCCTCCCAGATTCACCCCTTTCTGAAATCCCCTGAAAACCTTCATGAAAACCCCTTTCTCCCCTTCATATGGGTATCAATGCGACATATGCGACATATGGGAATCAATGCGACATCTGCGACTTATGCGCACCCCTCGATGCGAAAAAGATATAAACGCAGAGCAGTGCCAGTGCGACACCTATTCCGACAGGATAGCTGATTGAAGCCGGAAGCCGGAAACCTTCCGACGCCATCAGGATGTATGTGACGCTCACGGCGCTCATGAAGCAGGCAGGCAGGGCCGTTATCAGGCTCACATGCCACCTCTTCCTGTTGTTCTTGAGAAGATATGATGTTGCGACCCACAGCGAGATCATGGCCAGCGTCTGGTTGCTCCATGAGAAATAACGCCACAGGACATTGAAATCCAGCTGCGTCAGTATCGCTCCCAGAGCGAGCAGCGGGATTGTGACAAGCAGGCGGTTGGCGATCCTCTTCTGGTCCAGGTGTGTCCACTCGGCCAGGATGAGGCGTGCGCTGCGGAAAGCCGTATCGCCTGAAGTGATCGGGCACACGACGACTCCGATTATTGCAAGGATGCCGCCCACGCGTCCGAGCATCTGCCGGCTGATCTCATAGACCGTTCCGGACTGCCCGTGGCTGGCAAGGGCCTCCGACAGGAGCTGCGTGCTGCCGTAGAATGCGACGCCGGCCGCAGCCCAGACAAGGGCTATGACCGACTCGATGATCATGGCTCCGTAGAACACCTTGCGCCCCGCCTTCTCGCTGGTGATGCACTTGGCCATCATCGGCGATTGTGTTGCATGGAAACCCGATATGGCTCCGCATGCAACTGTTACGAACATGAACGGCCATATGGGCAGGTTCTGAGGATGCAGGTCCGCCAGAGTGATTTCCGGAATGGTGTACTGCGGCATGAACAGGATTCCACCAGCAATACTGACTGCCATGACGATCAGGATGATACCGAAAACCGGATACAGCTTGCCGATTATCTTGTCGATCGGCAGCAGCGTGGCGGCGATGTAATATACAAGGATCACTACGGTCCAGAACGTCGCGTTGAGCGACGACGGCGAGAGCATCGCCAGAAGTGCCGCCGGCGAAGTGACGAAGACTGTACCGGTAAGGAGGAGGAGAAGGACGGAGAACAGGCGCATCCCGTACAGCGCACCCTTGCCCAGATACAGGCCGGAGAGCTCCGCGATCGATGCTCCGCTATGTCTCTCGGATATCATTCCGCTCATGTAGTCGTGCACCGCACCGCCCAGGATGGAGCCGAAAACGATCCACAGGAACACCACGGGGCCGAAACATGCACCCATCAGGGCCCCGAAGATCGGACCGGTACCGGCGATGTTCAGCAACTGGATGAGCAGCGCCTTCCAGGTCTTCATGGGCATGCAGTCCACACCGTCGTTCACCGTGACGGCAGGGGTCTTGCGCTCATCCGGCCCGAAAGCCTTCTCCACCACCTTGCTGTATGTCATGAACCCCAGCACGAGGACCACAAGTGCCGATATGAACGATACCATCTTTACTACCTCCCTCAACAAACTGAATCCCGGCACGAAACCGGGATCCAGATATCAGCTTCCGATGTGTCTTGGATCAGAAGTGGAAGATGATTCCGATCGATCCGTCGACGCTGAAGTTGTTGCAGTTGGCTGAGAATACGGTCGGCTTCTCACCCTCGGGAGCGGGAATAGCTGTATAGCCGTATGCCGTTACCGGGAAGTAGTCGATGTAAGCCTTTGCATATGCCGAGAAGTTGTTCGCGAACTTGTACTCGGCCTTGACTGTTGCTCCGAGACCGACGTTGAGGATGATGTCGAACCTTCCGCGGTCGGCATTGGCCTTTTCCTGGAGCAGGACGGAAATCAGCTCGACAGATGCACCTGCACCGACGGAAAGCTTGACGGGACCTGTGAGGACTGCGATCTCGATACCGACATGGCTCTTGATATCGAGTGATGCGGGATTATACATTGCCTTCCATCCGTCGGGCTGATCGAAGTACGGATTCTTCGTGTTGAACAGGAAGCTGTTCTGGATGTAGAGCTCGAACCTCTCACCGAATGTCAGGTCGAATGCGACATCGGCTCCGTATGCGAGACCCTTGTAATTGATTTTCTCGGCTCCATTCTCGCTTGTGGGGACCTTTCCGGTGAAGAAACCGATGGACGGTCCGACTGAAATGTTGACGACTCTTGCTGCTGCGAAAGAAACAGCAAGGAGTGCAATGCACAGAACCAGGATAACTCTTTTGCTCATTTTTCTCTCCTTCCCTCAAACGGGATGTTAACTGCAATCAATGATACAGGCCACAGCCACCCGTTTTCAAGTGTTTTCCGTAAGCATATTTTATTTTGAACGTCCGTTCATTCTGTGTTACCATTGGCCCATGTCAGGAAGACCAGGAACCAGAAACGGAAAGGACCTCATATCCAGCGTGTTCATTACAATCGCGCTGGCAATGATCTTCACACAGCTCGTCGGAGTCTCCGCCACAATCATCGACGGCATCATCACATCCAGGATGGTGGGAGTCGATGCCTACTCCGGTATCTCCCTCCTCAGCCCGCTGATCAGCACGATACTCCTCTTCAGCTCGTTCGTCTCATCCGGAAGCCAGGTCGTCATAACCAAAGCAGTCGGAACCGGTGACAAAAAGACGGCGAACGCCGTGTTCAACTTTGCCCTGATCGGCGGCGCTGCAGTCAGCGCAATGTTCCTTCTTGCCTGCTGGCTGATTCCCGGAACGCTGTTCCGGATCTGCGGTGTTTCAATCAACAAATATCCCAACCTCTACGGTGAAATGATGGCCTACCTTCACGGCTACATGCCGGGAATGCCTGCTTTGGTGCTTATCCAGATCATCGGTCCGATAATCGTCCTCGACGGCGGACGCAAGAGATTCACCATATCATCTGTTGTTTTCTGCGTAACCGACATCTGCGCAGACCTCCTGAACGCATTCCTGCTTAAGAAAGGTTCATTCGGCATGGGAATGGCGACATCGCTCTCCTTCTGGGTACAATTCATAATCCTCGCAGTCCATTTCCTTTCCAGGCATTCATACTTCAAACCGGATTTCAAGGACTGCGGATTCCGCAAGGCCATTGAGGTCTTCAAGGACGGAGCCCCGGCGTTCGCCCGCAGGTTCTGCTCCATCGCCAGGGATCTCATCACGAACAACATCAACATAGCGGTTGCCGTCTCTGCCGCTGCAATCGCCGCAAGAGGCCTCCAGGGAGATCTGAACCTCCTGATGTTCTGCATAGGCATAGGCATGGGAAAGGCTCTGCTTTCAATCACGGGAATATACCACAGCGCGGAAGACCGCAAGGGTCTCAAACGCCTGTTCGCCTACTCCATGAAGGTATCGTTGACAATCCCCGGTATAGTGGGAATCATCCTGTTCTTCGCCGCACCGCTGATCTCAAGGCTCTATACCAGGGATGCCGAGGTCATCGCCCTGTCCGTATTCAGCATCCGGTGCATGGCAATAGGCCTTCCCATGGACACCATAGCAGTCTCATACCAGAACTACCTGCAGGGCATCCACCGCAGGAAATTCCTCAATGTGGTCATACTGATCGAAAGACTGGTCATCCCGGTTCTGGTTGCATTGATCATGGGCCGTTTTTTCGGATCAAAAGGCGTCATGGCATCGCTTGCCGTCGGAAAGCTCGTTCTTGTCGTTATGCTCTATGTGATGATCTGGATTCACAACAGGCGCCTTCCCATACACCTTGAAGACTTCATGTTCATCTCTGAAGATTTCGGCGGAGCCGAGCAGGACAACATCTACGCCAGGCTCAGGACAATCCAGGAAGTGAATGTAGAGAAGGACAAGGCGTACCAGTTCTGCATGGACCACGGAATCCCGCACAAGAAATCGCTCTACTGCGCCCTCTTCATTGAGGAAATGGCAGGCAACATCATCCTTCACGGAAAGCAAAAGGGCAAAAACCCGCCGGAGGCCGATTTCCGCATGTTCGTAAACGACGGCAAGATCACCATCACAATCAGGGACTACTGCAGGATGTTCAACCCGCAGCAGTACCTGGAGCTGCATGACGACCCGGTCAGGGCACTGGGGATAAAGATGGTCATAAAGCTCGCCTCCGACGTGAGATACTTCAACGCCTTCAACAGCAACAACCTGATAATCCTGCTGGAGTAGAGAAGAAAATATACCGAAGGGAACTCAGATCCTGATCGTCAGGACGTTCAGACCCAGTATGTTCTGGTAGTCCATGTTCTTCGCCATCTTGTGGACCATGCGGATACCGACGTTCTTCATCGGATCCGCGGGATCGAGGATGTCCTTCATCTTGAGGGGATCGAACGGTATGCAGTCGTCCTTTATGCGAAGGATCAGGTCATCGTCCTTCTTCGCGACACGGACGTCGACAGAATGGACCTTCTTGTCCTCTATGAATCCGTGGTCCACGACGTTGCCCGCCATCTCCTCAAGCGCCAGACCGGCCAGGTACGAACGCCTTCCGTCGATTCCCTTCTCCCTGCAGAACGCGCTGACCTTCGCCGAAACGGTGACCACATCCTCCATGCTGCGCACGGAGACGTCCATCCTGTCCTCCGTGGCCACTCCGAACGATTCCGGTATCACCATGAATTCATCCATGGTGCGCGGCAGACGTCTGTTCCTGACCACAGGATAGCCGTACACGATGAAGACCGTGCAGAACACGTTGTTGAGGATAAGTGCCCAGTAATGGCCGTTGATGCCCATGGAAGGCATGAGGATCAGCGAGAACAGCACGACACCGATGATTCCGTCGAAAACGGAAAGCACGTTGACGAAGCCCTGTTTCCCCGATGCCTGCCCGTAGGCGAACGCCGCCATGGTCGGAAGCGAAAGTGCCATCGAGAACGGAGTGATCCTGAATCCCCAGACCGTCATGATGAAGACATCCGATGTGGGATCGCGGTAATAGAGTTTCGTGATAGGAACCGCAAGGAGCGCAACGATACCGGCGATCACGGTCACGATCGGGATGCACCACTTGTACGTGTTCCTCATGACATCCGTCAGTGAACGCCTGTCCTCCTCCCCTATGCTGACCGACATCAGCATCCTGGTGACATTCGTCATTGCACTCGGAACAGCCCAGAAAAGACCCACGAAAGCCAGACTCGTGGCATAGGCGGAAACACCCATGGAACCGGCATACGTGGTGATCAGCAGGTTGACGATCAGTCCCGTGATCGCCTGATAGCCGCTGACAAGCGCACACGGGAAACCGGTCTTGACTATCGCCCAGAGGTCCTTGACCGACAATCCCCTGAAACGGATCCTCACCATAGCCGACTTTCTGAAATAATGCGACACCTGGACGAGGAAGAACGCTATCAGTCCCGCGGACGGTGCAAGTGCGGTTCCCAGCGCCTGCATGTTCAGCTTGGCGACGAAAACCCAGTTGCCCAGGAGGTTCACGGCAAGGAACACGATGCTGGCCACCGTGGTCCTGGTACGCCTGTTCTCAAGCGAGAGGAACGCGGCGAGCTGCTGCCCCACGATCATCGGCAGGATACCTATGGACTTTCCGAGCACGTACTGGTTCAGGTATCTGTAGACCTCGGTGTCCTTGGTGAAAAGCCACATCCATCCGAAGGCCACGGCAAGCAGATGCAGGCCGATGGTGAAGGCGGAGAAAAGTATCGACACCAGCATGTCCATCGAGAAAACGCTCTGGGTCTTCTCCACCTGGTGGGCACCCATGAACTTTCCGCAAATGATCGTCGAACCGAGCACCAGCAGCAAGGTCAGGGCGCTGATGAACAGATCGATCGGATTGTACAGACCGATGGCGGCCATTGCGGCCGGTCCCACATAGTTGGATGCGAACAGGCCCGATACGGTGCTGTTGACCGCACCTATGGCCGCCAGAAGGATCTGGATCGGCAGGAGCCTGAAGAAAAGACGTGTGATCAGTTCCCCGTAGGGGCGGATTTCCTTGCGCATATTGGAAATTATACTCCTGTACGGGAGCAAATACAATTCTCTTCCGGCGTTGCGTGTGTTATGATTGTTGCCGAAGCCATCCGCCAGGATGTGGTGAGGAGGAATCGTCATGAAGAACCTCAAAGGGAAGAAATGGTATCCGTACGCCGTGGCCGCATGCATCGCGGTCGTGCTTTTCGTCGTTCTGACCAATCTGCAGACCGTATTGAACGCAGTGGGCAAGTTCATCGGCTTCTTCAGGCCGCTGATCCTGGGCTGCATCGTCGCCTACATCGTCAATCCCCTCTCCACCCTGCTGGAGAAGACGGCATTCAGATGGGTGAAGAAGGAGAAGAGCCGCAGGGGCCTTTCGGTGCTGCTGACATTCCTGCTCGTGGTCGCCTTCCTGGTCTTCACCGTGGTGATCCTCATCCCGCAGCTGATCACCAGCGTCAGGACATTCCTGGCCAACGCCGACGATTACTACGGAACCATCAAGGGATGGATCGAGAGCAAGGGCCTTTCTCCCGAGAAACTCGGACTGGACAAGATGAAGTCCGTTTCCGAAGCGCTCATGAACCTGGCGACGGAGAACACCAGCGCCATCCTCAGGACGACTATGAACGTCGGAAGCGGAGTGATGAGATGGGTCATCGCCCTCATCCTCTCGCTGTATCTGCTTTTGGAGAAAGAAGTTCTCAAGAACGGCTGCGCAAGGCTCATCAAGGCCTGTTCCGGTGAGGAGCGCTACGGCACCATCAGGGTCTTCCTCGGAAAGTGCAACATGGTCTTCAACCGCTACATCGTGTTCAACCTGATCGACAGCCTGATAATCGGAACCGTCAATGCCATCGTCATGGTGATCTTCGGAATGCAGTACGTCGGCCTCATCACGTTCGTCGTCGCACTGACCAACCTCATCCCGACGTTCGGACCGCTCATCGGCGGAGCATTCGGCGCCTTCATCCTGGTGCTGGTAAACCCGGTCCACGCCCTGATCTTCCTGATCCTCACCGTGGTGCTGCAGGTCTGCGACGGCTACGTCATCAAGCCCAGGCTGTTCGGCAACTCCCTCGGAGTCTCCGGCCTGTGGATCCTGGTCGGCGTCCTTGTCGGAGGCAACATGTTCGGCATCGTCGGCATCCTGCTTTCCATCCCCGTCGTCGCCATAATCGATTTCCTGTACAGGAACTATGTCATCACCGCTCTCGAGCGCAGGCATGATGAGGCCAAGCTTGAGGGCTGACATCGATCCCGACCTGAGGGCGGATGCCGTACAGCGCAAGTTCAGGACCCTTGTCCTCCTCATGATGGAAAGGGGCCTGACGCTCTCCACAATGGAGAGCTGCACCGGAGGCCTTCTGGCATCGCTTTTCACCGATACAGAGGGCTCGTCCGCCGTCTTCAGGGGCTCGTATGTCACATATTCGAATGAAGAGAAGATCCGTCTGGGAGTGCCGGCTTCCACAATAGAGGAATACGGAGTCTACTCCTCCCGGACGGCCGACTCGATGGCGCAGGTCTGCGCAGATGCTTTCAACACCGACATTTCGATAGGAGTCACGGGTACGTTCACGAACGTCGATCCGAACAACACCGACAGCGTGCCCGGTGAAGTCCACTTCTCCATATACAACAAAGGCAGGGTCCGGGACTTCAGCTGTACCGTCCCTGCCCTGCCTTCACGCCATGCCTGCAAGCTCCATGTCGCGGATATCGTTGCAGACAGGCTTTTCGAAGAACTCGGTTAAACCATCAATTGTCGTAACCCAGCTTCATGCGGAATGTGAGCTTGTCGATCGGTTTCTCTCCGTACTTCGCTCCGGCTTCTTCGAAACCGTAGGAAAGCTCGATCATGTTGCCGTGGAACTGTGCTCCGACGGCGAACTCGGGATAGCCGTACCTGTAGCTTGCCCTGAGTGTCACGATGTCCATGATGGAGAGTTTGACTCCCAGATCGATGAACTCCGGCGGGGTCGCGTCATCATCCTTATAGAAGGACACGATGTCGGCGAACTTCGCGTAGACGGTCGGATTCACATATTTGAAACCGGGGGTGTAGGTCACACCAGCGTTCAGGCTGAACGGAGTGTAGAGCGTGTACCTGTCCGTTCCGCCGGAGAACGTTGCCGCCTTGGTGATGTTCTCGTAGTTGGCCATGTAGTAGTAGCCGTTGAGGTTCGTTGCCGTGACATCGAAGTTCAGCCTTCCGCCGAGGAAACCGAACGTCACACCCAGGTCCACCGGGAACGCGAAACCGCCGCGGGCAGCCAGTGAGTTGAAGTCCTTGCTTCCGTCTATGAGATGTGAGATCTCTGTCGTGTTGAGCTGGAGCAGGTAGAGCTTCTCCGCGAAGCGGACCGCCGCACCGGCATCGATCGTGAGTCTCTCGCTGTCGAAGACACGCATGCCGTAGGCGACGGTCAGAGCGTAATCGACCTCGGGCACATAGCCGTTGGAAATCGGCGACGATCCGTTCCCGGGGTTGCCCTCGGCATCCAGACCGGGCATGGAATGCACCGCGGCATTGACGTTGAAACCGAACGCCAGCTTGCCGATCTGTGCCCCCAGACCGAGATCCGCAGCGAAAACCTCGCCGTAGTTGTTTCCAGAGGCCATCACAAGACCCAGCATGTATGTAACCCAGTTCTGCTTGTTCCACTGGAATCTGGTGATACCCGAGAGGGCCTCGGCCACACCCTTGTCCTTCAGTGCGTTCGACACGTTGTAGGACGATGCCGAGAGGTAAGGCACCTGTATCTTCAGGGTCCCCTTCTCCGCCGTGGCAAGGCTTGCGGCATTGCCGAACAGAGCGTAGTCGACACCGTCCTCCGGCTCGACGAACACAGGCCTCATCGCCCTGTTGGTGACACCCTTGTATGCTCCGTCATCCGTTGCTCCGGATGCGGCCAGTGCGGTGACGGAAAGCAGCAGCACTGCCAGGATTGCAATCGTTCTTCTCATTTTCCGCCTCCCTTACAGCAGCTTGCCGGCGAGTCCGGCGAGGTCGATGTTGCAGTCGTAGATGTAGCCGATGACTTCCAGCTCTGCGTATATCCTGTCGATGCTGTCGGAGCAGTTGGCGAGCACCCACTCGGCATTGAGGTCCTTGAACCTGTCGGCTCCGGAACCCTCCGTATGGGTGTTGGCGTACCTGATCAGCCCGTCGAGCGTCAAGTTGATGATGTCTTCGAGCATGCACATGGTTATCTTGTCACCCACGGTGACATCTTTCCTGTCTCCGACAGAAGCGGAGATGTTGTCCAGAATGTACTTGAAATCCTCGAGCTTGACCTTGCTTCCGCCACCGCCGGACGGCTGTGTGACGAAGGTGATGAAGTCGAAAAGGAAGCTCGTCATCTTCGTGCTGACCGTCTGGTAGACCTCGGAAACGATGAAGCACAGCTCGGATCCCTGGATCGGGAACGGTGAGGAATAGGCATAGAGCTTCGTGATGGCTTCCGAACCGGGCGGGAGGACCATGCCGATTACGGCCGATACGGTCGGAACCACATTGATCACCTGCCTCATGCCCGTATGGTTGTTCCAGTCGATCGCCTTCCCCTTGTATGTCTGCTTCACTCCGTCATAGTCCTTGTACAGTGTGTTCAGAGCCGCTTTCAGGGCTGCGTCCGAGGAACTGGATTCCTTGGCGGCGATGATGTTCGTGGCCAGCTCCGTGAGGAGGTCGTTGTACTTCTTGCGGGACTCCAGGTCGCTCTTGATGTTCAACTGGCCTTCGACTTTTTCCTGTCCCTCGGTATCGATATAGCGCTTTCCGCCGTCTGCTGCCCACTTGTCCCAGTCCAGCAGGGTCTCGTATCTCTCCACGAATCCCCCGACGGTCCTTGTGGCGTCTTCCACGTGCGTATCTCCACCCTTGTCGGCGGTGGCGTACCTGAGGTTGCCCAGTGCCTTTCCGGTTCCCATCAGTGCGTCGGCACTGCAGCCTGCAAGGAGGCAGACCGTGAGTGCTGCGGCCAGGACCAGAATCATGATGTTTCTTCTCTTCATGAAGCAATTCTCCCTTTTACGGAATAACTCAAGATACTTATATCATAAAACGGGGTCGATTTGTACAGTAAATCAGTGCTGGAAACGCCTGTAGGCTTCCATTCCTATCCCGCCGAACGACCTTCCGCCCCCGTACAGGGCCATGCAGACGTCCAGCTGGGCGGCAAGAAGCACCGCCCCGGAGCCCTCTCCGAGCGCCAGCGATGCATCGATCGGAGCATCAAGACCAAGGTTCTCCATGATCGAACGGCCCATCGGCTCACGCGGGACATGGGAACAGATGCAGGCGGTCCGTACCCCGGGGAACAGCCTTTCGGCCACAAGGAGTGCACTCAGTGTGATGAGTCCGTCCATCACGGCAGGAACGTGGTTCACGGCACAGGCCAGGATCGCTCCGACCATGGCTGCGATGTCGTAGCCTCCGAAGGCACAGAGAACGGAGAGCGGGTCGGAAACGTCCCACGTCCTCAAGCCCAGGGCCTGCCGGATGACAGAACATTTATGTGCCAGCATGTCGTCCGACATACCCGACCCACGCCCGACTGCATCGGCAGGATCCTTTCCCAGAAGCGCACATCCGGTTGCGGTGGAAGTGGTCGTGTTCCCCACACCCATCTCGCCGAGCAGGATGAGGGAATATCCGCAGGAGATAAGACGGGAAGCCTCTTCATAACCGGCGGAAACGGCAGCCAATGCCTCTTCCTCCGTCATGGCGTTCTCCTTCAGGAAATCGCGCGTTCCTTCCCTGACCTTCCTGTCCGTGATCCCTTCGACGGGACCTCCCTTCATCCCGACATCGACATAGGTTGCATCCACCCCTGCGCGCCTTGCCATGAGGCTCACGCAGCCCCTTCCGGCGGCCATGGAAAGCGCCACCTTGCGGGTGACATCCACGGGGCTCTGGGACACTCCCTCATCGACAATCCCGTTGTCCGAGAGGAATACGATGAGCGCCTTCTTTTCAAGTGAGAATGTTTTTTTGCGCAGTATGCCGCCGATACGGGCTATCGTCTTCTCATAGAGTCCCAGTGCATCAAGCGGCTTCGCAAGGCTGTCCCAGTGTGCCAGCACAGCCCGGTATGCTTCATTGTCGATGGGCCGGAGATCCCTCCCCAGCTCCATCAGTTCTTCTTTCTTCATATCAACAGTCGGTCGGGTCTGCCCGTACTCGTCGTACCGCCCGTACCCGAATCACCTCTTGTCCTTGTCCACGAACTCCAGCGTGATGATGGAGAGCGCCCCGAACAGCACGATGAACGCCACGAAGGCGAACCAGTAGCCTGCGATGTTGCCCTTCGTCATGGCGTAGTAAGGCTTCATCTGTGTGAAGGCGGCATCGTTCTGCAGGAAGCCCTTTATCTTCTCCT
>Ga0310696_10006668_pt1 | contig 13665 bp, 10 predicted proteins | sample AusTroGonzalo_MG_4_FD_203885 | JGI IMG/M metagenome (GOLD analysis project Ga0310696, IMG submission 203885) | Bovine rumen microbial communities from tropical cattle in Woodstock, Queensland, Australia - Gonzalo_02 (v2) (version 2) | ecosystem: Host-associated > Mammals > Digestive system >... | reverse complement strand
CACCAGCAGCTTGACCCCATCGTGCCGCAAAACACCGGCAATAGTTTCTTCGACTGCAGCATCTTCAAACGTCTCGCCGACCTCTATCCGCAAGACATCACCCTGTTGGATCACTCTTACCGGCTGAACGACAACCTGATACATATTCCCAACCAGCTCTTTTACAGTGACCGTATTTCCGCCGCGCACGACATCGAACGACCATACACTGCCTTTGTCTGCACCGCCGAGCCGAAAATCGTCAACCATCCCTCCAATGAACTGTTGGTGGTTCATCACGAGTTCGATTCGCTCGGCCGTTCGCCTTACGAGGCCAACCTCACCGCTGGCATCGTGTCTGACTTGTTGCGCAACGGAGTACCGGTCGGCGAAATAGGCATTATGAGTCCCTACCGGGCGCAAATCCGCGAAATCAAACGTGCGTTATCGGAGCGGCAGGAAATACCGGAAAATATTGTAAACCAGTTGTTTGTCGATACCGTCGAGCGGATGCAAGGGCAGGAGAAAGACTATATCATATATAGTATGTCGAATTCCAACCCTGCCGAGGTGGAAGACCGTCTTGAGTTTTTCTACAGTCCTAATCGCCTGAATGTGGCGCTTACCCGCGCCCGTGTGAAGTGCGTGGTGATCGCGAACGAGAAGATTTTCACGTTTTGCGAAGAGCTATCTCATCAATCCGGCATGTTGGCCCAACTACGTGACGGCGCGGAAATATTCCGGAAATATTTTCAAATTGCCACGAAATTGGAGATGAAAGTAACGGATGAAGAGTGGTAGAGATGTTAGATTTCACGCGCCTACATACCTTAAACATTAAACCTTAAACCATAAACAAAAAAATCGTATCTTTGCCGCCGATTTTTTCAAACTATAAAAATTCTAACTAAAAAATAATTTTGTATGGCAACAACCGCTGATTTTAAGAACGGCCTCTGTATTGTTCACAACAACGAAATTTGGTCAATCGTGGAATTCCTGCACGTGAAACCCGGCAAGGGCAACACTTTTGTCCGTACCAAACTCAAAAACCTCAAGAACGGTAGAGTTCAGGAGTTCAGATTCGACGCCGGCATCAAGATTGAGCTTGCTCGCGTGGAACGCCGCCCCTACCAATTCCTCTATAAGGAAGGCGATAACACCTATATCTTCATGCACACCGAGACTTACGAGCAACTTCCCATTGAGAAGGAACTCATCAACAACCCCGGACTGCTCAAGGAAGGTCAGGATGTGGAAATCATGTACCACACCGACACCGACACCCCGCTCACTTGCGAACTTCCTCCGTTTGTTGATTTGGAAGTCGTTGAGGCTGATCCCGGCGTGAAGGGCGATACCGCCACCAACTCCCTCAAACGCGCTGTCGTGGAGACTGGTGCTGATGTATATGTGCCTCTCTTCATCAACGTGGGTGAGAAAATCAAGGTGGACACCCGCACCAACAAGTATTCAGAACGCGTTAAAGAATAATCTGTTCGCATGAATTTTCAGCAGTCGCTGACCATCGACGAACTGATACAACTGATTGGACATCCCGTTACCATTAAGGGCGATTCTACCCTTAAGGTGACGGGTATCAATGAGTTGCACTCTATCCAAAAGGGAAATCTCACCTTTGTGGACCATGAGAAGTATTACCTCCGCATCCTGCAAAGCGAAGCTTCCGCCATCCTCATCAACAGCGCTGAGGTGGAGTGTCCCGAAGGGAAGGTGCTGCTTATCTCCGATGATCCGCTTCGCGACTATATCGCTGTTGTGAAGCGCTTTACGCATTTTACACCCCAAACTACTCCCATCCATCCGAGTGCTGTCATTGGCGAGGGCACCATCATCCAGCCGTTGGTCTTCATAGGCGAGAATGTGCGCATAGGCAAGAACTGCATCATCCACTCCAATGTCAGTATTTACGCTGATACTGTGATTGGCGACAACGTGGTGATTCACTCCAACAGCACTATCGGCGCCGACGCTTGTTATTTCCAGAAGCGTCCCGATGGTTGGTTGAAATTGGCCTCTTGCGGCGATACCTACATCGGCAACAACGTGGAGATTGGCTGCAACTGCTGTATCGACCGCGGTGTTTCGGGCACCACCTACATCGACGATGGTTGCATTTTCGACAACCTCGTGCAGGTGGGTCACGACACGCACGTCGGCAAGCGTACTCTCTTGGGTGCGCAGTGCGGTGTGGCGGGCTGCACCTACATCGACGACGATTGTAAAATTTGGGCAAAGGCGGCGGTCAACAAAGACCTCTACATCGCCAAAGGCACGGTGTTGTTAGCCTTGTCGGCTATAGACAAAGACGTGAAAGAGGAGGGAAGGACCCTCTTCGGAATGCCTGCAGGCGATGCGCAGCAACGCTGGCGCGAAATGGCGATGATGCGCAAATTGCCCGACCTTTTCAAGGAATTGGAGGAGTTAAAAAAGAAATTACAATAACCCGATTTGTAGTGACGATGTGCACATCGTTTCCACATTGACAAAAAATATAACGGCCGGTGTCCTTTGAAGAGCACCGGCCGTTTTTATATTATGTCATTTCTTTAGCCGCTAACAGCTAACCACTAACTGTCAACTACCAATAGAAGGGATCATACCAAGGATCGTACCACGGATAGAACGGGTAAACATCCCACGGATAAATCACGTAATAATCCCATTCCCAAGGAGAAGAGGTGTGGAGGAGCTTGAAATTCGAGCTTTTAGAGTTGTCCATTGTGGATATTTTGCCGGTGAATCCAGCGGGATCAATGTAGTAGCTGCTGATCTTCATTTTGGCTTTATCAACATATTCGCTGTTTTCCGTATGGAATTGCAAGTAGAGGATTTGGTCTTTTGCTTCCCATGTGAAGTCGTAGCTGAGAGAGGTGATGGGTGCGTTGCTGGCGAAAGTATTGCACCATTTACCATGACCTGAAGTGACACTGTTGAGATCGTTCCAGAATTGGACGTGCGTGCCGGTGGATTGGTATTTCACACCGTCTTTGGTATAGCTGATGTCCATGGTGCCTTCCCATTTTCCGTCAACCAGCATGCCGAGGATTTCGTCATCTGTGGGACCCGGGTTGCAACTTGAGAACATTAGCGGTGCCGCGAAAAGCAGCATTAACACTACTAATAAAGATGTCTTTTTCATTGTTTTTTGATTTGATTATTGTAAGATTTAAAGAAAGCGCAAAAATAGAAAATTTTTTAACAATTATTTTATCGCTTCGCTGATTGCTTGCAGTACTAGTCGTTCCAAGATGAAGTAGGTGTCAGCGTTGGGGTGGCAGCCGTCGTCGCTGAGTGATTTTGGGAACCCGTTGTGCTCATCGGCGAGTGCGGAGTGGTAGTCCACATACACGATGTTATGGGCATCAGCGTAGGCCTTTAGCTGATTGTTGATGTTGACAATTGTCTGCGCGGCGTTTTCAATTTCGGGATTCCAGACAAATTTGGCGCAAGGAGGAATGGAACTGATGATGGGAATGATGCCGTTGGCGCGGGCAAGGTTGCACATTGCCACCACGTTGTCAACCACTTTGTGCGGCTCCACCCAATAGGTGTTGTGCGCAACGTCGTTGGTGCCCGCCATGATGACTACCGCCTTAGGATGCAGGTCGATGACGTCGGAGGTGAAGCGCACCAGCATCTGTGCTGAGGTCTGTCCACCGATGCCCCTGCCGCAATAGTTATGTTGACTGAAGAAATCGGGGTGGTAAAAAGCCCAGTATTCAGTAATGGAATTCCCCATAAATACCACTTCGGGGAATTGCCCGCTCTTGATAATCCGTTCGTTGTCGGCTTTGAAGCGGTTAGAACCGAACCAATCTTCCTGTGAAAAACCTGCCATTGTCATACTGAAAAAGAGGCTGATAAACGCTATTTTCTTCATTCTGAAAATTTTCGGCAAAAATAGCGTTTTTCTCAATCATTTACCCCTATAACGCGTTTTAATGCCCTTTTTTCGCGTTTGGGGTGTTTTTCGCTGTTGATAAAATGTGACAGATTTTCGCTCGGGAAGTCGGAAAAAAGTGTATTTTAGCTTTTTATTGTTCAAAAGCGTAAACTTTTCATTTTAAGATAGTTAGAGATTTAATAGAAGACAAGAAATGGAAGAGAATGAGATTTTAGACGAGAAAATTGTTCCGTATAACATCGAAAACCTAATGAAGACGGCTTACATCGACTATTCGATGTCCGTCATCGTGTCACGTGCCCTGCCCGATGTGCGCGACGGCCTCAAGCCCGTGCAACGCCGCATCATTTACGCCATGTGGGACATGAACATCACCGAGAGCGGCCCCTATCGTAAGTGTGCCCGTATCGTCGGTGAGGTGCTCGGTAAGTACCACCCGCACGGTGATACCGCTGTTTATGACGCCCTCGTGCGTATGGCGCAGCCCTGGACACTTCGCTACCCCTTCGTCGATGGACAAGGTAACTTCGGTTCTGTGGATGGCGATAGCCCCGCCGCCATGCGTTACACCGAGGCACGTCTCCGTCGCTCCTCCGAAGAGATGGTCGCTGATATAGAGAAAGATACGGTTGACATGGTGCTCAACTTCGACGACTCCATTCCCGAGCCCACCGTGTTACCCGCTAAGATACCTAACCTGCTCGTGAACGGCTCTTCCGGCATCGCTGTCGGTATGGCCACTAACATGGCGCCCCACAACCTTAGCGAGGTGTGCGACGGCATCTGTGCCTACATCGACAACAACGACATCACCATTGAGGAACTGATGCATACCATCAAGGCTCCCGACTTCCCCTCTGGCTGTATCATCTACGGTTACAAGGGCGTTCAGGATGCCTTCCTTACCGGTCGCGGCCGCATCGTGATGCGTGGTCACGCTGAAATCGAGACCGAAAAGAATCATAACTGCATCGTGGTCACCACATTGCCGTATATGACCAATCCCTCCGATATGATCAGCCACACGGTGGATCTCGTCAAGGAGGGCAAGATTGCTGGTATTACCGACGTGCAAAACCTTACCAACAAGCGCAACGGTACCCGCATCGTCTATGAACTCAAGAAGGACGTGGTGCCCGAGGTGGTGCTCAATAAGCTCTACCAAATGACCTCCTTGCAGTCTTCCTTCAGCGTTAATAACGTCGCCCTTGTCAATGGTCGCCCGATGACGCTGAACCTCAAGGACATGATTGTGGAATACGTGAAACACCGTCACGAGGTGGTGGTTCGCCGCACTCAGTACGACCTCAAGAAGGCCCAGGAGCGCGCCCACATCCTCGAAGGTTTCCTCAAAGCCCTCGACATCATCGACGAAATTATCGCCCTTATCCGTGCATCGCAAACCGTGCAAGAAGCGCAACAGGGCCTGATGACCAAGTGGGACTTCACTGAAATTCAGGCCAAGGCTATCGTCGAGATGCGTCTGCGTCAACTCACCGGCATGGAACGCCAGAAACTGCAAGACGAATACGACGAACTGATGAAACTCATTGCTTACCTCAACGACGTACTCAACGACGTTAACTTGCGTATGGGTATCATCAAGGACGAACTGCAGGACATCAAGAAACGTTTCGGCGACGATCGTCGCTCACCTATTGAATACAGCTCATCCGAGTTCCGCGTGGAGGACACCATCGCTGACGAAGAGGTGGTAATCACCATTTCTCACCTCGGCTACATCAAGCGTACACCGCTGGCTGAGTATAAGGTGCAGAACCGCGGTGGCAAGGGCTCCCGTGGCAGCAGCTCCCGCGACGAAGACTTCATCGAACACCTCTATATGGCCACCAACCACAATTACCTGCTCTTCTTTACAGAGAGAGGTAAGTGCTTCTGGATGAGAGTGTTTGAGATTCCCGAAGGTATGAAGACCTCCAAGGGTCGCGCCATCCAGAACCTGCTGCAAATTGAGGAAGGCGACAAGATTACCTCCATCATCAATCTCAAGAGCATCGACGATCCCGACTATATCAACAACCACTTCATCATCTTGTGTACGGAGAAGGGTATCATCAAGAAGACCTCTATCGATGCTTACTCACGTCCGCGCAAGAAGGGTATCATCGCCATCAACGTGCGTGAGGGCGACCGTCTGTTGGCTGCTCGTTTCACCGACGGCAACAGCGACATCATGATGGCTCTCTACTCCGGTCGCGCTATCCGCTTCCACGAGAATGAAGAGTTGCGCGCTATCGGTCGTACCGCTGCGGGTGTGCGCGGTATCAGTCTTGAGGACGAGAATGATCGCGTGATCGGTATGCTCGCCATCGACAATGACCGCAGCAATGTGTTGATTGTGTCTGAAAATGGTTACGGAAAACGTTCATTGTTAGAGGATTACAGAATTACACACCGCGGCGGTAAAGGTGTCAGCACCATCAAGATTACCGAGCGCACCGGTAACCTGATTGCTATTAAGGCGGTGACCGACGATGACGACTTGATGATCATCAACCGTTCCGGTATCGCTATCCGTCTGCACGTGGATCAACTCCGCATCTTGGGTCGTAACACGCAGGGCGTGAGACTGATTGACCTTCGCGGCAAGGACACCATCGCAGCTGTTTGCGAGGTCCCGCGTCAGGAGGATGAAGAGGAGTATGACGAAGCTGAGGTGGTGGAAAACACCGAAGGTGGCGAAACCGCTCCGTTAAACGAGACTCCCGAAACCGAGTCTGAAGCTTAGAATTTCAAAATCGTAAAGCGATGAAAAAATATATTCTGTTAACCGTTAATCTGCTGCTGCTGGTCAGCCTTTTCGCGCAGAAACCCTCTTTGACGAAGGCGTATAACTGTTTTTATGACAAGGATTACGACAAAGCCAAGGAGCAAATCGACCTCTGTGCGGCCGATGAGAAACTCTCCGCCAAGGCGCAGACCTGGCTCTACAAGGGCAATATCGAATTCTTGCTGGCCAATCGCGAGTATAATGAGAAGCAGAAGAACGAAAGTTACCAGATCAAGTACCCGAATGCTCCTGTTGAGGCTTACGATGCTTTCGAAAAGTCCATCTCCATCAATCCGAAAGTGGAGGCATTGGACATGATGACCGCTCAGGATGCTCTCAAGCAGCTCTATCCTTATTTGCTTGTGAGAGGGGTGGATCAGCTGATAGCAAAGGACTTCTCTGGTGCGAAAGCTACGTTGGCGAAGGGCATCAAGAGTTACGAGATGGACACTCCGCAATATCCGATGAACGGTGACCTCTATTACTATTATGCATACGCGTTGGAGAGTCTCGGTGAAACGGACGAAATGATACGTTACTATCAAAAAGCCCTTGATGATGGCTCGCAGAATCCGTACGTCTTCGCCAAGCTTTTCGAGTTCTACAAAGCCGCCAACGACCGTCCGAATGTCGAAAAGACACTGGCTTTAGCCAAAGAGAAGAATCCTAATGACATTAATGTCAAGCTTTTGGAAATTGACCTTGCCTACTGGAGCGGTGACAGCACGAAAGCGCGGACACTGGTGGACCAACTGGATCCGTACACGCTGAAGAATCCCGACGAGATGGTGAATGTGGCCAACTTCTACATTAAGGAGAAACGCTACGAATCTGCCGAACGGTTGCTGAGTCGCGCCAACATTCTCAGTCCCAACAACTTCGTCATTCTTTACAACTTAGGCGTTTGCAGTTACAGTGTTTCGGAATACTACTTCAACCGCCAGAACCAACTGGCTATACAGCAGGGGAGCAAGGCGGACATTGATGTCGCGAAACAACAGTCGGAGAAGTACCTTACCGATGCCGCGAATTATTTTGAGCAGGCGCGGAAGTTACAACCCGGCGACTTCAATCTACTGAACACGTTGCGCGCCATTTACGTACGTCAGCAGTCACCGAAGGCTGAAGAGATCGATGCGTTGATTAAACAAATGGAAAAATAGTTAGTCAAATTAATAAATCACTTAAAAATTGAGAAAAATGAAAAAATGGATGCTTGTTTTAGTTGCGCTCTTCGTAAGCGTTAGTGCTTTCTCGCAATCTTGCTTGGACGACGTTTGGCAATGCCTGAAAGCAAACCAAATACCTAAAGCGAAGAAATTTATGGAATCCTGCATGGCTGAGAATCCAGACAACGCCGCCGTCTGGTTGATGCAAGCGAATGTCAATATCAATCTCTACAACTATGATTTGGAGAGACAGAAGAAAGATCCTTCAGTTGCCCCGCGTTATCCCAACGCTTTGGAAGATGCATATGCCGCTTTTCTGAAGGCTGTTGAACTGGATAAAAACGTGATGCCCAAAACGGGTATGTTAGGTGCACAGGATGGCCAAAAGCTGTTGGCTGACCCGTTCAAAGACAAGGCCGCGCTTGCAGAGGAAAAAGGTAAGTATGATGAAGCGTTGAAATACTACGATTTAGCTGCCAAGTGCTATGAATTAGGTGGATTAAAGACAAATGCTGCTGCTATGTGTTACTATTCAGCAAATGTCTATGTCACAATGAAAGATAATGCCAATAGCACGAAGATGTTGGAGAAGTGCATTTCCATGTCTCCGAGTATCACCCCGGCTGCTTACGATGTACTGTATTATAACTACAAAGATTTGAACGATACGGTGAAGTGCGGTGAGATTCTGTCGAAAGCTCAGAAAATTTTTGGTGAGGATCCTGAGAAAATAGCAATGCTTTATGCACCGATAATGGACTACTATTCCATGATTGGTGACCAAGAAAAGCTGTTGGCTATGTGCGATAAAGCTATTGCTACAGGTAAAACAGAGATGATTACGCGCAGTGCCACTTACCTTTCCAATGCCAAAGCTTACGCCAAAGCTGAGGAAATTTTGAAAGATGCTCTTGCAAAAGATCCCAAGAACTTTGACTTGCTCAAGCAAATGGCTTATCGTTATGCCCTTGAGTATTACGATTTGATGGATCAACGTAAGGTCGCTATGGATAGCCGTAGATATGAAGATGCCAACAAGATCTATCAAGGTCCTGAGCGTAAAGCCGCTATGGAGAACGCTCATGAGTGGGCTCAGAAGGCTTACGAGCAGAATTCTGATGATTTGGACAACAACTTGATTTTGCGTGAAATGAAGACGCTGTTGCAACTTGAAGTTCCGCAGGAGTTGAATGACAAAATCAACGCTCGTATTCAGAAATAATTTTAGATAAAACTACTGATAGTCCCCTTCACTGATGTGAGGGGGATTTTTTTTGCAATCATATTTTATGTATTTTTGCGGCAGGAAGAGTGTAGGGATTGGAATTACCGAATTGGATAATGTAGTTTTATAATGTTAAGAAACAGATTATTGATATTGGCATGCCTGTTGGGAATGATAATCGGTGCAACGGCGCAGGAAAAAGAGAAGGATCCGCTTTCCCGTTTTTACGGCGGTGTGAGAGTAGGTTTCACGGCCTCTCAGATCTCCGGGGATGACCTCTCCGGTTTTCATAAGGTAGGGGCTCATGCGGGACTTTTCGTCAACCATGCCATCCATCCGTCCGGGAGGCTAAAGTTGCAGCTGGAACTCGATTTTACCATGAAAGGCAGCCATTCATATACTCCTAAGAATCAGCCTTCATACAATTTCTATTCGCTGACACTCGGCTATGTGGAGATGCCATTGATGGTGGTTTGGACTGCCGGAAAGTGGACTTTGTGGGGAAAGCCGTTCCAGTTTGAGCTGGAAATCGGACCGGTATTCGGGGTGAATGTTTTCAGTCGTGAGCGCGAAGCCAACGGACTTATTGTGGGACGACCACCATTCCGTTGGTACGAATTTTCTGGAATTGCAGGCATTTCATTGATGGTGGCAGATCACCACAGCGTGAACTTCCGCTACGAAAATTCTCTTGTGCCGGTGCGTATCCCCACGTGGGTGTATGGACGTACGGTCATGAAGCAGTTTAATTCCTTGATGACCTTCAGTTATTGTTATCAGTTTTAATTTACACGCTTAGGGGTTTACAGGCTTAGAAGCTTACAGGCTTAGGAGCTTAGAGGCTTAGTTTTCGATTTTGAAAGTTTCTTCGCTGTCCCAGTAGGCGCGGATGCTGATGTTGTGGGGGAAGGCAAACATCTTTTCCGGTTGCCTTTTTTTGCTGTAGTCTCCTGGATCCCATCTGCCGTTACTGTTTTCATCGCAGAAAACGCTCACCCGATAGGTATCAGGAATCAAGAACGGGTAAGTGATTGTTTTTGAGGAGGTCAGGATGTCTTCTTTAATGATTATGTCTTTGTGCCATAATGTGGCGACGTAGGGTCTTCCGTCGTCAGGAAGCTCGTAGTTCATGATTAACGTGCCATAGTCTTTGATGGATTTCGTGGAGAAGGTTGTCTTCAACGTATCGTTAGTGAGGTTGTTGTAGCCGTAAAACACGGAATCCCGAATCATGATGTTGTAGCTCTTTTTCTCGGTGACATCCATTGGCAAAGGCAGTTGCATGGTGAAGGTGTCGGGCACGGCGAAACGAAGTTCAAAGGTGTCTTTCGTCTCTTGATGTTGAGAATAGACCCATACGCTGAAGGAATCGGTGGGGCGTATGGGGTAGGAGAATTGCAAGGTGAGCGGCTTGTGATACTCGCCTGCGTTTGCGAAGCTAACAGTGAGTTTCTTCGTCGGTGCTGTTTTCCCGCGTCCTGAGGTTTGCTTCTCCTTGAAGGGGGTAAGTGTCACAGTGTCAATACGAGTGTCCGCTTTCAGAATGTAAACGGCGGTGTCGGTCGGGGGTGTTTTGAAGTACCAAGTGACCGTGTCGCGGGTGGGATTGATGACTTCGAAGTAGTCCGACGCTTTGTCCAGCGGAGTGGCGGAGAAATCAACCATCCGGACTTTGTAGGGGAACTTGTATACCCCGGCGGCGGGATTTTCATATCGGGCGAGCTGCTGCACGGTGTCCGCCGCAGTGAAAGCGTAAAGGGTCAGCAGGGGCAGCTCGGCCTGCAGGGAGTCGGCGGCGCTGTCGGGCAGGGCGCGATAGGAGGTGACACTCTCCTCTAAGTAGGCGATCTCTTCGTTGGGCAAATCGTAGCGGAAATTGGCGTTGATATCCTTGATAGCAAAGATTTTATAGTCTCCTTTTGTGATGTTTTTCAGCAGGAAGCTGCCGTCGGAGAGCGTTTTGGTGACGTAATGAGGCAGGGTGGTGAGCGGCAGGGAGTCGGCGTCGCCCTTGTATAGCAGCACGTAGAAATCGTTGACGGGAGCTAATGATTTGGCATCCAGTAGGTTGCCTCGAATCATGTAGTCGTCAAGACTGTCGCCAGTGGAGAAACTGTAGTGGAAATAGTTCAAAGGATTGCTTTCGTGGTAGTCTTTGATGCAGTCAGAGAAGACCATGTTGTAAGTGGTGTTCTCACGCAGTGTGTCTTTGAACTTGATAACCAGTGTTTTGCCACTGACAGTGTAGTCCGGAGCCTTCGACATGGGTGGCGAAATCAGCACGTTGTCGGTGGGATTGTTCAGGGTGATATATTCGTCAAAGTAGAGCTTTATCTGCTGTTTGCTGTCGAAATGCACGGTTCCGTCTGCCGGTTCCGTCTTCAGCACTTTTGGTGGCGTGGAGTCTTTCGGACCGCCCGTGGGGGTGGAGATTTTTGCGCATCCGGCACAAATCAGGGCGGAGAGCAGGAGAATGCCTATTTTTTTTGAGAAATACATTAGTTGGTTTAAGGTTTATGGGTTAAATCGTATGGGCGTATCGCATACGCCCTGGTATTGAGGGTCAAAGGTTAGAATGGGATGAATCCGATGCCGAGTTTGACGCCGAAGCAGTAGGCGCCGAGGATGCGGGAGCGGGCGTAGTTGTCGTAGTGGAGCTCAAGAGGTTCGTTATAATAGGAGGCTTTGTTTTTCATTTTCTCGAACATCACTTGATAGCCTCCGAAAGTGGTGCCGATACTTGCGCCCATGGTCAGTTTGAGGCGGTTCAGCACGATGAAGTCGTAGCCGTACTCGAATTTAAAACCGAAAATAGCACCGTTGTTTTCGATAATCTCTTCAAACGGTTCCTGTGTGGTGGTGAGAATGCCCATCTGGATGCCATCGTGGTCCATTTTGTAGTGGTAGAAGAATCCGTCTAACTGGTATTTTAGGTAGTGCCCGAGCGGTGCAAAGCGGTCGCCGAGATATTGCTTATAATACAAGTTAAAGCCGTGCGCGACGATGTTTCCGTAAAGCTCGGCTTCGCGCCATTCGGTGTAACCATAATATTGGTAACTTTTTCGGAGACGGGAGTCAATACCTTTGAATGGCGAGTTGTAGTAGTTGTAGCCCACGCCTATGGTCCCTTTTTTCCAGACCATCAGCTCTATGTTGGGCGAAAGAATGTAGTTGAGGCCGAGATAGCGTTGCGCACCTTCGCCGATGTCCCAGCCGGAACTCACAGGGTTGGGATTCAACCACGCGGGCGAAACGTAACCCTCCATGTTCAGGACGACATGGTTGCCCAAAAAATTGTACATTTGGGCGTTGGCAGATGTCATACATGCGAAAATAACAGCAATGATTATAGTTATCTTTTTCATTAAGTCGAAATTTTAAAGTTTAAGGTTATTTCAACGTCAAAAAATTTATGTTTAACGTCTCACATATTGTTCCAACCGTTGATACACATAGCCGTTTATATAGGCTTTGCGCATCACTTCGGATCTGCTGTATTGGCCGGAAACTTCGGTTTTGCTGTCCACCACATCGATGATGCGGAAGTCCACATTGACATCATGGGTGCGGAGGCTCATTACGCCCACCACGACAGGCAGGGAGTAGGGGAACAAGGGCACCAAGAAGGGCAGGTAAACTTTGCTGGGGAAGAAAGCAGTTCCGGGGGCATCGGTCACATGCACGAAGCAGAGTTTGCGGCTGCCTAATTCAGCAGCGATTTCGTCGAGGTATTCAGAGGTGTGATAGCGCATGTCGAGACCGCTGGCGTTGGTGAAATCGTCGTGCCAATGGCGCATCTTCACAAAGTTGTTGTAGGCATCGGTTTCGGGTTTGGAGAAGTCCATGGAGAGGGTTACAGGGGTGATTTTGTTGCGCTTGAGGGCACGGCACATCAACTTCTGCAGCTGTTCGGCGTTACGTTGGTCGACATCTTTGCTCTTGATGCGACCGTTGTTGTCGTAGGTGAGGTATATTGGGGTGGCGATGAGCACTGAGGTCTCGCTGCCGATGTGGGCGTCGGTGACAGACTCCAGTATGGCCTGCGTTTCGGCGTTCACCACAGCCTCGTTCACCCAAGCTTTGAAGAGCGAGTCGCTGTGTATGTCAACCAGCATGTAGTTGACTGTTTTGAACTTAGGATCAGGCAACACCTTGATGTTCATGTTCTGCTGCTTGATGCGGTCGTATTTGGAACCCGTCTGCTGGGTAGTGTCAATGCCGGTTTGCGCAATCTCTTCCAGCGAAGTGCCCTGCGGGTAGTCGCAGAAGTCGATGTAGCGCATTTTGTTCTTCACGAAGATGTCTGCGATAAGGTCTTTGACTACACTTTGCAGGTATTCGTCATTTGGTGCGGACTGCAACGATGCCCACGCTTTGCGGAGTGCCAGCACGGCGTATTCGTTGCGGTTCATCTTGGAGAGCAGGTAGTTGACCTGTTGTTGCTCACCTGCCACATCTCGGTAGGGCTCCATAAAGGAACTGATCTGCCCGGTGCCTTTGTGCTTGGAGGCTCCGTAGTAAGCGGTGGCTTTGGCGCGGTTTAGGAATGTGTTGTCAGGGAAGGTCTGCTCCA
>Ga0310696_10006667_pt1 | contig 13665 bp, 6 predicted proteins | sample AusTroGonzalo_MG_4_FD_203885 | JGI IMG/M metagenome (GOLD analysis project Ga0310696, IMG submission 203885) | Bovine rumen microbial communities from tropical cattle in Woodstock, Queensland, Australia - Gonzalo_02 (v2) (version 2) | ecosystem: Host-associated > Mammals > Digestive system >... | reverse complement strand
GAGATGGTCGAGGGCCTGAACGCCAGCGGCAACATCCCCGTGAAGATTGTATATAAGGGCACAGCCAACAGCTCGAAGGAAGTAGAGCAGGTGATGCTGGCTGCCAACAACGACGAGAAGTGCGTAGGTATCATCACCTGGATGCACACCTTCTCGCCCGCAAAGATGTGGATCAAGGGTCTGCAGCAGCTGCAGAAACCCTTACTCCACTTCCACACACAGTACAACGCTGAGATTCCCTGGGACTCTATCGACATGGACTTCATGAACCTGAACCAGTCGGCCCACGGCGACATCGAGTACGGACATATCTGCACCCGCATGCGCATCGCCCGCAAGGTGGTTTGCGGTTACTGGAAGGACGAGAAGGCTCAGAAGCAGATTGCCGTCTGGGCTCGCGTGGCTGCCGGTGTGGCCGACGCTCACAACGTGCGCTGCCTCATGTTCGGTATGAACATGAACAACGTGGCCGTTACCGACGGCGACCGTGTGGAGTTCGAGCAGCGTCTGGGCTACCATGTTGACTACTATCCCGTCAGCTCGCTGATGGAGTACTACAAGAAGGTGACCGACGCCGAGGCCGACGCACTCGTCGAGGAGTATAAGAAGCTCTATACCATTAAGATAGACGAAAGCGGTGAAGCTGTTTATTGGGAGAAGGTGAAGAACGCTGCCAAGGCTGAGATTGCCCTGCGCCGCGTGCTGAAGGACGAGGGCGCTACCGCCTTCACCACCAACTTCGACGACCTCGGCGACGCCGACATCGACGCTCCCGACTTCTGCGGCTTCGACCAGATTCCCGGCCTCGCCTCACAACGTCTGATGGAAGAGGGCTACGGTTTCGGTGCCGAAGGCGACTGGAAAACGGCTTGCCTCTATCGCACCCTCTGGATTATCCAGAAAGGTATGCCCACGGGATGCTCATTCCTTGAGGACTATACCCTTAACTTCGCTGGCGACCGCTCGTCGTGCCTCCAGAGCCACATGCTCGAGATCTGTCCGCTCATTGCCACCGACAAGCCCAAACTCGAAGTACACTTCCTCGGCATCGGAATCCGCAAACAACAGACTGCCCGACTCGTGTTCACCTCAAAAACCGGTCGTGGTATCAAGGCCACCGTAGTCGATCTCGGCAATCGTTTCCGCCTGATTTCTCAGGAGGTCGAGTGCATCGAGCCGAAACCCATGCCTCATCTGCCCGTGGCATCTGCCCTGTGGATTCCCCAGCCTACGTTTGAGATTGGCGCCGCTGCCTGGATTCTCGCCGGCGGCACCCACCACAGTGCCTTCTCCTACGACATCAACGAGGAGTACTGGGAGGACTTCGCCGAGATGACCGGCATCGAATACGTCCGCATCAACAAGCAGACCAACATTGCCGACTTCAAACAGACGCTCCGCAACAACGAAGTCTATTACATGCTCAACAAAGCCCTGAAGTAATATGAACGCCAAACAAGTAATAGAAAGCGGTAAAGCCATTCTCGGAATCGAGTTCGGTTCCACTCGCATCAAAGCCGTCCTTATCGACGAAGAGAATAACCCCATCGCTCAGGGAAGCCACCAGTGGGAGAACCAGTTGGTTGACGGCCTTTGGACCTATAGCATCGATGCTATCTGGGAAGGTCTTCAGGACTGCTATTCCGACCTTCGCGCCAACGTCAAGAAACTCTATAACACGGAGATTGAGACACTTGCCGCCATCGGCATCAGTGCTATGATGCACGGCTACATGGCTTTCAACAAGAAAGAAGAGATTCTTGTGCCGTTCCGCACCTGGAGAAACACCAACACGGGCAAGGCCGCTGCAGAACTTTCGAAGTTGTTTGTCTATAACATTCCTCTCCGTTGGAGCATCTCGCACCTCTATCAAGCCATTCTCAATGGCGAGGAGCACGTGAAAGACATCGATTACCTCACCACCCTCGCCGGTTATGTGCATTGGCAACTGACAGGCCAGAAGGTGCTTGGCGTCGGCGATGCTTCGGGCATGATTCCCGTTGACCCCAACACAAAAACCTACGATGCCACAATGGTGCAGAAGTTCGACAAGCTGATTGCGCACAAGAAATTTGGTTGGAAGTTGCTAGACATTCTTCCCAAGTCTCTTGGAGCTGGTGAACAGGCTGGTGTCCTTACCATCATGGGTGCTGCAAAGCTTGATGTCTCCGGTCATCTTCGTGCAGGCGTTCCCCTCTGTCCTCCCGAAGGCGATGCAGGCACTGGCATGGTTGCCACCAATGCCGTCCGTCCTCGCACGGGTAACGTTTCGGCTGGCACATCGTCCTTCTCCATGATTGTACTCGAGAAGGAATTGGCTAAGCCTCACGAAGTCATCGACATGGTAACCACTCCCGACGGAAGCCTCGTGGCAATGGTGCATTGCAACAACTGCACTTCTGACCTCAACGCCTGGATTAACCTCTTCAAAGAGTATCAGGAGCTGCTTGGTGTACCTGTGGACATGGGCGAGGTCTTTGGGAAGCTCTTTAATGTGGCGCTCGAAGGCGATGCTGATTGTGGAGGCGTACTCACCTACAACTACATCTCCGGCGAGCCTGTCACGGGCTTTGCTGATGGACGTCCGCTCGTATTGCGTGCCGCCAACGACAAGTTCAATCTGGCTAACTTCATGCGCTCGCAGCTCTATGCTACTGTCGGCGTGCTGAAGATTGGCAACGATATCCTGCTCAAGGAAGAGAAAGTCAAGGTCGATCGCATCACGGGACACGGCGGTCTCTTCAAGGTGAAGGGCGTCGGACAGCGCATTCTGGCTGCAGCTCTCATCTCCCCCATCTCCGTCATGGAGACAGCGGGCGAAGGAGGCGCATGGGGCATCGCCCTGCTGGGTTCCTATCTGGTGAACAACGCCAAAAAGCTCTCCCTGCCCGACTGGCTCGACGAGGTTGTCTTTGCTGGCAACACGGGTGTGGAAATCGCTCCCACACCAGAAGACGTAGCTGGTTTCAATGCCTATATTGAAGCCTACAAGGCATGCCTGCCGGTTGAAGAAGCAGCCGTTCGTTGCAAACAATAATCCATTCAGGGGGAAGAGAGCCGATTACTCGCTTCCCTCACTAATTATAATAAGGTAAAAAACATCACAATGAAAAAGACTTTGCACATGCTGTGCCCCACCCTTCTGCTGAGCCTCCTGCCTTGTGCAGTACCCACGGCTATGGCCGAGGAAGTATCGATTTCCTCTCCCGATGGCAAGTTGACCGTCATCCTTACAGATGCCGATGCCACGCCTACCTACTCCGTCACTTATGAAGGTGAAACGGTCATTACTCCCTCGCCACTCGGCATTCGTACCGACCTTCATTTCCTTTACAAGGACATGAGCCTTACGGAAACCCAAACGGCCAAAATCACCGACGACTATACGCTCAACCGCTGCAAGACCTCTTCCGTACACTACGAAGCCAATCAGTTGCTGGCAACCTTCAAAAATCCTCAAGAACGAGATGGAGTTTTCACCATTGAATTCCAGGTCAGCAACAACAACATCGCGTTCCGTTATATTCTCCCCGAAGAGCGTAACCGTCGTTGTGCCGTTGTACAAAGCGAAGCCACCTCTTTCACTTTCCCGGAGAACACAACGACATTCCTCACCCCCCAAAGCCACGCCATGATTGGCTGGAAGCGTTCAAAGCCCTCTTATGAGGAGGAATACAAGGCTGATGCCCCGTTAGGAGCCTCCTCGGGTTACGGACACGGTTACACGTTCCCTTGTCTTTTCAAAGTCACCAAGCCCATTGTCCAGCAGACCAAAAAGACCAAGGGCCAACTTACAGACCCGAACATCTGGGTACTTATTTCGGAAACGGGTGTGGATAGCCACTTCTGCGGAAGTCGCCTTGACGAGCCAACCCCCGAAGGACGATATACCGTCGCCTATCCCATGATGGAGGAGAACAACGGCTTCGGTAGCACAGGAGCTCAAGTCACCTTGCCTTGCCATACACCTTGGCGCACGATTACCGTTGGCGGACTAGACGCCATCTCGGAAACGACCATTGCTTTCGATGTCGTACGCCCGCTCTATGAGCCTTCCATCCCCTATCGGTTCGGACGTAGCACATGGAGTTGGATGGTGTGGGACGATGCCAGCATCAACGAAAAAGACCTCAAAGCTTTCATCGACCTGGCTTCTGAACTGGGTTGGGAATACACGCTCATCGATGCCTGGTGGGACAACAATCTCGGACAGGAAAAGATGGAACAACTCATCCGTTACGCCCGTAGCAAAGGCGTGGAAGTATTCTTATGGTATAATTCCAGCGGATCGTGGAACGACACCACACAAAGCCCCGTCGATTGCATGAGCGACCCGATAGCCCGCAAACGCGCCATGAAATGGATGCAGAGCCAAGGCGTGAAGGGAATCAAGGTTGATTTCTGGGGAGGTGACAAGCAGGAAACCATGCGACTCTACGAGCAAGTACTCTGCGATGCCAATGAATACGGTATCATGGTTATCTTCCACGGCTGCACCCTGCCTCGTGGCTGGGAACGCATGTACCCCAACTATGTGGGAAGCGAGGCTGTCCTTGCCAGCGAGAACTTGAAATTCAACCAACGAGCCGACGACATGGAGGCATTCAATGCCTGTCTGCATCCCTTCATCCGTAACACAGTAGGCTGTATGGAGTTCGGCGGGAGCGCCCTCAACAAACATTACAACCGCGACAACACACGTGGCACCACACGTCGGACGGGTGACGGTTTCCAATTAGCCACGGCTGTTCTGTTCCAGAACCCTATTCAGAACTTTGCCCTCACGCCTAACAACCTCACCGATGCTCCTGCCGATGCCATCCGTTTCATGAAGGAAGTGCCTACCACATGGGACGAGACGCGCTATCTTGCCGGCTATCCAGGCAAAAATGCCGTCCTTGCACGCCGACATGGGAACACATGGTACGTGGCTGCCATCAATGCTGAAACAACTCCTTTCTCGTTTGACTTCAACCTTTCCTCTTTAAATATAGTAGGAAGTACGGCCGAATGCTTTGCTGACGACAAGGATCTCGTCTTCTCCGCCTCGCAAGTCAAGGCCAACAAGAAAGGTGTCATCCGTCTCACCATTCCCCAAAACGGCGGCACAGTCCTGAAGATTGAAAAATGATAATTATTCACTTTTCACTTTTACCTATTACCTTTCGATGAACTATACCTTTCAAACCACCGGTCACATCGTCGATCCGTTAAACCGCAAGATCTACGACGGAACACTTGTTGTCACCGATGGACGTATCACCTCTATCCTTCCAGCCGAATCAGTAGATGCTGAAGCACCCTTCATCCTGCCTGGTTTCATCGACAGCCACGTCCACATCGAAAGCAGCATGCTCCTTCCTGAGAACTTCGCTCACATCGCTGTCCGACACGGCACTGTTGCAGCGTTGGCCGACCCGCATGAGATTGCCAACGTGCTTGGCATAGACGGCATCGACTTCATGATTGAAAACGGCCGTCAGGTTCCTTTCCATTTCTTCTTCGGAGCTCCGTCTTGCGTGCCTTGCACGAACATGGAAACCAGCGGCGCTGTAATCGGTGCAGACGACATCCACGCTCTCATGCAACGCGACGACATCTGGTTTTTGGGCGAGATGATGAACGCTCCGGGCGTTCTTTGGAGCGACAAGGAAGTACTGGAAAAACTGGCTGCATCCCGAAAGGTTGGCAAACAGATAGACGGCCACGCTCCTGGCCTCTCAGGAGAGGAACTCCGGCAATACGCTGCTGAAGGCATCTCCACTGACCACGAATGCGCTTCGTTGGCTGACGGGCAGGCCCGTATTGATGTCGGCATGAAGGTAATCATTCGCGAAGGCAGTGCTGCTCATAACATCGGTGCACTCTTTCCTCTTCTTGCCAGCTTCGACAACGAACTGATGTTCTGCACGGACGACATGCACCCCGACGATCTCGTGAAAGGGCATATCAATCTGATGGTTCGTCGCGCCATAGCCAAAGGCTATCCGCTTTGGAACGTCCTTCGTGCCGCATGCGTCACCCCCGTCCTCCACTACCGCATCCCTTGTGGCTTGCTCCAGCAGGGCGACTCCGCAGACTTCATTCTCGTCGATAACTTGACCGACTTCAACGTCCTTTCCACCTGCATCGGTGGTAACATCTTTAATCGATTTACAGAACTCCCCGTCAGCCGCACCTGGACGCGCGATGACTGGCCGAACAACTTCCACGCCGAACCTATTACCCCCGACGATCTCCGCATCGTTCCCGAAAGGGGCAATATTCAAGTCATCATGGCCTTCAACGGTTCGTTATTCACAGGACAGAAAACCCTAAAGGCCAATGTAGTGGACGACAACATTGTTTCGGATGTAGATGAAGACGTGCTGAAGATTGTCGTTCTCAGCCGTTACACCCACTCCCGACCAGCCATCGGCTTCATTAAAGGCTTCGGTCTGAAACGAGGAGCACTGGCTTCCACCATTGCTCACGACAGCCACAATATCGTTGCCGTCGGCACGTCCGACGAGGAGATTGTCACTGCCATCAACCATGTCATTCAGCTTCAGGGAGGCATTGTCGTGGAAGAGAACGGACAATGCGATGCCCTTCCTCTTCCCATAGCCGGACTCATCAGCCCCATGTCAGCCGCTGATACAGCTTCAGCCTACGCACGTCTGACGGATCGTGCTCACGAACTCGGCTGCACCTTTGACGCCCCGTTCATGACCCTCTCGTTCATGGCGCTTCCCGTCATCCCCAAGCTGAAGATGACCGATAAAGGGCTCTTCGACACCGCCCTTTTCCGCCATATCTCCCCCTTCACCCCATTGAACTCATAATATTCATTAACCCAATAAAAAATCAACAAAAATGAACAACATTCAGACAATGAATCACGCAGCCGACAACATCCGCATTCTGGCTGCATCGATGGTAGAGAAAGCTAAATCAGGCCACCCCGGCGGCGCTATGGGTGGAGCCGATTTCGTCAATGTGCTTTTCAGCGAATACCTCGTCTATGACCCCAAGAACCCCACGTGGGAAGGTCGTGACCGTTTCTTCCTCGACCCGGGCCATATGGCTCCCATGCTCTACAGTGTTCTGGCCCTCAGCGGTAAGTTCACGATGGATGAACTGGCACAGCTTCGTCAGTGGGGCTCGCCCACCCCTGGTCATCCTGAGGTGAACGTCGCTCGTGGTATCGAGAATACCAGCGGTCCCCTCGGACAAGGCCATACCTTCGCTGTCGGTGCCGCTATTGCCGAGAAGTTCCTCGCGGCCCGTTTGGGCAAGGAAGTGATGAAACACACCATATACGCCTACATCTCCGACGGCGGCGTGGAAGAGGAAATCAGTCAGGGCGCAGGCCGCATCGCTGGACACCTCGGCCTCGACAACCTCGTCATGTTCTATGACAGCAACGACATCCAGCTCTCCACCGCCTGCGACGAAGTCACCAGCGAGGATGTAGCCAAGAAATACGAGGCTTGGGGCTGGCACGTCATTACCATCAATGGTCACGACGTCGCCCAGATCCGTTCCGCCCTCGACGAAGCCAAGGCTACGACAGGCAAGCCCACCCTCATCATCGGCAAGTGTATCATGGGCAAGGGAGCCCTGAAGGCTGATGGCAGCAGCTACGAGCGCAACTGCGCCACCCACGGCGCGCCCCTCGGCGGCGATGCTTATGTCAATACCGTCCGTGCCCTCGGCGGCAATCCCGAAAATCCTTTCATCATCTTCGACGATGTGAAGGAGCTCTATGCCCGCCGTGCCGTTGAGCTGGAAAAGATCTGCGCTGAGCGTCAAGCTGAGAAGGCTGCCTGGGCAGCCAAGTATCCCGACAAGGCCGTCAAGCTGGCCGAATGGTTTGCCGGAAAGGTGCCCGCCGTCGATTGGGCAGGCATTCAGCAGAAGGCCGACGCCGCCACACGCGGTGCCAGCGCCACCGTCCTCGGCGCCCTAGCCGATCAGGTTGAGAATATGATCTGCGCTAGCGCCGATCTCAGCAACTCCGACAAGACCGACGGCTTCCTCAAGAAGACCCACGCCTTCACGCGCGACGACTTCAGCGGCGCCTTCTTCCAGGCAGGCGTAGCCGAGCTCACGATGGCCTGCTGCTGCATCGGAATGGCCCTACACGGAGGAGTTATCCCCGCCTGCGGTACCTTCTTCGTCTTCTCCGACTATATGAAGCCCGCCGTCCGCATGGCCGCTCTCATGGAGCTGCCCGTTAAGTTCATCTGGACGCACGACGCCTTCCGCGTCGGCGAGGACGGCCCCACCCACGAGCCTGTTGAGCAGGAAGCACAGATTCGTCTCATGGAGAAACTCCACAACCACAGCGGGCGTCCCTCCATGCTGGTGCTACGTCCGGCCGATGCCGAAGAAACCACCGTCTGCTGGCGTCTGGCAATGGAGAACACCGCCACGCCAACGGCCCTTGTGCTCAGCCGTCAGAACATCGTCAATTTGCCTGCAGGTAACGACTACAGCCAGGCCGGTCGTGGTGCCTACATCGTCGAGGGTAGCGATGCCAATCCCGATGTCATCCTCCTCGCCAGCGGTTCCGAAGTCTCGACGCTCGTCAGCGGCGCTCCCCTGCTCCGTGCCGAGGGTCTGAAGGTGCGCATCGTCAGCGTTCCCTCCGAGGGTCTTTTCCGTTCACAGCCGAAGGAGTATCAGCAAAGTGTCCTTCCTGCAGGCGTCAAGAAGTTCGGCCTCACCGCCGGTTTACCTGTCACACTCGAAGGCCTTGTCGGTGCCGACGGTGCTGTCTGGGGACTCACCAGCTTCGGCTTCTCCGCTCCCTACAAGGTGCTCGATGAGAAGCTCGGATTCACCGCTCAGAACGTCTATGACCAGGTGAAGAAGCTCTTCTAATTTCGAGGGAATTATACGCATTACCATGACAATCGGATTAGCTTCAGACCATGCGGGCTTTGCCCTTAAACAGTTTGTAAAGAAGTATCTGGAAGAGCGCGGATTCGTGTATCACGACTTCGGAACCTATACGGAGGAGAGTTGCGACTATGCGGACTTCGGCCACGCACTCGCCTATGCCGTCGAGCAGGGCCAGGTGGATAGCGGTATCGCCATCTGCGGCTCGGGCGAAGGAATCGCCATGACCGTAAACAAGCACCCGGACATTCGCGCCGGCCTCTGCTGGATTCCGGAGATTGCTCACCTCATCCGCCAGCACAACAATGCCAACATCCTCGTCATGCCGGGACGCTTCATCAACGAAGAGACGGCCCGACAGATTATGGACGAATACTTCACCACGCAGTTCGAAGGCGGTCGCCACCAACGCCGCATCGAGAAGATTCCCCTTCCGAAAGTGACGAATGCTTCGCATAATGTAATTTGAAAAATGAGAAATAAGATGTCCCGCAGTTTGCTATGTCTGTTATTCTCTATCCTTCAGTTCTCATTCATTTGTGCGCAGCCTGAGGACGGTAGGATTTACCGGCTCATCAACAAGTACTACCCCACCCTCGCCGCAACAGAGGACATCAGCACCAACGGCATTGTCACCCGCGAGCGGGGAGGCAAGGACGCGTTCGAACAAATGTGGCGCTTCTATGCCAACGGTACGGGCTTCACGCTCACCAATGTCCTTACCGAGAACGTCATCAGCAACTACGGAGGCGAGAACAGCCAGTACTGGACCTCGGCGAACGGTGATGCCCACACGTTTCAGGTGGCCGCTCAGACGGGAGATTACTGGAACGTTCGCCACAATACAGGCATGGGTGGACTGCACGCTGCCTGGACGGGCAAGGTAGTCTATTGGTGGGATAATGCCGCCGACGCCACACAATGGAAGCTCGAGGAGATTACGGGACTCTCCGAGGAACAGCTGTCGCTCAAGCAGCTTATCTATAAGAACTACGTCGATCTGACTTCCCACGAAGCGGAATACAACAAGGCGCTGAAACAGTTCTTCACCGACGAGTCGTGCTCGGAACTGCTCCCTGCCTACGCCTCTCTGAGTGACGAGGAACTGAGCAAGGCCATGAGCGACTTGCCCGAGGAGTTCCTGCGCATCGCCATCAAGGTAAAAAACGATGCATGGGGACATCGCGAACGGGAGTTCCGCATCCGCAGTTACGAAGCCTACAGCGATCCCGACGTTTGGTACAAGGAACTGAAGATTACCCGTCCCGGACGCATTAACAACCCGACGGGCATCTACGGCAACAAGGGTGACGTTATCCTAGTCTTCGTGGGCGATGAGATTCCGCAGGGCGCAACGTTGGGACTCGAATATATCCACGGCACCGACGTCGAGGGAAGCGCGGTCAGCCTGCACCGCGGCCTGAACGTCCTCACCGTCGCCGCCGACGAGCTGGCCTTCTACATCAAGTACATCGGAACGACCTCGCTCGCCGACAGCCGCCTCATCACCGACTACCCACCTATCCGCATCCATATCGAGAACGGAACGGTCAACGGCTATTGGGACATCCGCGACCACAACGACGAGGACTGGAAAGACATCCTTAAGAACGCCACTGCGCATGCCCTTGACGTAAAGGGAAAGCACGTGCAGTTCCACATGCACACCAGCGTCTTCCATCAGCAATGCCCGAACGGCATCCACGAAGCCCTCGACTGGTGGGAGGATATGGTCGGCTGGGAAGAAGCCATTATGGGCCTCGAAGGCATCGTGCCCGAGAAGTGCAATAATATGGCCTGTGCCATCACCCTCGACGACGACCACACCTACATGGCCGCCACGTGGTACCGCACGCAGTATCATGTCAATGTCATGTGGAAGATTCTGAACTTCTCGACCGTTGTCCAGGACCCCGACTACTGCTTCGGCCCGGCACATGAGAACGGCCATATGCGTCAGGGCGCCATCAACATCGCCGGATGTACGGAGAGCAGCAATGGCGTGCTTGAGAACCTCGTCGTCTGGAAGATAGGCAAGTACCTCACCCGCGGGCCCGCCAACACCTCCATCTACAACGAGTACGCCGCCGACGTTCCCTGGATCAATCGCGCGAACGACGACATGCTACGCCTGCAGTGGCAGCTCTATCTCTACTTCCACGAGCTGGGCATCGACCCGACGTTCTGGCCACGCGTCTTCCAGGCTATGCGCGAGACCCCTCTCCCCATCCGCTGGGGGGACAAGAAGGAAGTGTCGGCGAAGGACGACATGCTGCTCTTTGCCCGCGTCTGCTGCGACGTGGCGCAGATGGACTTCACCGATTTCTTCCGCGTCTATGGTTACCTCGTGCCACATGAGAAGCTGGAGACCCGCGAGTCGGGCACCTTCATCACCACGCCTCAGAAGGACATCGATGCTTTCATCACCTACGCCGCCAAGTACCCGAAGGCGCCGCCCATTGAATTCCTCGACGACCGCACACGCCCCATCCCACGCACCGATGGCGGAAGCGGCAACCGTCTCACCTACGACTACGGCCCGGGCCAGTGTGGCGACGTCGGGCTCTACACCGACTTCCTTCGAACGGACGTGAAGGCCGAGGGATATCTCTACAGCCGTTCGGGCAACTCGATTACGCTGAAGAACGGCACGGGCGCTGTCGGTTTCCGTATATATAATAAGGAAAGCGGTGAACTTGCCTATCTCACTAACTGTCTCCGCTTCACGTTGCCCGCCAGCTGTCAGGCTATCGGGTTCGACATCGTCGCCGTGCAGGCCGACGGTACGGAGGTGCGCGTACCCTCCACCGCCGAGGCGGGAACGGAGGAGGAGCAGCTGGCCGCACTAAAGGCTTCGCTCACGACGGTGCAGAGCACGCTCGACCTACGTGACTTCGGCGAGACGGTAGGATATTTCTACGATTATGCCCTCAGGGATTTAGAGGCACTCTACGAGCAGGCGCTCGTCGCATACGGGAGTAAGGACCAAACGGTTCACACCTACGGCGAGTGGGCCATTCTGCTCGACGAGGCCCTACAGGCCGTCCGCAGCGACGACGAGGCCCGCGTCCCCGTCTGGACCGAGAATAGCTACGCCCTCTACCTAGCAACCTACAGGAATTATTCGCTCTACTACTTCACGTCCGGCCCAAAGGGCAATATGCTCGAACCGGCTGAGAACGAGACGAAGCAGTGGCAGTTCGTCCCCGTCGGTGACGACGGACGCTATGCCATCCGCAACGTATCCAACGGGCTCTATATCACCACGCTCGCCGCCGATCGGCGTGCCAAGATGGAGTCGGACAAGCTGACCGATGCCGTACAGTTCGAGGTGCGTTGGAACGAGAAGGGGCTCATCACTTTCGCCGTTCCCACCACCGGACTTTACCTCTCGTACAACAGCGACAAGGAGGCCATCGGCTCCGCCACCGCCTCGCTCTGGCGCGTCGCCACCGTTATCGACAACCACACGGAGGCCGAGCGCACGAGGGCAGAAAGTGTGCTACGTCTGGCGCAATACATGGAAGAGGAGACAGGAGACGCGACCTGCATCGTGCTCGCAGAGTCGTACGAGAAGATGCTGACGGAGTTTCTCGAGAGCAAGGCAAGGACAATAGACGTCTTCGAAGGCCGTCAACCTGGGCGTCTCGACCGTGCACTCGACGAACTATGGGCGACGATGGAAGCGCTGTCGCCGACGTACTGCCTCACGTGCATCCCCACGAACGCCATCAGAGAACCCGATAACAAACCCCAGCTCATGCTGGCAGGCGAACACTACTACCTGCAGAACCTCCGTACCGGCACATATGCCTACTACAACGACCAGGAGGGACGATACGAGGGCTGCCTGCGCATGGCTCCCCTCACTGTCCCCGACGACACGCGCTATTATTTCCAAATTGAGCGCGACACGGAAGGACGCTACTACCTCCGCAGCAGTCACTCGGGCTATTTGGCCGGCGCATGGGGCAGCTACGTCGATGTGACGGGACGGCGCGACATCATCCCCTTCGCCATCTCCTTCGATGAAGAGGCTGGCGGACTGGTCTTCACTACTGGCGAAGAATACCTCTCAGCCCAGACCATGGAAGGCGGCTATGCGCAGATCCGTGCGAAGGGAATGCCGTGGAAGCTCCGTCAAGCCGACAACATCTTCGGTGGCGGCATCGCCTCGCGATACGATAATGAGGGGATGGGTGAGACCGTCCTCTACGACCTCACGGGCCGTCCCGCCACGTCGCCTAAGCGCGGCATCTACATCCGCCGCGACGGAAGAAAGATAGTGATCAAATAAAGCCCTGCTACACGTGAGCTACTAGTTCACATTCCAATCAAAAGCGGCAGGCACAGGAAATCCCGTGCCTGCCGCTATACCTTATTATAAGGACCTTAGCTGAACCAGCGGACGTAGCAGAAGTCCTGACGGTGGGCAAGATCGGCGTGTTTCGGGTAGAGGCGGTAGGCCGTCTTGAAGATGCCGGCGTTGTTCATCTCGTGAAGGGCTTCGAAGGTGAAGATATTGTTCTCGCGATGGACGAGGTTGAGCGGCTCGACCTTGTAGATGTGGTCAACGCCCTCGGCATCAGTGGTGACGGTGACGAGCTCCACGCCGACGGCATCATCGAGTCCCTTCTCGTCCAGCACGACCTGGATGGTGTGGCCCTTGCCGTTATGAATACCCTCTTCCATCTCGTCGAAGCGGGTGCAGCTGATGACCTCAATGCTGTCCCAGCGCTGGGCGACGGTCTCTTTCCAAGCGGCGAGCTCGCGAGCTTT
>Ga0310696_10006666_pt1 | contig 13665 bp, 12 predicted proteins | sample AusTroGonzalo_MG_4_FD_203885 | JGI IMG/M metagenome (GOLD analysis project Ga0310696, IMG submission 203885) | Bovine rumen microbial communities from tropical cattle in Woodstock, Queensland, Australia - Gonzalo_02 (v2) (version 2) | ecosystem: Host-associated > Mammals > Digestive system >... | reverse complement strand
CCCATGTAGTAGGGCGTTTGGAGCCTGTCGGACAATGAAACGGGATTGGTTTCCTTGAGCAGCGCTTCCCGCAGGACAGGCCATCTCTCCCCGTAGATGCCGCTGTACCAGCTTTCAAAGCGTTCCTGTCCCTGTGTGTGTTTCGTTTTTCCCATGATTTGCCTGTAACCATTGACAGGTTATATTGATTTATATTTTCAGACAAGGCTAAACTGAGAACGGAGGAGCAAGATGTACAACGAAAACCTTTTGCCTGAAGAGGAAGTGACCGACATTGCCGATTTCTTCAAGGTTTTCGGTGATCCCACAAGACTCCGCATTCTTTTCCTCCTGGACTCCGGGGAAGCGAACGTGAATACGATTTCCGCCAGCCTCGGCATCTCGCAGTCAGTTACCAGCCAGCACCTGAAGCTTCTCAGGGTCGCCAGATTGGTGAGATGGAGAAAGGACGGGAAGAATGTAATCTACTCGCTCAATGATGAACATATCTCCAGGATCCTTGCCCTCGGAACCGAGCACTATGAAGAGACCATCGGCCCGGAGGCCTGACAGATGAAAAGATCTGCAGCCTTTTGCATCATCCTGATACTGCTCCTTGTCCTTGCATCCTGCGCCACAACCGGCGTGGAGGAAACTCCGCAGCGTTTCAGCCTTGTCCAGACCAAGAGCACGGAATCTTCGACAGGACTTCTGAAGGGCAACGTGAATTACGGAGCATCCGGTTTCTATTTTCCAACTACAAGCGACATTCTGGACATCTCACTTCTCAAGACCGATTCAACCACAGGTCTCGTGACCGAGATTTCCCACCAGAGGCTCAGGAACTTCCAGAAATTCCCCATACAGTTCACTGTCCGTTACGACAATGCAGATCTCAATGAAGGCGACACATGCACACTGATAGTGACGCTCCTGATGGATGACCAGATCAGGGGACAGGGCCTTGTCCTGCTCAAGCGGAATTCCACCGGATTCGAGGAAGCCGAGCTCACTTTGCTGTCCGTATGATTGAAAACGTATAAAAAACTGTAATATTTAAAAAAAACGCCACCCCTGAAAATTGACGGCAGATGGAAATGTACCTTAAAATCGAACTTCGGGGCCTGTAAGAGTTATCTATCAAGGAGCGGGGAACATGCGAAAGAAAACCATCACCATCTCGGATATTGCCGCCAAGACCGGCTACTCAAAGACGACAGTGTCGTTTGCGTTCAACTGGCCCAACAGGATTTCGGCTGCGGCAGTCGAGAAGATCATGGCCTGTGCAAAAGAGCTGGGATACCACGGGAGCGGTGAGGCTGATTCCTCGAACAGATACAAGACCATCTGCATTCTTGTTCCTGAAATCAGGGAGTACGGCGTTTCCCCGATCTGGGGACATGCCGTCTACGAGATTTACAAAGTCTGTGCCAGAAGCGGTTTCATGATGTCGTTGATCGACCAGAGCAGGATGGATGACCAGTTCTTTGTCAAATCCAGTGCGGTCGATGCATTCATGAGCTTCACTTCAGATCTGAGTTCTCTCCTTCTGGATACCGCAAAAAGACGCGGAATACCTGTAATAGGAATCAACATCGGCCCTGATGCCAGTCCCGAGAAGCGGTGCGAGAACGCTGTCGCCTCCGTGAACCTGATGATCGAGCTGATCCGTGACGGCAAGACCTCGACAGAGGTTCCGTCCGATACGTATCTGTTCCTCGAGACCAACAGATAAGCAACCTTTTCAACGATAAAGTAGACCTCCGGACCTTTTCTCATTATATTTAATACAATACAGCACGCGGTGTAGTCCGCATGGAGGTAAAATGGCTTTCAGTTACAACAATGAAGGGGAGCAGCAGTCTCCTGAGGCCGGAAACAGGAGGAGGGGACGCGGTTTCCGCTTCACACCGAAACTCCTTGTCATCGGCATTCTGGTGATTGTATTCGTGCTCACGCTTTCCACAGGTTTCTTTGTGGTCGACCAGACGGAGCAGGCCGTGATCCTCAGGTTCGGCAAGTATCTCAAGACCGTCGGCCCGGGACTTCAGTTCAAGATTCCGTTCGGTGTGGACACGAGCTACAGCGTAGAGACCCAGACGGTCCAGACAATGTCGTTCGGCTACAGGGCCACGTCTGCCGGTAATCTGTCAGGTTCTTCCACCAAATACAATTACTCGAAGTATATGGATGAGTCCACAATGCTTACGGGAGACCTCAACATTGTCGACATCCAGTGGATCGTGCAGTACAGGATCGAGGATCCTTACAAGTGGCTGTTCAAGATCAACAATCCTTCACAGACAATCAGCGACCTTTCGAGGTCCGTCATGAACCAGCTGGTAGGAGACCTTCCCATCCTGAGCATCATGACCAGCGAAAGGACATCGATGGAGGTCGAGGCCCAGGAGAAGCTCCAGGCCGCGCTGGACAGCTACGAGATGGGAGTCAAGATCGTCACGGTCAAGCTTCAGGACATCGTTCCTCCTGCAGGTGACGTCCAGGACGCATTCGAGGATGTCAACAAGGCCATCCAGGACATGAACAAGTACATCAACGAAGGCAAGGAGAACTACAACAGGGTCATTCCTGCTGCAGAAGGTGAGGCCAGCAAGATAATCCAGGAAGCACAGGGATATGCATCCGAGAGAGTCAACACCGCAACCGGTGACGTCGCAAGGTTCACCAGCGTCCTTTCCGAGTATAAGAAGAGTCCTGACATCACGGCTCAGAGACTTTATCTGGAGACCATGGAGGATGTCCTTGCTTCAGGCGAGAACCTCACGGTCATAGACAAGAATCTGGAGAGTTTCCTCCCGGTCATGAATCTCACCAAGGAGGGCAAGTAACATGAAGAAAGCGATAATCACCCTTGCCGTGATAGTGGCACTTGTCATAATCCTCGTCATCCTGGGCCCGTTCTACATCCTCTCCGAGGGTGAACAGTCCGTCGTGACCAGATTCGGAGCAATCGTGAAGGTCGAGACCACTCCGGGCCTCAAGTTCAAGATGCCGTTCGTGGATACCGTGGTAAGGTATTCCTCAAAGGTCCTTTCCTGGGACGGAGACGCACAGCGCATCCCCACCAAGGAGAACCAGTTCATCTACGTGGATCCCACAAGCCGCTGGGTCATCAGCGATCCCAAGAGATTCTACGAGACGGTCAAGAGCGTCGAGAATGCCCAGCTGAGGCTTGACGATATCCTTGATTCCACCGTAAGGACAGTCATCTCCGAGAATTACCTCAACGAGGCTGTGCGCAACAGCAACAGGATCAACCAGATGACGGTGGTGGAGGAGGTCTCCAGCATCGATGACCTCGAAGCCGCCGAGAGACTGAGGTCCCTCACGGTGTCCAACACCCAGCAGGAGTCCATCAAGGTCGGAAGACAGGGTCTTTCCGACAGGATGCTCGAGATTGCCGGAGAGTACACCAAGGAATACGGAATCACGTTGATCGATGTGGTCATCCGCCAGATCAAGTATTCCGATGACCTCACCGAGAGCGTCTACCAGAGGATGATCAAGGAAAGGAACCAGATTGCCGAGGCCTACAGGTCATACGGACGCGGTCAGCTTGCACAGTGGGAAGGAAAGACCACCAGCGAGCAGAAGGCCATCCTTTCAAGCGCCTATGCCCAGGCAGAAGAGATCAAGGGTGTGGCCGATGCCACAGCCACCAAGATCTATGCCGATGCCTACAAGGCAGACCCGGAGTTCTTCGAGCTCTGGAGGACGCTTGATTCCTACAGGCAGACCATGCCGGCAATGGACAAGGTCCTTTCAACCGACATCACGTACTTCGATTTGCTGTACAAGTGATCGTATTGCCGAAACAGACAGCGGGCCGTTGAAACAGACGGCCCGCTTTTATTATACTGAGCTAGCTATGAAGAAGAGACTAATTACATGTGCATTGCCATACGTGAACAACATCCCGCACCTGGGGAACCTGACACAGGTTCTGTCTGCGGATGTCTTTGCCCGCTTCTGCCGCCTCAGGGGTTATGACACCCTCTACATCTGCGGCACCGACGAGTACGGAACCGCAACCGAGACAAGGGCCGCCAAGGAAGGCGTCACGCCAAGGGAACTGTGCGACCATTATCACGCAATTCACCGTGACATATACAGATGGTTCAACATCAACTTCGATTATTTCGGACGCACGTCAACCCCAAAGCAGACGGAGATCGTCCAGGACATCTTCAAGAGATGCGATGCCAACGGCTACATCACGGAGAAGGAGACGGAGCAGCTCTACTGCCCCAAGTGCGACAGGTTCCTGGCCGACAGGTTCGTCGAGGGAACATGCCCGCACTGCGGAAGCACCGATGCAAGGGGAGACCAGTGCGACAGCTGCCAGACGCTGCTTGATCCCACCGAGCTGATCAACCCGCGCTGCATGGTCTGCGGTACCACTCCTGTGATCAGGAAGACAAAGCACCTGTATCTGGACCTTCCCAAGATCCTTCCCAAGCTGGAGAAATGGATCGACGAAAGGTCGGAGACCGGTTTCTGGGCAAAGAACGCCGTCCAGGTCACCAAGAGCTGGCTGCGCGACGGCCTCAAGGAGAGATGCATCACCCGTGACCTCAAATGGGGAATCCCCGTTCCCAAGCCGGGCTACGAGAACAAGGTCTTCTATGTCTGGTTCGACGCTCCCATAGGCTATGTCTCCATCACCGCAAACCATACGGATGACTGGAAGAAATGGTGGTTCGAACCCGAGAACACGGACCTGTTCCAGTTCATCGGAAAGGACAACATCCCGTTCCACACGGTCGTGTTCCCGTCAACACAGCTTGCAACCGGCCAGAACTGGACCATGCTCCATCACATGAGCTCGACCGAGTACCTGAACTACGAGGGCGGAAAGTTCTCCAAGAGCAGGGGAATCGGAGTCTTCGGAAACGATGTCCAGGAAACCGGCATCCCCGCCGACGTCTGGAGATTCTACATGTACTACAACAGGCCGGAGAACTCCGACTTTACATTCACGTGGAAGGACATGCAGGAAAAGGTCAACGGCGAGCTGATCGGAAACCTCTCCAACCTGGTCAACAGGACACTTACGTTCGTGAAGAGATTCTATGACGGCAACCTCGGAGAGGGACCTGTGGATGAAGAGCTCGTGTCCCAGATCAAGGCAATGGAAGAAGAGATAACCGCCATGCTCGAGAGGGCAGAGGAAAGGGATGCCCTGAGGGGCATGTTCGAGCTTTCGAACATCGGAAACAGGGCTTTCCAGAATTCCGAGCCCTGGAAGCTCAGGAACACGGAGCCTGAAAAGGCAAAGCTCATCCTCAGGACCCTTGTGGGACTCATCAGGGATCTGGGAATCATGATCCAGCCCTACATGCCCACTACATCTGAGAGCATCCTGGGATTCCTGGGACAGAAGGATGTCTCATGGTCTGACCTGGCTGATTATTCCAAGGCCATGCAGATAGGGGAGGTGAGCCTGCTGTTCACCAAGCTTGAGGATGCAGTGATCGACGAGCTCAGGATCAGATACAGCGGTTCACAGGCTGAGCGCGAGGAGAGAAAGATGGAAGAAAAGAACAACAATACCGACAAGGCAGCCGAGAAGGCCGCAAAGAAAGAGGCCGCAAGGGCAGCCCTGCTTGCCGCACAGGAAGCAGAGGCAAACAAGTCCGTGGCACAGAAGTTCGCAGACAAGGTCAAGCTCACTGTAAGCAAGATCACAAAGGTGGAGCATCATCCCAACGGAGACATCCTCTACATCCTGAACCTCGATACCGGAGAGGCTGAGCCCAGGACAATCGTCTCGTCAATTGTCCCGTATTACAAGGAAGAGGAGCTTCTGGGCCGCAACATCGTGCTGGTGAACAACCTCAAGCCCGCAAACTTCCGTGGAGTCAAGAGCAACGGAATGCTTCTGGCAGTGCAGGATCCCCAGGCTCCCGAGCACACCACATGCGAGGTCATCTTTGCAGACGACATCCCCGCCGGAACCGATCTTGTCCCCGAGGGCCTTTCTAATCCTGCAGAGATGACATATGTCAAGCCGGATCACTTCTTCGACCTGCCGCTCTACACGGAGGGAGGAGTTCTCATGGTTGATGGTCACAAGCTGGTTTCTGCCGACGGAAAGACCGTCAGCGCAAAGAAATACCTTAATGGTCCTGTCGGCTGAGGACTGCGTTGCGGAATGACTCGCCGCGGTTGAATTCGTTGCCGAACTGCTCGAATGCACTTGAGCCCGGCGAAAGCAGAATCACCTGAAGCAGTCTTGATTCATGATCAATCCTGGAGGAGGCGGAGGAAACCGCTTCCTCCATTTCTTTATACGGGCCGCTGAACTTGATTCTCTTTGACTTCAGCAACGGCATGAGCCTTGTTGCGGTAAATGAACCGTCCAGAAGGTGTATGGATGCGGCGGCCTTCAGTGCCCCCAGCATTCCTTCCGCATCAAGGCTGCTGTCCGATCCTCCGCAGATCAGGTGCACCGGAAGGTTCACGAAGTTCTCCATGGTGAACCCGGTTGCCGCCGGAATGAGCGACGAGCTGTCGTTTACATACAGCGCGCATTCGGTGCGCAGCACCATCTCTCCCCTGCCGGGGATTCCCCTGAAGCTCTTCAGTACGTTGTTGATGTCGGATGAGCTGAACCCCAGCTTCCTCAGTACGGCATATGATGCCCTCATCTTTTCCGGCAGGGCCTTCGAGAGTCCCTTTGACGCACTTTCTATGCTCGAGACGTTCTTTGCCTTCTTGTGTGCAAGTTTTCCTATGGTATCCTTGACGCTCGCCGGGCAGATTATGTGGTCTGCGTGGACGTTGAACTCTCCGGTGCATTCGCCAAGCGAGATTTCCTCCGAACCGGCCTCTCCGAACGGGGAAGTTATGACCGATACCGCAACGTGCGGGACATTTTCTCCGAGGAATGTGTAGGTGTCACGTGCAACCCATGACGACATTTCGATTATCAGGTATTCGGGGATGTCTCCGTTGTCCCAGTTGCGCAGCTCGGAAAAGGCAGTGAGGCCCATGTTGCCGCACATGTGGGTCTTGTGTCCCAGGACGTTCAGTGCATGGCACAGCGAGCTTGTGGTTACTGTCTTGTTCCTGGATCCCGTGACGCAGATCATCTTCACCTGCTTGATTTCGGGCCTGTAGGAGGCATAGGAAAGGTCGCTTTCCGTGCGTTTGGAGTAGGAGAGGAACTCATTGTCCAGCTTGATGGTGGGGCTCTTGACCACAAGGTCCGCATTGAGGAAATCATCAGTCAGGTGGCCTCCGCAATGAATCACGGCTCCCTGTTTCTCAATGTAATCCAGGGATTCACCCAAAGAGCTTCTGCTTCTGATGTCCGTAATGGTCACGCTGTCGCCACGGGACAGAAAGTACATGGCACTTTCAAAACCTCCTCCGTGGGGAACGTAGCCGAAAATGAGTACGTTCATACCTCTTCCTCACATGCTTAAACAAACGACTTCGGGAATAATTACAAAGAATCCGAATACTGGACTAGTTTTGTGCTTTGGAGTATAGTCGTGCCGTATGTCGACAGAATTGCTTTCGTTGGCCATAGCCATGTACGCAGGCCTGATGATGACCCGTCTGTTCAAGGTCCTGCATCTCAATTTCCCTGATGTCACCGCGTTTCTGATAGCGGGTGTCCTGGTGGGTCCTTACTGCCTGGGCAGGATCGGAATCCCGGGACTGGGCTTCAACTCATTCGAAGATGTCCGGAGCGTTGAAATCATCTCTACGGTAGCCCTGGGCTTCATCGCCTTCTCCATCGGAAACGAGTTCAAGCTCTCGCAGCTAAGAGGAACGGGCCGTCAGGCTGTCGTGGTCGGAATCATGCAGGCCGTCACGGCGATGGTCTGTGTCGACATTATACTCGTGATTGTCACGCTGTTCACCGATCATGAGACCTTCAATCTGTCCGGAGCACTGACTCTCGGGGCAATAGCCACTGCAACGGCACCGGCTGCGACACTGATGGTAGTAAAGCAGTACAAGGCGCACGGAAAGGTCACGGACCTGCTGCTTCCCGTAGTTGCCCTCGATGATGCCGTGGGACTAGTTGCATTCGCAGTATCCTTCGGCGTGGCCGAGGCTCTTCTTTCCAGCACCGTCAACGTGGTGGCAATAATCGTCGATCCTCTGCTTGAGATCGTCCTGTCGCTCGGACTCGGAGCCGTTCTGGGTCTTCTGCTGACAAAGACGGAGGAGCTGTTCTACTCCAACAGCAACAGACTTGCAATGTCCATTGCATTTGTCTTCATGACCATAGCCCTGTCCCAGATCAGTTTCGACATCGGACCTGTTACAATCTCGTTCTCATCGCTTCTGGTGTGCATGATGCTGGGTGCCGTGTTCTGCAACCTCTGTCCCCGTTCCGGAGACATCATGTACAGGGCCGACAAGTGGACAGTGCCTCTCTTCTGCCTGTTCTTCGTAATCAGCGGAGCAGATCTGGATCTGTCCGTATTCGGAAAGCCCATCGTTGTCCTGATCGGAATCCTCTACATCATCGCCCGTTCCATAGGTAAGTATTACGGAGCACGCGAAAGCTGCAGGCTCACGCACTGTGACCCCAAGGTCTCGAAATACCTGGGCTTTGCGCTTCTGCCTCAGGCCGGTGTTGCGCTGGGAATGTCCGTGCAGGCCCAGGCTCTCGGAAGCTATGAGGGAAAGCTGATCAGGAACATCGTCCTGTTCGGCGTGCTGATTTACGAGCTGTTCGGACCCATGATCACCAAGTGGGCCCTGACCAAGAGCGGAGATATCGGAGAGAAGCCGGAGTCCAAGGAAACCCACGAGAGATTCGATACCCCCAAGGATCACAGGAAACACCTCATCCAAAACTGACGTTCGGCACCCGTTGCATCTGTTCAAGATGACGGCGAATTGGTTATACTTCGTAGCATGATTGTCATACCCAACAACTACAGGCCGTTTCTTGACCAGCGGATCACTGAGCGCGCCATCAAATTCGTGAAGGATACGTTCGAGCGCGAGCTCTCGGCAGAGCTCAGCCTTTCACGCGTAACATCCACACTCTTTGTCCCCGCAAACAGCGGAATCAACGATGACCTCAACGGAGTGGAGCGCCCCGTGCGTTTCAACGTGGGCAACATGAACGAGACTCCCATGGAGATAGTGCAGAGCCTTGCGAAATGGAAGAGGATGACCCTTGCCGACCATGGCTTCGAGCCCGGCACAGGCCTTTACACCGACATGAACGCCATCCGCCCGGATGACGACATAGACAACATCCATTCCATCTACGTGGACCAGTGGGACTGGGAACGCGTGATGCATGAAGGGGAGAGGAATCTTGATTTCCTGAAGAACATAGTCACCAGGATCTACGAGGCCATCAAGCGCACCGAGTTCCTTGTTTCAGAGTACTATCCCGCATGTGCTCAGACACTGCCGGACAAGATAACCTTCATCCACTCAGAGGAAGCCAGGGCCCTTTATCCGGACCTCACGCCCGTGGAGAGGGAGAAGAAGCTTGCAAAGAAGTACGGAGCCATCTTCATCATCGGAATCGGAATGCCTCTTACCGACGGCGTGATGCACGGCGGAAGAGCCCCCGACTATGACGACTGGTCAACGAAGAACAGCGACGGCTACTACGGCCTGAACGGCGACATAATCGTCTGGGACAGCATCAGGAATGATTCGCTTGAGCTTTCCAGCATGGGAATCAGGGTATCCCCGGAGTCTCTTCTCAACCAGCTGAAGATCAGGGGCTGCATGGAGAGGGCACAGCTTTACTGGCACAGAAGGCTGCTTGCCGGCGAGTATCCGCAGACCATCGGCGGAGGAATAGGGCAGAGCAGACTGTGCATGTTCCTTCTGCGTAAGGCCCACATCGGCGAGGTCCAGGCTTCGGTATGGCCGGAAGAAGACCGCATTGCCGCAAGGAATGCCGGCATCATCCTTATGTGATTCCAATTAAGGACAATAAAAAACGGGAGGCTGCGAATGCCTCCCGTTCCTGTATCTGAAGACCTGTGATCAGAATACGACCACGACTTCTCCGTTCTGATATTTCTCTGCAACCCAGTTCTTGATCTTGTCGCTCTGAAGAGCCTTGACCAGTGCCACGATTGCGGGATTGTTCTCGTTGCCTGACTTGACTGCCACGATGTTCACGTACGGGCTGTCTGCACCCTCGACCACCAGACCGTCCTTGGTTGCCGAGAGACCTGCGGCAATTGCATAGTTTCCGTTGATGACTGCTGCGTCGACGTCTGCAAGGACTCTGGGAAGCGATGCTGCCTCAACCTCTGCAAAGGTGATGTTCTTGGGGTTCTCCACGATATCGATCGGAGTTGACTCGAGGTTGTTCGAATCAGCAAGCTTGATCAGGCCTGCGCTCTCCAGAAGCAGAAGTGCCCTGCCTTCGTTGGTGGGATCGTTCGGAATTGCGATCTTTGCTCCGTTGGGAAGATCGGCAAGCTTGGTGTACTTCTTTGAATAGAGTGCGAGCGGCTCGATGTGGATTCCGCCGGCGTTTACGAGATGGAAGCCTCTCTCTGAGTTGAATGACTCGAGGTAGGGGATGTGCTGGAAGAAGTTTGCGATGATCTCACCGCTCTCGACTGCCTCGTTGGGGGTGACGTAGTCGGTGAACTCCTGGACAACAAGCGTGATTCCCTGTGCTGCAAGGTCATCCTTGATCTGGTTGAGCATCTCGGCGTGCGGCTCGGGTGTTGCACCGACCGTGATCTTTGTCGTTGATGAAGCCTCCTTGGCTCCGCTTGCGAATACTGCGAATGCAGTGACGAGCACCAGAATGAAAACGATAGCTTTCTTCATAAAATATCTCCTGTTTTAATAATTTGTAAATTTGATTATGTCAGACGATGTCCCTTTGCGGACCCTGGATGCAATGGTAAAACTGAATGGAAAAAATATGTACTTATGCCCGCCAGGGCATGCACATGGAGAAAGACATCATCATGCGGATTGACTTTGAAACAAATGTCATATGATCTTCCTCCTTGCATTGAAGTTGCTTTACTGTACATAGAAACACATCTTTTTGCAACAGTTTTGCGCAATATTTTTATCTTTTTGCCATCATTCTTGCACTGATTCTGTTGCCGATGAACTGAATTACCTCGACAAGCACCAGAATCACAACAACTGCAATAGCCATGACTTCAGGTCTGAAACGCTGGTAACCGTACCTGATGGCAAGGTCTCCGAGTCCGCCGCCGCCTACCGCACCGGCCATCGCGCTGTATCCTATGAGGTTGATTATGGTAAGCGTGAGACCCGAGATGAGGGAGGGCAGTGCCTCAGGCAACAGAACCTTGAACACTATCTGGGAGTTGGTCGAGCCCATTGCCTTTGCAGCCTGGACCACGCCGGGATCGACTTCCTTGAGTGCCGTCTCGACGATCCTTGCGACAAACGGTGCAGCTGCAATCGACAGCGGTACGATCGTTGATTTTGTTCCTATTGCAGATCCCACGATCAGTCTGGAAAGCGGGAAGAGTATTATTATCAGGATGATGAACGGGAAGGACCTGAGGATGTTGACTATCCTGCTCAGTACCTCGTTCAGAACCGGCATGGGCCTGATTCCGGCGTTTCTGCCGGGTGTGGTTATGCACAGCAGGATTCCCAGGGGAAGTCCCAGGATGACGGAAAACAGAGTGGAGAGGGACACCATCTCCAGAGTCTGCAACGTGCTCTGCCAGATGAGATTCCAGATTGCGGGTGTAAGTCCTGTCATACCTCTGCCTCCTCTACGGTGACTCCGCGCTCCCTGATTGCATCAAGGGCTGCGCTGACTGCTTCCGGTTTTCCGGTTATGTCGCAGACCATGGTTCCCATCTTGGTGTCTCCGACCTTCTGTATTCCGGCGCCGCTGATGTTGAAGACAACATCGAACTCCCTGATTATGTCCGATATCACCGGAGTCTCGACCCTGTCGTTCAGGAACCTGAGCGTGAAGCGGGCAGGGACATCGGACCAGATCACCACACCGTCGTCACGCACGTTGCGTGTGTTGGTGGTCAGGTGTGACATGAATTCCTTGGTTACGCTGGTCTTGGGCTGTGCAAAGAGGTCCTTGACGGTGCCTTTCTCGACCACCTGGCCGTCGGAAAGGACCGCAACATAGTCACATGCGTCCCTTACGACTTCCATCTGGTGGGTTATCATCACAACCGTGAGGTTCATCTTCTTCTGGATTTCCTTGATCAGTGCAAGGATGGACTGGGTTGTCTTGGGGTCCAGGGCGCTTGTGGCCTCGTCGCAGAAAAGGACATCCGGGCTGCATGCAAGTGCACGTGCTATGGCGATCCTCTGCTTCTGTCCGCCGGACAGGGTGGAGATCGGGGCATCGATCTTGTCGGCAAGATCAACCAGGTCCAGCAGTTCCTTCACGCGCTCCTTTATCCGGTCCTTGGGGTACTTGCAGATCTCCATGGGGTAGGCGATGTTCTGGCCTGCCGTGCGTGATGAGAACAGGTTGAAGTTTTGGAAAATCATGCCTATATGGCGTCTGCGCTGGATGATTTCCTTCTCGGGAAGGTCATCGACCCTGCTGTCGTCATACCAGACCTCGCCGCTGTCGGGTTTCTCAAGGAGACTGATCAGACGCACCAGCGTGCTCTTGCCTGCTCCCGAGAGTCCTATTATTCCGAAAATGCGGTTCTCGGGAATGTTCAGGCTCACGCCCCGGACTGCATGGACATTCTCATAGTTTCTGACAAGATTCTTCAATGTGATCTGCATGAGTGCTCCTTGGAATGTCCTTATAATATTTTTTTTGCATGCGCGTGACAAGCGCCTGCAGGTCCGAAGGGGGTATTCGAGAAATAATTATGAATTTTTAGCAGAAAATCTTGCATAAAAATACCAAACGGATGTATGATTGCCGCAAATATAACTAGGGAGAAATGAAAATGAAGAAAGCATTGTTCATCGCATTGGTTCTTGCATGCCTCATGCTTCCGGTCTTTGCCGGCGGTTCAAAGGAAGCTGCAGCTACCTCAGACACAATCACAATCGCATTCATCGGAAATACAACAGGTGACTACGCCATGTACGGTGTTCCTGTACGCAACTCCGTGAAGATGTTCTTTGACCAGCTCAATGCAGCAGGCGGAATCAACGGCAAGAAGATCAACCTTCTTGAGTACGATGACAAGGCCGATCCCATCGAGTCAGTCAATGCCTACAACCTGGCCAAGGCAAACGGAGCCACCGCAATCATCGGTTCCGTCCTTACAGGCGCCACAGTGGGTCTTTCGGATGTCACATATGAGGACAACATGCCTCAGATCACCGCATCCGCAACCTCACCCAAGGTAACCGTCATGGATCCCGAGGATCCGAACTCAGAAGTCAAGACAAACGTCTTCCGCACATGCTTCCTCGATCCGTTCCAGGGCGAGAAGATGGCTCAGTACGCAGTTGAGAAGTACAGTGCAAAGACAGCCGCAATCTTCTACGAGAACGGTTCCGACTACTCCGAGGCAATCGTCGACGGTATCAACAGCCAGCTTGCCGCAACAGGTCTCAAGATCGTCGCCAAGGAGGCTTTTGCAGCCGGTGACGTCGACTACAAGGCCCAGATGACCAACATCGCCGCAGCAAATCCGGATGTCGTGTTCATGCCCATCTATTACGGAGAGGCAGGACTTGCAATCACGGCTCTCAGGGCTGCAGGATGCAAGG
>Ga0310696_10006664_pt1 | contig 13668 bp, 12 predicted proteins | sample AusTroGonzalo_MG_4_FD_203885 | JGI IMG/M metagenome (GOLD analysis project Ga0310696, IMG submission 203885) | Bovine rumen microbial communities from tropical cattle in Woodstock, Queensland, Australia - Gonzalo_02 (v2) (version 2) | ecosystem: Host-associated > Mammals > Digestive system >... | reverse complement strand
GATATTTATGAAAATTTAGCAAAATATGGAGTCAAAATTACAGGAAAACGTCGAAATCAGTCAATCTCAGTACAGCTTTGCACGAAATCAGATGGTTTGTATAGGGTCTAAAATAGGCGATTCTTTATTACATCTATGGATTAACGACTAATGACTTACAGAACATAAGTTTCACCGGGAACAAGGACTACGCTCTCACGCTGAAGAACAACGGAGTCTACCTCTCGCAAGAAGACGACCTGCAGGAATACATCAACAGTCTGGAGAAGTATTCCTCTGCCACGATAGACCTCTCGAAGTATACCGCCACCAAGCGTCGCAAGAGCCTCGTGGTCTCAGAGGGGCGTATTATCACCTTCACCAACGGTACGATCAGTCGCGACACCTGCTCGGTCGGTCCGGCACTGATTATCGAGGGAGGCAGCCAGGTGACCGTAGCACAGGGAGCCACCATTACGGGAAAGGGATTCCTGACATACGACAACGAGTGCGAAGTGGTGAGACTCAACGGTGGACACCTCACGGTCAACGGCGGCACGGTGATGGGAGCATACAACAGCTGCAGGCAGCCGACACCTGTGGATGGCAAAGAAATTGAAATATGGACTACGACTTGGGGTGAGACCGACCCGGCTATTCGCATCATGCAATTTGACGATCATTTCTACCTCGAATCGGGAACCGTATATGGCGACATCTACTGCGATACAGAACGGGCCTCCTTGGTACTTAACGGAGGCGAACTGAAGACCGCAAGCCTCTGGGATGGATTCAAAAATCCCGAGAAGTACGAGTCACGCCAGGAACGGGTGCGCCGTAAGATACCCCCTCTAGGGTGGATTGACGCAAGGATAAAAAGTCGCTCTACTGTCTATATAAACGGCACCGTGCCCTACGCCGACATCTGGGGAATTTGGGGAGACGACGACGCAAATTCAGTCACGACAAAGGGCGACGGATTCGCTATAACACTTCTCGGCAATGCTACGGTATACACAAACTCGAAGCTCTATACCAAGCTGCGCATAAACGCCCCCGACAAGACCTACAACGACGTACTGGTAAGGAGTAGTAACTCCTACAAATTGACCAAAGATGACAAGAACCTCGTCCAGCTGCTGAGCTTCGGCAAGGAGGGCGAAGACGAGGAAATGGACCAGGAAGAGCGCAACGGACCGCTCTACCTGACCAACAACACCATCGTCATCTATTATGATGACATTTTGCCTTGGCTTGAGGATTTGAAGAAGAAAAAGAAAGAAGGTGATGATACTGGCGACAAAGAGGACAATCCAGCTACCTTGAAAGTTCCTTGCGAAGGAATGCCAATGAACGGCGATGCAGAGTTCGATGACATCAACTATTTCCTGCTCACTGGCGAGATGCCCGACGAGGACTGCGAGGGGACTATCCAGCAGAACGACGGCAATGTCACCGTGGGCACAGGAACCACTCTCACACTCACCCATCTGAACTGGATAGGATGCGGATGCAGCAAGCACATCTACGTCTACGGCACTCTCATCATCGATGTGAACATACACATCACCAACATGCTGCGCTTCGTCCACGTGCGGCCTGGCGGACGTGTCGTCATACGCGATCTCTATGGAACTGTCACCAACGAGATAGTCTATGTCGACGGCGGCACGGTAGAATATCGTGGCGGTAGCGTCTCTTCAGAAAAATACGGCTGGTACTGCGTCAGCGGAACCATCTATATCTACGGAGGCATCATCAAGGGCGGTATCCGTGGCGGATACACCGCTGCAGGAAGCGTGACATACATCCACGGTGGCATCATCGAGGGAGGATTCGATAACTACGGCGTAACGCATTGGTACGGAGGCACCGTCAACGGAGGTACCACCTACACCATTCGTAACTATCAGGGAGGAACGCTCTATATTCGTGGCGGCAAGTGCACAGGTCCCGGCACCATCTGGAGTAGCGGAACAATCTATCTCGACGGCGGCACGAACGTCATCATCAACGACATCTACATCGCCCTCGGATGCCGCATCTACATCACCAGCAAGCTGACATACACGCTGCGGCTGCACATTAGTGCCTCGGACATTGTGCTCGGACAGCCCATCATTCTCGGTGGAGAAGGCTACACACTGACCGCCGAAGACTGCAAGAAGATAGAGCTGACGCTGCCCAAAGGCTACGAATGGAAGTACGACGAGATACTCCATGCCATCGTCATCTCCAGCAAGGCGGACACTAATGGCGACAATACGATAGACGTGGCTGACATTTCCACCATTATCAGCTATATGGCGGGAGAAAGGAATGGCATAGAACTGAAGCAGGTAGATGCCAATGGCGACGGCACGGTCGACGTAGCCGACATTGCCATTGTTATCAGCATGATGGCTGAAAAGTAACTAAGCAATCACCATTAAGTCGGCAATGACCATATCGCTGACGAAGAGGCCGTCACGTGTAAGGCGTAGACGGTCTTTCTCTTTGTCGTGGGTGAGAAGGCCGCTGTCAAGGTAGCGGGATGCCATGTGGAGACAGTAGCTGCTCTGAGCGGGAGAAAGAAGGTGAAGGAAGAGTCCATCGGAAGTTCTTAGTGCGGTCATTACCAGTTCGTTATAGCGAGTGTCGGCATCAAGTGTTTCACCCTCATAATTCAGATGTCCGCTCTCCACGCCTTCCATGTAAAGCATGATGTCGGACACGTTCCATTGCCGGCTTTTCCCGTCAAAGGAATGTGCTGCTGCCCCAAGACCAAGGTAGGGAGTCTGGTTCCAGTAGCCGCTGTTGTGACGTGAACGACGGCCTGGCAAGGAAAAGTTACTGATTTCGTAATGCTCAAAACCAGCGGCGGCAGTACGGTCGAGAAGGGAATAGTACATGGCCCGGCTCTGCTCCTCGTCGATGGGATGCACTCTTCCCTGCTGCAAAAGGTGGTGTAGGGGCGTGCCCTCCTCGTAGGTCAAGGCGTAGGCCGAGAGGTGTTCTACGTGAAGGGCAAGGGCTTTGTCTACGTCGGCCTCCCACTCTTTCAGCGTCTGACCGGGGAAGCCATAGATGAGGTCAACGCTGATATTGTCAATGCCAGCATGACGCAGACGGTCTACAGCCAAGGCCACCTGCTGGGAAGTGTGGCGGCGGTGAAGGAAGCGCAACCGCTCATCATTGAAGGTCTGAGCACCCATCGACACACGATTTACAGGCAGACGGCGAAGCAACGCAGCAAAGGACTCCGTGACATCGTCAGGGTTACACTCCAGCGTCACTTCTTCGGGCTGGGAGATGCTACGTTTGGAAGCGATATTGCCAAGGGTGTTGAAGAGCTGTTCCAGTTGGCTTTCCGTAAGCACAGAGGGTGTTCCTCCACCTATGTAAATAGTTGTTGGTGGGAGCGTTATGTAGTTACGCCTCATGTCATACTCACGGCACAAAGCATCGACATAACGTTGCCGATGCTCTATGAAAGTGGTGGAGTAGAAACCACAATAGGTGCAGCGGCTTTTACAAAAGGGAATATGTACGTAAATGCCCGACATTACTCCTTCAGCACAGGTGGTTTCGACACTTCAAAAAGTTGACAATTGGCCTTGCCAGGTAAACATTCCGGGGAACTCTGCTTCGAGGGAAGGCTGATGACGGAAGAAACCAAAGACGGCACTTCCGCTGCCACTCATGGCGGCATAGACGGCACCAAGCTGGTAAAGCCGTTCCTTGATGGCTGCTATCTCGGGATGAAGAGCAAAGACGCTCGCCTCGAAGTCGTTCACCAAGTCGTCACGCCAAGTCTCAACCGATTGTGTGAGCACCACGTCACGGCAGTTCTTCTGTGGGTAGTGGGGCGTAATGAGTGAGAAGGCTTCACGGGTGGGAACAGGAATATCAGGGCGTACAACGACGATGCTTAGTCCGTTGACTGACAAGTCTATAGGCTTTAGTTGCTCTCCTATCCCTTCAGCGTATGCAGGACGTCCGATGATGAAGAACGGACAGTCGGCACCCAACCTTGCGGCACGGTCTATGAGCTGCTGTTCCGTAAGCCCCAAGCCGAACATGGTGTTAAGCAGGGTGAGCATGGCTGCACAGTCGCTGCTGCCACCACCCATGCCAGCCTGTGTGGGGATGGCCTTATAGAGATGGGCATGTACTCGGGGCAAGGCTGGGAACTCCTCCTTCAGCAGACGGTAGGCCTTGACCACAAGGTTCTTCTGCTCGTCGCCCTCAATGTCGATGTTCGTCACTTTCAGGTCGCAGTCCACCGCCGAGGGGAACTGCTCGTCCATGACCGTCACCTCCAGCGCATCGCAAAGGCCTGGCAGAGGCATGAACACAGTCTGAAGATTGTGGTAGCCGTCGGGGCGACGCTCTACAACATTCAGTCCTAGATTGATTTTTGCTACGGGAAATATTATCATATTGTAAAGTTTTGTCTCAGTGTCCCCCCAACCTTGAACCTTCCAGTATTTTCGGGCAGAGTGGTTCTAGCTCACATTTTGCACAGTGGGGGCGCTGGGAGGTGCAGACGTAGCGGCCATGAAGCAGCAGCCAATGGTGGGCACGGGGAATATCCTCCTCGGGGATGTTCTTCATCAGTTCACGCTCCACCTTCAACGGTGTGTTAGCCGAGGGAGGGACAAGGCCCAGACGGTGGCTCACACGAAAGACATGAGTGTCGACAGCCATCTTAGCCTGTCCGAAAGCCACGGCCTGGATGACGTTGGCAGTCTTACGGCCCACTCCGGGAAGGGTGAGCAACGCGTCCATGTCCGAGGGCACTTCTCCGCCATACTGCTCCACCAGCTGTTGGGACATTGCCACCAGGTGGCGCGCCTTGCTGTTGGGATAGCTCACGCTCTTGATGTACTCGAAGACTTCGTCCTCCCCTACCCTAGCCATCGACTGTGCATCGGGAAAACGACGGAACAACTCTGGCGTTACCTGATTAACGCGCTTGTCGGTACATTGAGCGCTCAGGACAACAGCCACAAGCAGCTGGAACACACTTCCAAACTGCAACTCGGTGTCTACGCTCGGCATGGCCTCACGGAAATGGTCCAGCACCAGGCGGTAACGGTCTTTCTTTCTCATCGTGCTGCAAAAGTACGAATTATTTGCCAATGGTACGGAACAGAATATATTAAATAATGTGTAAATTTGGAAATAAGTAGTCTAGTCTGCCAGAAAATTTGTACTTTTGTGGCCAACAATCAGAATCGAGTATGCCTACACCCGTTTATATTATTGAGGAGAACCTGCTGCGGCGCAACCTGCAGCTCATTGCCGACGTGGCCCGACGTGCCGACGTGGAGATTATCCTGGCCTTCAAGGCTTTCGCGCTGTGGAAGACTTTCCCCATCTTCCGTGAGTACATCAGTTCTACCACGGCCAGCTCGCTCTCCGAGGCGAGACTTGCCAAGGAAGAGTTCGGTGCTCCGGCTCATACCTACTCTCCGGCCTATAGCGATGACGAGATAGACGAGATTGTGGCATGCTCTAGTCACCTGACCTTCAACTCGTTGTCGCAGTACGAGCGACTGCACGACCGTGTAGTGGGGCGTGCCAGCATTGGGCTTCGCGTGAACCCTGAATATAGTGAGGTGGAGACATTGCTCTACAATCCCTGCGCCCCAGGTACTCGCTTCGGAGTGACCAGCGACAAACTGCCTGAACAACTGCCCGCCGACATCGAGGGCTTCCACTGCCATTGCCATTGTGAGAGTGGGGCTGACGTGCTCCAACGCACGCTGGTGCACATCGAGGAACACTTTGCTAAATGGTTCCCACAGCTGAAATGGCTCAACCTTGGTGGAGGACACCTGATGACGCGCAAGGACTACGACGTGGAACTGCTCGTCAGCATCCTTCAGGGACTGCACCAACGCTACCCCTGGCTGAAGATTATCCTCGAACCAGGTAGCGCCTTTGCCTGGCAGACAGGTCCGCTGGTGAGCCACGTGGTGGATATCGTGGAGGACAAGGGCATCCGTACTGCCATCCTCGATGTGAGCTTCACCTGCCACATGCCCGACTGCCTGGAGATGCCCTATATGCCGGAAGTAAGGAGAGGGAAGGTCATTGAACATTCACCATTGACCATTGACCATTCGGCTGCGCACAGCAATAATGGTCAATGTTCAATGGTCAACGGCCAATGCTCAATGGTCAACAGTCAATGTTCAATGGTCAATGGTCAATGGTCAACGGTCAATGGTCAATGTTCAATGTTCAATGGTCAATACATTTATCGTCTCGGTGGTTGCAGCTGCCTGAGCGGCGACTTCATGGGCGACTGGCTCTTCGACCATGAGCTGCAGGTGGGCGAGGAAGTAATCTTCGAGGACATGATACACTACACAACGGTGAAGACCACGATGTTCAATGGCATCGGCCATCCTGACATCGCCATGCTCCACAGCGACGGAACGTTAGAGACGCTGCGCCACTTCACCTATGAGGACTACCGTGACCGGATGGACTGAAGAACTTAACCTACATTAATAATATGATAAAACAACGGATTAATACTGATTTCACGGATTTTCACGGATTTTTGAAATAATAAAACACAGAGAACACGGTTCAACACAGAGAACACGGAGGACACAGAGGAATGATGAAAGAAAAAGAGTTTATCAAGAGGCGCCAAGGCACTTCACAGAGAGGCTGCGCGATGAAAACGGCGGCGTTAGCCCTCTGTGCAGAGGCTTTAGGACGATTGGTACTCACCATCGTCTCCTCTTTTGACCTCCACAATAGCATTTATATCTCTGTGAACTCAGTGTTCTCTGTGTTGAAAAAGTCAACCGCACAGTACGGATTTTTATTATCTTACCATCGAATCTGGAAGAAATCCGTGAAATATAAAATTAATCCGTGAAAATCCGTGTAATCCGTAAAATCCGTTGTTGATAAAGAATATGAATAATCCAAGTCAGATATGAAGAAAAGATTTTATTCCGTTACAAACGTGTTGCTCTCATCGCTTATCACGATGCTGGGCCTGTGCTGTTGCAAGTCGTCGAAGCAGTTGGAGACCATCAACGGGCCGACCCCGACGGACTCCATAAGGAACATGCAGGATATCAAGGAAGTCTACGGTCCGCCTCCTGTGGAATATGATGAGGAGGCCATCAGGGAACAGCAGCGGCAGGACTCCATCAGGAGGGTCGTTGAGCGGCAAAAAGAAATGAAGGTAGTCTACGGACCACCTCCAGTGAGATACAAAGAAGAAAAGAAGCAGTAGTCCGTGCTACTGCTTCTTCTCTTCTTGCTCTTTCCCTTCCTGAGCCTTTTCTTCCTGAGCCTTTGCCTCCAGCTCTTTCGTCCTTTCCGCAGCCATGCGTTCTGCATCGGCACGCATCTGGGCTTCAAGTAGTTCGTCGGCACGGCTCTGCCAAGGACGCTTGCCGAAAATCTTCTCCACATCGTCGGCGAAGATGACCTCACGCTCCACGAGCAGCTGTGCCAGCTTAGCGTGCCCATCGGCATGTTCGGTGAGTATCTTCTTGGCACGGTCGTACTGTTCCTGAATCATCCGCAGCACCTCGTCGTCCATAATCTTCGCCGTAGTCTCGGAATAAGGCTTCTGGAAGGCATACTCCTGATTGCTGTAGTAACAGATGTTGGGCAGCTTCTCCGACATACCTGCGTATGCAATCATGCCGTAGGCCTGCTTTGTAGTACGCTCCAGGTCGTTCATGGCTCCTGTGGATATCTGGCCTATAAAGAGTTCCTCGGCAGCTCGACCTCCAAGCAGCGAACACATCTCGTCGAGCATGGCCTGCTTGGTCTGCAAGACACGCTCTTCGGGAAGATACCATGCTGCGCCAAGGGCCTGGCCACGAGGAACGATGGAGACCTTCACCAGGGGGTTGGCAAACTCCGTAAACCAGCTGATAGTGGCATGACCGGCCTCGTGAATGGCAATGGAACGCTTTTCGTTCTCGGTCATCACCTTCGTCTTCTTCTCCAGACCTCCGATGATACGGTCTACGGCATCGAGGAAGTCCTGCTTGCCCACCGTCTTGCTGTCGTGACGGGCGGCAATGAGTGCTGCCTCGTTACAGACGTTGGCAATGTCGGCTCCCGAGAAACCCGGGGTCTGCTTGGCCAAGAAGTCCACATCGACGCTCTCATCGACCTTGACAGGCTTCAGGTGTACGAGGAATATCTCCTTGCGCTCGTTAAGGTCGGGCAAGTCAACGTGTATCTGACGGTCGAAGCGTCCTGCACGGAGCAAAGCCGAGTCAAGCATATCCACACGGTTGGTGGCAGCAAGGATGATGACACCACTGTTTGTACCGAAGCCGTCCATCTCCGTCAACAGGGCGTTCAGCGTATTCTCACGCTCGTCGTTGCCGCCCATAGCAGGGTTCTTGGAACGTGCCCTACCTACGGCGTCAATCTCGTCGATGAAGATGATACAGGGTGACTTAGACTTCGCCTGATTGAAGAGGTCGCGCACACGGCTTGCACCTACACCGACGAACATTTCCACGAAGTCTGAACCGCTCATAGAGAAGAAGGGAACACCAGCCTCACCTGCTACGGCCTTGGCCAACAGCGTCTTACCCGTTCCCGGAGGCCCTACCAGCAGGGCGCCCTTGGGAATCTTACCACCCAGGTCGGTATATTTCTGCGGGTTCTTCAGGAACTCCACAATCTCCTGTATCTCCTGTTTGGCGCCAGCCTGTCCGGCAACATCCTTGAACGTGATGCCCAGTTCTCCGCCCTTCTCATACATCTTCGCCTTCGACTTTCCGACATTGAAGATGCCTCCCATTCCTCCGGCCATACCGCCTCCCATGCCACGAATGAAGAGCATCCAGATGCCCACAAAGAAAAGAATGGGCAGAATCGTGGAGACAAGGAAGCTGATGATGCCTCCCTGAGGCTCACGCTCATACTTCAGCGTGCCGGTGAACTGTCCGTGGGCACGGGCGCTGTCAACGTTCTGCTCCAACTTGTCAAGGCTTCCGAACTCCACATTCATGTAGGGGTTGGTGTTCACGGGCACCTTAATATCGGGGAAGAGCACTGTGGCACTATCCTTCTTCACGTACATCTTCAGCGTGTTCGTGGTCTTGTTGGCCACCACCTGCGACACATAGCCGCGCTCCAGGTAGTGCTTGAACTCCGTGTAGCTCGTCTCCCGTTGCTGCTGCTGGGTAGGCTGCAACAGACTGCCCTGCTCTCCCGAGAAATAGAAGAATGCCAAGGCGGCTATCACAATGAGGTAAATCCAGTTCATATTGAACCGGGGCATACGTGGTTGGTTGTTTGCTGTATTCTTTTCCATTCTTTAGTCCGCTATGTTAGTAATCTTCGCATCGGCCCAGAGGTGCTCCAAGTCATAGTACTGTCGCACGTCGGGCACAAATATGTGCACCAGCACGTCGCCATAGTCCATGGCCACCCACAGGGCGTTCTCCAGTCCCACCACGTGTGCAGGTTTCTCTCCCAGCCGTTCGCGGCATACGTCACCAACGCTCTCGGTGATGGCCTCCACCTGTGTCGGCGAGTTGCCTTGGCAGATAATAAAATAGCGACATATCGTGCCCTCAATGCCCTGAAGGTCGGCCACGACGATGTCACTGCCCTTTTTCTCCTCTATACCATCGATGATTGTCTGAACAAGTTTCTCTGTCTGTTCCATTAATATAATTATGTTCTTATGTACAAATGCCCTGCAAAAGTACTGCTTTTTATCCGATTAGAAGTCATAGAACCACTTTTTTTGAGTTTTTTTAGAAAAAAGTCTCAAAAAGTTTTGGCAGTTAGAAAAAAAGCTGTACCTTTGCACCCGCAAATCAGACGGAGGTCTGGTGCTAAGCTGAAAAATGATTGGGGTATGGTGTAATGGTAACACTGCAGATTCTGGTCCTGCCTTTCCTGGTTCGAGTCCGGGTACCCCAACAAGAAGAATCGCTAAGTCGCTTGAAATTCAAACACTTAGCGATTTTTCTTTATGACACGTAATTATATGCTGGACGAGAAATACATTAGTAGATATATTGAGATTATCAAAAACAAATAATATGAATTGCTTCTTGTTTGACCATCCAAATACAGTTACCCAGGAAGAATTGAAGAATGATCTTCTTCTGCTTCCTGAATGGAGACGGATGAAGGCTTTATCATATAGATTTCTAATTGACCAAGTACTGTGTACCAAGGCCTATTTGCTTTTGCAGCGGGGACTTGTTGAAAATTATGGTATAGAGGAAGAATTGGTATTTGAGTATGTTGGTTATGGAAAACCGATATTGAGAGATTATCCAGATATTCATTTCAACCTAAGTCATTGCAAACGTGGTGTTCTTTGTGTGATAGATAATCGGCCTGTTGGTTGTGATATAGAGGAAATAGAGTCAAAACTTGATTTAGATCTATGTCGCAAATGTTTTAATGATATAGAGATTTCAAAGATAATATCATCATCGGATTCATGCCTTGAGTTTACAAAACTTTGGACTATGAAGGAATCGTATCTAAAATTAACAGGTGATGGAATCAATGATAATTTAACGACATTGTTTACAAAAGATTTACTTGGTAGTATTACTTTTGATACTCATGTATGTATGGAGAAAGGATATGTCTATTCTATATGTAAACATAAATAAGCAGCAGCACTTACTTCAGCGACCGCTTTCGTAAGTGCTTCTGCATGTCTCCTTCTGACTTCCGGAAGACTTTAACTGAGTGAGAAGATATTATGGAAGCCGCTCATGCGGAAGATGTCCGCTACATCTTCATTCAGATTGATGATACGGATCTTGCCGCCTTTGGCTTCTGTCTCGCGCTTGAGCTGCATGAAAAAGCGCAGACCGGCAGAAGAGATGTATTCCAGTTCGCTGCAATCCATCACAAGGGCCTGGTCGGCGATGTCCAACACTTTCTGTAATTCATCTGCTTGTTCGCTGATGGTGGTGGTATCCAGAAGACCGATAAGTTGAACGGTAGTCTCTTGCCCGTTCGGCTGAATCTTAATTTCCATGATCAAATATTTTTTATGATTATTAATTCGTTTTGTCCGTCCGTACGGCGGTACTCTACCTTGTCGGCTATCTGCCGCAACAGGGCTATTCCCAGTCCGCCGATTTGGCGTTCGGCCACCACTTGATCAGTGTCTACCTCGGGGCGTGCGGTGGGGTCAAACGCTATGCCATTGTCTGTGAGGGTAATCGTCAATGGTCCGTGGTCCATGGTCAATGAGATGTAATCCGCCTGCGAATAGTTGATGACATTGACCACCGCCTCCTCGAGTGCCACAATCATCTTCTTGAGCGTGCGTGCGTCCACGCCAACGCACAGACCATAGTTTTGTAGTGCCTCACGCAATACCGGCCACTGGTCAATTTTATTTGGCACGCGCATGACAACAGGTTGTTTCTCGCTCATCTTGCGGATGGTCATCAGCGTAATGTCATCTGTATGCTCAGCCTCACCGATATAGGCCTCCACTTCCGCCAGCAACCTTTCGATGGTCGGCGTAATGTTCCCAGTTTTTGTGTGACTTTTTTCCCCGCCTCCGACAATCTCTTTCCACCTTTTCATACCCAACAATTCACGATTCTTGTTGCGTGCTTCGGTGATGCCGTCTGTATAGAGCACCAGCGTGTCACCTTGCCCAAGCATCAATCCTTGTTCCACAAACCGGAACTTCCCTTCGAAGCCCAAGGGGAGGTTAGGCTCAATCGCTATCTCCTTAATGTTAAATGTTCCATGTTCCGCTCGGCCCTGCCGCTCGGCTCGTCCAAGAATGTTCAACGGTGGCAGGTGTCCCGCATTACAATATAGTAATTGCCCCGTCGGTATATGCAGACGCCCGATGATGGCGGTGACGAACATCAGGCTTGGGTTGTGCCCGCTCAATACGCCGTTGATCTCTTCCATAATAGCCTTGGGCGATTGCAGTCGCAGGACGGCAGAGCGGAACAGGTTGACCGTCGCACTCATGAACATCGCTGCCGGCACTCCCTTGCCGCTAACATCGCCGATGATGAAGAACAGGTCTTCACCCTTGCTGTAGTAGTCATACAGGTCGCCGCCCACTTCATGCATCGGCTCCAACACCGCCTGCACTACTGCTTCCTTTTTGATTTCATCGTTTGTCGCCGTGCCCGAATGTACCTCTTCAGACTTACCTCTCAATATTCCTTTCTGGATATTGCTCGCAATCTGCAACTCTTTATCCATCAGCTTTTTGGCGGTCTCCACACGGGCATAATCCGCTTGGTCGCGCCATATTCTGCGGATGAGCCATCCTGCTATGAGGATACCCATCAGCAGCACTGCCAGCGTCAGCAGCGATATGCCGCGCACGGCTTTGAATACGCGGCTTTTCGGAACGCCTATCACTAAGCGCATATTGGTGGGTGAAATCGTTTTCTCCATTACGATCATGCCCTTCATGTCATCACTTTCGCTCTCGGCAATCAGCGTACCCTTGGTGCTGTACAACTTACAAACGGCATCCTCGTATGGTTTGACGTCTTTCAGCATCCGCTCCGTCCATGCCAGTGTATAATCGGCTCCTGCCACGCCTATCAACTTGCCATCGTTGTTGTATAGCTTTCGTGAGTGGGTAAAGATGGGGTCTTCATGGATGCCGTCATTATACGGCTGGCTCCAGTAGCCATCATTGTCGCTCTGCAACGCACCGATGTACCATTCGCGTTTCAGATAATCCACTTTGTCTCCATAGTCGTATGCAACAACCGAACTGTCGGGCTCACGGAATGCTAACGGCGCAAAACGTTTTCCTTTCTCCGGCGCACATTCAGGCAGAAAAGCTATGTAACAGCAATAGAGGTCAGGGAAACGTTCCAAAATGGATTTCAGCATACTATTCATATCATCAGTATTCTCACAGAAATCGGGGAAGAAATCTGAGATCTCGTCCGTCACTTCATACATGTCATAAACTTCATATATGAAATCTTTCTGTGCCAACTCCATTCTGTTCTCTATGAGATTCAACAGACTATCTTTCTCGCGGTCGTACGACACAGCGGATTGAATCGCCATGGCAACGACGAGAAACAGCGCACTTATTATGGGCAGGATTTTAATTTTCATAATTATCGGCAAATGTACTGGGTTTTTCCGACATACGCAATTATTTTGCAAACTTTAATACTAACTTTTCGTTTGAGAGAGCTGATTCTTATGATTCGTCTCCAGCCCGCTCAAGGGTATTTGCCCGTTCAAGGGAATCTGCTATCCCCTGTTGAAAAATGTTTACATTGACCCCTCTGAGAATTCGATTTTTTGAATGAAGTCCTTGGTGGATTGCGTATGAGCTAGTTTTGACGGGTGGTGTTTCCGCGTTTTTCACGCTACTGCTCAGCTATGGGCTGATTGCCCCTTAAAACTGTTTCGTTTTTGTCGGTTTTTACCGAAAAAGGTGGTCTTGTAGTACAAGACCATATCTTTTGTAGTACAAGACCATATCTTTTGTAGTACAAAACCATAGCTTTTGTTGAACAAAACCAGTGCTTTTCTACTACAAACCCGCTCACTTACTACCATTAGACTGGCTGTTTGGCTCCAAAAAGGCCTCAATGGATGCCTCGAACACCCTTTTTCGGGGTATTTCCCAACCGCATACAACGCCAGTTTTAAGCGAAATAGGAGTAAACAAGTGTTAAGTTTGTGTAATTTTAAGTCAATTTCTGC
>Ga0310696_10006663_pt1 | contig 13668 bp, 9 predicted proteins | sample AusTroGonzalo_MG_4_FD_203885 | JGI IMG/M metagenome (GOLD analysis project Ga0310696, IMG submission 203885) | Bovine rumen microbial communities from tropical cattle in Woodstock, Queensland, Australia - Gonzalo_02 (v2) (version 2) | ecosystem: Host-associated > Mammals > Digestive system >... | reverse complement strand
TGCGGGGCACGCCGACCTGCTTGGCGAGGAGGACGTGTTCCTTGGTCTGGGGCATGACGCCGTCGGCGCCGTCGATCACGAGGATCGCGCCGTCCATCTGGGCAGCGCCGGTGATCATGTTCTTGACATAGTCGGCGTGGCCGGGGCAGTCAACGTGCGCATAGTGGCGATTGTCGCTCTGATATTCGACGTGGGAGGTGGCGATCGTCAGAATCTTGGTGGCGTCGCGGCGGCCCTGGGACTCGGAAGCCTTGGCAACCTGGTCGTAGGGGATGTAGTCTGCGAGACCCTTCATGTTCTGGACATGCGTGATCGCAGCGGTAAGAGTGGTTTTGCCGTGGTCGACGTGACCGATGGTACCGACGTTGACGTGCGGTTTCGTTCTTGCAAACGTTTCCTTTGCCATTTCCTGATCTCCTTGGAGTTTTTCGGCAGTTCGCCGAATGTTCAGTTTTAGTTTATTGTGTTAAAGGTTTTAGCTGTATGACCTGCGAAAAGTGGAGCCTACGCCCGGAATCGAACCGGGGACCTCATCCTTACCAAGGATGCGCTCTACCAGCTGAGCTACGTAGGCATCGTGTCATCACACATGAAACTGAAGCTGGGAAGCTTTGTTTCGAAGCGCAATGAGAAGATAATATATCACGGATTCCGGGAAATGCAAGCTCTTTTCGGCTTTTTTTTCGGTTTTTTTTGGCTTTTTCCGAAATCGGACGGGATGCGGCGAAATCTTCCACAAACCGGACGCGCCCGGCGATCTCTCGAATGAATCCGTTCCAAGCTCAAGGGCTCACGTTTGTCCGGAACCGCTTCCGGGATTCCGGGGCGCGATCCGCGCGGGGACCGAGGGGCGCGAGGCGTGGAAAGCGTCCGTTTCCGGACAGGCGTGAAACCTTGAAAAAATCCCGGGCCCTGCTGGAGGACCCGGGACAAAAAGTACAGAATCGAATTCAGTTCGAATTACTTTTTGTACTTGATCGCCGTGCCCATCAGCTTGACGGTGACGGTGTTGATACCGCAGATGCAGTTCATCTTGTAGTCAACGCGGACATCGGTGATGTCGTTGGCGTCGATACCCTTGAGAGCCTCTTCCTTGAGGGATTCGAAGGAAGCGTCGCCCATATTGATAGCGCCGAAGAAGCTGGTGAAGGACTTTTCAGCTTCCACGCCGGACTTCACGATGGTGTAGTCAGCATCGGCGACATCGCCGACCATGGCGTTGAGGGAGACGTTGGAGAAGAGGTTCATGCCGAGGACCGCGGGAGCGGGCATGCCGTTGTTGGCGACGACGCCAGCGCAGCTGGTGACGATGGCGGCGGCAACGATGGCGCCGGCAGCAAGGATCATCTTTTTCATTTGAGAGTGACCTTTCTTTATGAGGTTTTGGTAGGTAGTCAACTCAGACCCGAATGGCCTAAGTTTTTTGTTTGCGGGAAATAATATACCGCGCATTTGTAACGTTGTCAAACGATTTTCCTAAAAAAACGGTGAAAAAAGAGATAAAACATACAGGCGTCAATTATCTAACCTCAAAAGAGATTAAGAGAAAAACGGAAAAAAGATATAGTCGCCTCTCTTTCGTCCATTTACGCCGTTCCGCTTGACTTTTCCTCTCCGGCAACCTATATTAAACACATGTCCGACCGCCCCGTCCGGGAGCGGCGGATTCCCCGGACTGTTTTCGACCCGCCGGAAGACCGGACGGCGCCCGGAACGTCCCCAAACAGCAAGGACAGATACAGCAGATGAGTTCGCCCGAAGCTCAAATCATAGAAACATATCTGATGGAACGTGCACGCATGTTTCCGCGCAATCCCGCACATGCGGCCTCACGCGCCTTCTACGAACTGTGGGAGAAACTCTGCTGTCCACAGCCGTTCCGGGTCCCGAAAAGCACACTGATCCTGAACGGGACCCTGCTCAGATTTCCGCGGCACCGCGGCACGGATGCCGAGGGTGTGTACTGCTGGGATGAGGAGGAAGGATGTCCGCGGCTGCGCGTGCGGACTTCGGACTGGGAGAAAAGTTACCTGATCCGCCTCAGGCATGACGGCGCCACGAGCTGGGAGGAACAGGAAACGGTCCGGCTCACGGACGACGGGACGGCGGAATCGGTCGAAGCGATGCGGGAGATCGCGCGGATGATGAAGGAGGACGGAAAGGCCGCCTCCGACGCCAAGCTCAAACTGAAGGAGCTTCACGAATACGCCGACCGCCTCGCGGACTATTTCCCGGAAAGCACGATCAAGACCATCAAGGCGCTCAGCGCCCAGCAGGTCCACGAGCTGATCCGCAGCGCTCTGGCGGACCTGGCCGGGGACGAACTCGACGACCAGCTGGTCCTGCCGCTCGACGGCACCTACGCGCGGGAACTCGACGGCGGGGAAACGTATTTGAAGAACCGGCGGGACGTGGTCTGCCCTGAGACGGCCTGGCGCGTGAAACAGCGTCTGGAGCTCGTGGAGCGATCCGCCCGGCTTCAGGCGGAGCTCGAACGGGATTTTACGCTGCGGCTCGCCGACGCCGAACTTCTCCGGACACGCGACCATGAATACGTCATTGAACTTCAGGCTCGCTCCGACGCACCAGTCCGGCAGGACGATGCGCTGTCCGTGGTCTCGGACGACGACGGCGAACGGGTCGGTTTTCTGCACGTGGACCTGGCCGACGGCGACCTGATCGTGGGGCGTCTCCGCACGGACCGCAAGCTGGATTTCGAACAGGAGAAAGCCCGCCTGAGCGCCCGGATGCCGAAAAGCCCGCTGGAACAGTACGCGGACAGCATCCGCGAGCTCAAACTTGAACTCGACAACGGGATCACGGATTCGTTCGGCGCAGCCGCAGGACTGCTCGGGATCACGCCGGTCCCTTTTACCGCGCCCCCCTGCCCTCCGCCAGGTCCGGGCAGCACATTGAACGCGCCGCAGCGGGCCGCACTTGAGGCGGCATGTTCGGGGACGAACAAAGTCGTCCTGATCCAGGGACCGCCCGGCACGGGCAAGACGTATCTGCTGGAACAGATCGTGAGGCGGATGCAGCGGCAGGGACTGCGGATCCTCGCAGGCGCGCCGTCGCATGCAGCGGTCGACAACCTCTGCCGCCGGATTATGGACCTGCCGTTCCTGCGGTGCGCCCGGAACCGCGAGAACGTGGACCCCGTACTCATGGAGGGGCATTGGGTCGGCACGCCGGGCAACTACCGGAAGATCCGCCTGAGGTGCGGCGAGAAAGCGGCCGGCATCATCTTCGCCGGGACGCTGCCCGGGCTGCTCCGGGACTACACGGTCGAGAACTTCCGGAAGACCGGAACCGAGTTCGACGTGATCCTCATCGACGAAGCGGGGATGGCCGCCCCGGACGAGGCGATCCTCGCCGCCCGGCTCGCGAACCGGATCGTGCTGCTCGGCGACCACAGGCAGCTGCCGCCCTTCCCGCGGCACAGAAGCGTGCTCGAGGAGATCCTGAGGGACAATCCGGCACAGGACAGCGAGGCGTCCATGCTCGCGACGAAAAGCATCATGGAATGGCTCATCAGCTACCGCAAATTCCCGGTGTACATGCTCAATCTCTCCTACCGCTGCCGCAATCCGCGTCTCCTGCGGTTCGCCTCCACGATGTTCTACAACGCCGAGCTTCTGCCGAACCCGGACGCCGATTACTACCGGCTGCCGCCCGGCGAACGCGAAAAACAGTATCCGAAATCGACTCTCCAGATCATTTCGACCTCGCATCTGCCGCTCAGGAAACGCGCCGAACGGTTCGCATGCGAGAACGGGCGTCCTGGCATCTGGAACCCCTGCGAAGTCAGGATCGCCGCCGAAGCGTTCCGCTCCATGCTGGACCGCTACGAACTCGAAGACATCACGGTCATCAGCCCGTACCGGCGGCAGATCGTGCTGCTGCGGAAAACGTTTTCGGACGTCTTCGCCAGCCGGTTCGCGACGGACCGGTGGAACCACTTCCTGATGAAGAACATCGCGACTGTTGACAGTTTTCAGGGGGGCGAGAGCGAGGCGGTCATCATCTCCTACGTGCGGAGCAGCGAGCGCCACGGGATCGGCTTCACTGACAACGCCAACCGCATCAACGTGGCGTACACGCGGTGCCGCAGCGAGCTCGTCATCATCGGCGACCTGGAATGCCTCAAGAACCGCGGACGGAACCAGCTCTTCGCCAAGCTCGAACGCGCCGTGGAGCGAGACGGCGAGATCGTGTTCCCGGAGACCACGCCTCCCCTGCTCTGACCGCAAGCCAGCGGGCCTTACCGTTCTTTTTTGCCGGAAAAATGCGCCCGCTGTTTGCAAATCGTGTCCGGCGGGATATAGTATTTTTTCAGGCTTTTTCACCTTTTTTACTCAAAACCAGGAGCAATCCCCATGCGCGCCCCCTCCGAACGACTCTTTCCCGCATCCGTCCGCACCGTCGGCCTGATCTCGCCCGCCAGCCTGCCGGACGCCGGACGAATCGCGGAAACGCGGCGTTTTCTGGCGGAGAAATGCGGCGTGAAGACCGTGCTCGCCCCGGGCGCGCTCAAACGGGGCCCGATGAAATACTGCTGCGGCACGCAGGAATCGCGCCTGGCGGATTTCCACGCGCTTCTGAACGACCCGCGGATCGACCTCATCCTCTGCACGCGCGGCGGATTCGGCAGCGCACACATTCTGCCGCAACTGGATTTCGGCCTCCTGCGCGAACGCAACCTCCCCGTCTACGGGTACAGCGACATTTCCGCGCTTCACCTCGCCATGCTCGCAAAACACGCCGGGATCCCGGTCTGCGCCCCAATGGCCGACGGTCTCCCCGAAGCATTGGCGCGGCCCGCGGCCCGGGAATCCTTCCGCACCGTCCTGCGGAAACGCACCGCGCCGCGCAAGCTCAGACTCACACCCGTCGAAGGATGCGCGACCGATTCCGCGTCCGGCCCGCTCGTGCTCTCCAACCTCACGGTCATGACCACGCTCTGCGGGACGCTTTGGATGCCGGACCTGACGGGGTGCATCCTCGCGCTGGAGGACGTGCACGAGGAAGCGCGCGTGCTGGACCGCCACCTGACGCACTTGGTCCAGGCCGGGATCGTCGGACAGGCGGCCGCAGTCGTGTTCGGGTACTTCACCAAGTGCGGACCGAGGCCGCAGATACGGCATCTCCTGCGGGATTTCGCGGCGCAAACGGGGAAACCGGTCTACACAGGGCTGGCGTTCGGGCACGAACACCCGAAATGCTCGTACCGTCTTGGCGAACCGGCCGAGATCATTCCCATCAAACATTCAAAGGCTTGAATCTCCATGAACCTGTTCATCTCGAATATCTACACGGATCCGAGGTTTTTTTTCATCGTCACGCTCGTCGTGGTCTTCTCCATCTGCCTGCACGAGTTTTTCCACGCGTGGGCCGCGCTCCAATTCGGCGACACGACCGCCGCCGACCGCGGCCATCTGACCTTGAACCCGCTCAAGCAGATGGGCCCGGTCTCCATCTTCATGTTCCTGCTCCTCGGATTCGCCTGGGGCGCGGTGCCGGTGAACCCCCAGGTCCTTCGTGCCCGGAACCGTCATGCGCCGGCAATTGTGGCTCTGGCGGGCCCGGCGACGAACTTCGTGCTTTTCCTGATCGGCTTCTGCGTTTTCGGATTCCTTTATCCGCCGGGAAAGGGAATGATGCCGCGAACCAGCCTGTTTCTGGAAGATGACGCCGTCGGACGGGCCTTCACACAGATATTCGGCTGCCTCGGAGAATTCAATGCGTTTCTCTGCATCTTCAACCTGCTGCCGGTCCCCGGGCTGGACGGATGGAACGTGCTGACGGAGTACGTGCCACGTCTGAAGCATCTTTCCTCGGAATTCGCCAAAGGCGTCATGATCCTGCTGATCTTCCTGCTGCTTTTCTCGACGGACTATATCTTCAGAGCGGCGGAAAGCCTCATGATGAAGGCGCCGAACTTTTTCTGGGAAAAGTCGGAAAACGCCGAGCCCGCGGGTCAAATCCCCCGGGACGATCCCCGCGCGGATGCGGATTCACTTCAGGAACTTCCGAACACGGAGCATGACGCGGCGCCTCCAGAGCGCTTTTTTGACCGGCCCAAGCAGGAAGGTCCAGGCGACGGGCAAATAGGCGAGCACATAGACGATTCCGCAAACGGCGCACAGCAGGAAGTCATTGACGCGCCCGAAAAGTAGTCGTTTGCAGATGTAGAGCAGCGCCGCAGCGGGGATCGACACGAGCAGGGATGGGACGTAAACCGACCACAGCTCCCGCAGGGCCTTCCCGTGAATGATCTTCAGCATGAACGGGAACCTGACGCTGAAGAAAAGCACGAGGCTTGCCGAAAGCGAGATCACCTCGACGTAGACGACCTCGTGCGTGGCCCGGAGGATCACGATGTTCAGCGCGGCCACCACGATCGCCTCGGCCATCGAGGTCCATGCCAGAAGATGATGCTTTTCGCACATCAGGAGCACGGACGAGGGAATCTGCGTGACGGCCAGCCAGACGGCGGTCTCGAACAGGAAGAGCAGGCTCAGGGTGTGGATGAGTGGCGTGACTTCCTTTTTGAAGAGGGCGGTGATGGCCTCGTCGCGGAGCATGATGGCGGGGATGATGATCAGACAGCACATGAACATGTTCCACTGCATGGACTTCACGATGAAATCCCGCAGCATCCTGTATTTTTTCCGGCTGAACAACTGTGCCGTCACGGGCCGGACGTTGGCGTTATACTGCCCGATGGCCTGCGAACAAAGCTCGGCCAGACGCCCGGAAAGATTGAAAATGCCGACGGAATTCAGGCCGCAGATCTTGCTGATGATCGGGTTGCGCGTCTGTTTCCGCAGCAGCCCTGCCATCGAAATGAAATACGTCCCGCTGGAGAAACCGAAGATCAGGCGGAACACTTCCTTGTCGAAGAAATGGATGCGCAGCCGGAACCCCGGGATGAACCGCGACACGCAGAAGCCAGTGAAACACCGTTCTACGCCCATCAGGATGATGTCGAAGATGATGATCCCGAGCAGTCCGCCTCCGGTCTTCAGTATGATGAGGAACCCGGCCAGCTCGCAGATGCGCGACACCGTGTCGATGTAGTTCTTCACGTAGATCTTGTGCAGCCCCGTCATGATCTCGGAGAAAATGCACAGCGGGAAGATCGCCGCCGTCCCCAGGGAAAACACATAGAAGCACTTCCGGCAGTAAGCCAGTTTCTCGGGATTGTACACGTTCAGCAGCTGCGGCAGGAAGAAGGATGCGACAACGACGCCTATGATGAGCACAAGCGACATCAGCCACTGAAACGAAAAGACCATGGAGACGATCGTGTTGTACCGGCGGATATCGCGTTTGAAGAGCTCCAGGGACGTGAATTTCTGCGCGGCGATCCCGAATCCGAAGTCCACCAGGATCGCATACCCGAAGAAACTCCAGAGCAGCATCCACAGGCCGTAGCCGTCATCCCCGAGGAAACCGACCAGCCAGCGCGTGACCAGAAGCCCCTGAAACACCCGGATCAGCATCACCAGGTAGTTGGTAACGGTGTTTTTTGCGACGGATACCTGCATGGACGGGAGACCTCTTTCAGCGTTCGGGAGTGCGGTTCGGCGAAAAAAGTAAGGAAGAAATCAGAGTATAATATACCAGCTTTTCCGCCTGAAGTCAATGATGTTTCGCCTTTTTACCGTGGAAAAATGAGGCTTCATGGGACCGCGGGCTACCCGGCGGTGACAGGATATTTCTCCGAACACATCCTTTTTTCGGCTTTTTTGGGGATGACCGCTTGAAAAATACGCGTTCGGGTAGCACATTAATATCCGCGGCCGCAAGTTCACGCCGCAGCCCGCGGCATCCGGCATCACATCCGGCAGCCGGGGACAGAACAGCAAAACAAGACCATTTCTCCTCGGCAAAGGCTTTTTCATGATCTTCAACGGCACAAACACCTGGTCCGTCAACTGGGACAATCCCGACACCCCGTACGAGCTTGATTCGCACGGTCTGATCGTCGCGCCCGGAGAGACACTGGAGTCGTACGCCGCGCGGATCGACGAGCTGCTCCGCACCCGCGCCCGGTTCGACCTCTGCGCCGACGGGCAGGCAGGCGCGAAATCGCTTGAAGCCGAAGTCGGGTTCAAGGTCGGCACGGTGGAGCCGATGGATGCCTCGATCATCGCGGAAGCGGGGGAAAAGACGGAAAAGCTCTTCGGGTTCCGCGCGGACTGGGTGCCTGCATTCTTCCCCACGCGCGGGCTCGGGCTCCTTTGGGGCGGCTGTACCGTCATCACCGATTCCGGTTTTCCGGTCTTCTTCCTGCGCCGGGGATTCCGGGACAGGCCGAAATGGTTCATCTATCGCCGGGACGAACTCCTGGCCCACGAACTCTGCCATGCGGTGCGCGGCTGCCTGGAGGATGAAACTTACGAGGAGCATTTCGCCTACACGACCTCGGCCAGCGCATTCCGACGTTGGACGGGAAACTGTTTCCGCCGCGAACGGGACGCGATCATCTTTCTGCTCCCGGTCGTCCTGCTGCTCGCCGTTCAGGTCATCGTCTACTCGGGCATCCTTCGCCTCCCGCTCTGGCCGTTCTGGATCGTCGCGTTCGCGTATCCCGCGTTTCTGGTCGCCCGGAACATCCCCGAACGCCGCACGTTCTTCGCCGCCCGGGCGAAACTCGAACATGCCGGATTCGCCAATCCGGATGCGGCGCTTTTCCGCATGACCGCGGCGGAAATCCGCGCCCTGGCACGCACGCCGGACGACCGGGTCAGACGCTTCCTTCAGGACAAATCCGACGCCGAACTTCGCTGGCAGATTCTGATCCGCCGCTTCCAACCCCAGCAAACGGAGACATCCGATGAAAACAGCATCCCGGAATGACATCGCACAGTTCCTCGACCATATCCTCGAACCCGGCCTCTGGTCCGACGACCCGTCCAACAACGGCCTTCAGTTCGCCGGGGACCATGAGGTGTCCAAAGCCGTCTTCTCGGTCGACGCGTCCGCCGAAGTCTTCCGCAGGGCCGCCGAACTCGGCGCCCGGTTCCTCTTCGTGCACCACGGCATCTCGTGGGGAAGCGGCATCCGTCGCATCGACGGCATCCTGGCGGAACGCATCACGCTGCTGGCGAAAAACGGCATCTCTCTGTACGCCGCACACCTTCCGCTCGATGCAAACCCGAGGTTCGGGCACAACGCCCGCCTTTCGGACATGCTCGGCCTCACGGAACGCCGCACATTCGGCACATACCACGGCAGGCAAATCGGTTTCCGGGGCATGCTGCCCGCGGCAAAGACGGTCTCCGAAATCGCGGAAATCCTCGACAAGGCGCTTCCTTCCAGCGGACCGTTCCGTATCGTCGGAGATCCCGCGCAGCGCGTGAAATCCGTCGGCGTGATCTCCGGCGGCGGCGCGTGGCCCGACCTCTTCGACGAGATCGCGCTCGACCATGTGGACTGCCTCGTTACCGGCGAGGCCACACACGAAGTGTACCATCCCGCGAAGGAAACCGGAACCGCCATCCTCACGCTCGGGCATTATCGATCCGAGACGCCCGGCGTCTTCGCCGTGATGGACCTCGTGAAGTCGAAATTCGGCATCGAGACCGTCTTCCTCGACATCCCGACCGGCATGTGAAGCCGTGCCCCGGACCGGGGAAAGGCGGACGGACGGGGAAGAGGAATACTCCCGGCGGGAAAAAAAACCGGGTGGGAACAGGCGGGCGGGAACAGGCCCGGCTCAGGAGAAAAGCCGCGGAACAGGCTCAGCGGCGACGGAAAATGCGCTGGACTTCCTGGTAGAAATCCAGGAGTTTGTCCGTCATGACGTCCCAGGAATACTTTTCCCGGACTTCCTCATCGGCCGCAGCCGTGATCCTTTCGCGCAGCGCCGCATCTTCGTCCAGCTTCCTGATGTGTTCGGCCCACTCGTGCGGGGCGCCTTCCGCCGGCGCGAAGAAGCCTGTTTCACCCTCGCGAATGAGCGATTTCAGGCCGTCGGACGGAGCGGCTATGACAGGCGCTCCGGCGCTCCAGGCTTCCAGCACCGTGACCCCGAACGGTTCGTGGATGGAGGGGATGAGGAATGCGGAGGCGGCATGATAGGCGGCGGGAAGCAGAGAGGAATCCGGCTGGACGCCGTTGAGGATGGTAACGCGGTCCGAGAGGTTCATGAGGCGGATCTTTCCGCGGAGTTTCTCCATGTACCATCCCGCCACGGGCGTTCCCATGAGCACGAGATGCCAGGGCTCGCCGAGAATGGCGAGGATCTCCGGGAGGATGAGCTGGTTTTTCCTGTAGTCGATGCGGGAAACGCAGAGGAGGATCTTGCGGTCGGGGCGTATGCCGGCCTGCTTGCGGAAATCGGTCCCGGCGTATTCGTGGAAATACCGGTAGTCCACACCGCCGGGAAGACGAACGACAGTCTTGCCGGGGAAAAGCTCCTTCGCGGACTGGAAGTCGTTTTCGCCGATGCAGACGATGCCGTTGGCGGACTTCAGCGGGTCGACGCCGCGGCAGAGGAGACGGTCGAAGATCCGGCCGTAGGGAATGGTCCCCGCGAGCGGGTTCACTTTCCGGCGGATCTCCTCGGGCTGGGGTTCGAAATACCCGCCGGGAAGCGTCACGACGTACGGGACATGCAGCCGCTTGGCCGCGGCCCGGACGGAGGCGCCGATATGGCCCAGGGCATAGCTGTGGAGAATATCGAATTCGCCTTTGCAGAGCGCCTTCTGAAGGCCGGAAACGACGGGATCGCCGTTCGACCGGTCCAGAATGCGGACCTTTTCCTTCGTCATCGGGAAAAACGGGTACCGGTAGGAAAAACGGTGGATCGGGATCGAATTCCGGACCTCGTCGCGGACACGAGTGAAAGCGCAGGTCGAGAAAATCTCGGACGGATTGCCTTTCTCCCGCAAAACGCGGGCCGTGTTCAAAACGGCGGTCTGAGTGCCGCCCCATTCCGTGAAAGAGAAACGACGAATGACTTGTGCCGTCCTCATGAGAAACTGCAAACTCCCTGAAAAATGCCTTGAAATGAAAAACAATCTTTGTAATGTACACCGGAACGACAAAAAAAACAAGAGCGGAAAAGTTTTTTCGGACAAAAAGAGAGAAAAAATGATGGCGGAAACGGATGGAGACGGACCGGAAAACGTCCGGCAGTCCGCAGGAGAAATGGACGGGAAAAGCGGCCGGGACGGCCCGGCATGGAGGATCGGATCATTATGCCGGGAGGGGTAAAAACCAGGCCGGACTTTCGCGGACACGGAAGCTTTTCGAGTTGAAAAACGAAGAAAGGAAAGGTATATTATGATTTATGCTTTTTTTTGGAACGTACGACCGGGGGAACCATGTCCAAAGACCTCACGAGGGGAAAACCTCTGAAAATCATCCTGCTGTTCTCGATCCCGCTGGCGATCGGAAACGCCTGCAACCAGCTGTACAGCATCGTCGACTTCATCATCGTGGGCCAGAAATGCGGCCCGGACAAGCTCGCCGCGGTCGGAAACGCCGGGTCAGTCATCTTCATGCTGCTCGGTTTTTTCTGGGGGCTTCCGGCGGGGCTGACTATCATAACGGGACAGCGGTTCGGCGCGAAGGACGCCTCCGGCGTGCGGCGATCGTTCTGTGCCGCGGTAATGCTGTGTTCGGCGCTTGTGGCGGCGGTCACGCTGGTATTTCTGGCGTTTCTGCGGCCGATCCTGGAGGTAATGAAAACGCCGGAGAACATCCTTGAGGATTCGCTGAAGTATCTGCGGATCATCGTGGCCGGGACGCCTTCCATGACATTCTATCTGCTGATGTCGTTTCTGATGCGGTCGCTGGGCGACAGCAAACGCCCGCTGTATGTGATCGTGTTCTCGTCGTTTTTGAATGCCGGACTCGACCTCCTGCTGGTCTGCAAGTTCAACATGGAAGTGGCTGGCGCGGCATACGCGACCGTGGCCTCGCAGTTCGTTTCCGGGCTGATCTGCCTCGGAATCGTCCTGAAGAAGTTCCCTGAGCTCGTGCCCAAGGGGCGGTCCGACTGGCACATCGACTGGCGTTTCTACTGGGAGCATCTGCGCGTGGCCGTTCCGATGGCGCTTCAGTTCTCCGTGACCGGGTTCGGCTGCGTGATCCTGCAAAGAGCGTTCAACATGTTCGGGTCCGACATCGTGGCGGCGACCACCGCGGCGGGCCGTCTGGAAGGTTTGATCTGCATCCCGTTCTTCGCCATCGGCACCACTCTGGCGGCCTACACGGCGCAGAACAGCGGAGCGAACAACCACCGGCGAATCCTGGTGGGCGTGCGCAGCGGGTGGCTGATCACGGCGGCGGTCTCGGTGGCAGGAGCCGTCCTGATGATGCTTTTCAGCGCCCAGCTGCTGCGGATGTTCCTGGACGTGCGGGAATCGCCGGAGATCCTGAAGGCGGGCCGCCAGTACATCTACACGGTCGCCCCGGCCTACATCTCGCTCGGCATGATCCTGATCTTCCGTAACACGCTTCAGGGCATGGGGTGTTCGCTGGTGCCTCTGCTCGGAGGAGCCATGGAGACGGTCAGCCGCATTTTCACGGCGGTTTTCCTCGCGAAATGGTTCGGGTACACCGGCGCGTGCTTCGCCTCCGGCATCACGTGGACCATCACGGGCGTGATGCTGTGGGCGTACTATGCGTATGAGATACGCGCACGATTGAAGGGGAAACGCACCGGACGCGAGGCAAAACACCCGGTCGGGCTCGGGCGCTCCTGCAAATGCGCCAAGAGCACGCGTCCGACGTGACGAAGCTCAAACTCAGGGTTTGCGGCGGAGCAGCAGCGCCGTCCCGTCCGGCATCTGTTCCGGCACGGGGACAAGCTCTCCGCGATTCACCAGGTCGTCCAGCACGGCGTAAAACCGGGGTTCCCAGAGTTCCGCCACCTGCGGCAGATAGTCGGGATTCCGGTCGGGCAGACGCACGTACACGCAGACGAATCCGCCGTCGTCAAGCAGTTTCAGCATGCCGTCGGAATCCGGGATCGCCCCGCCGGGGAAGTATTTGTCCTGGAAAAACGGCGTCCCGATCTCGCATCCGCGCGGGAAATACAGCGTGCGCTCCTCCATCACCATCAGGCATCTGCCGCCGTCGGCGAGACGGTCGCGCAGAATGTCCACGGCCGGAAGCATGGAATCTCCGGTGCGCCCGTACAGGATGTCGCGCCGTCCGTCGCCGCCCGAAAACGTCGGGGCCAGATTGTTGAGGTACGGCCGGCAATGCTTGGGTGGGAAGGAAAAGAGGGAGAAGACGACCGCGGTCCAGAGGAAGATCCGTCCGGCCCGCCCGCGCACGAGCGGGAAAGCGTCGCGGACCGCAAGCGCAAAGAAAGCCAGCGCGGGGAGCAGGAACCGCGCCTGACGCGAGGTCGCGAACCAAGTGAAGACAAGGAACAGGAACGGCAGAAGAGCGGCGCAGGCGCGTTTCGGGCGGCGCCACAGCACAGCCAGAAGCAACCCCAGCCAGAGGAGCAGCTGAAGCCCGAATACGCCGTCAAACAACCCTTCGAGCGAGGGGAACGTCAACCCGGGGAGAATCAGAATCAGCGACACGACGGAAAATGGGGCGAACTTGGCAGTGCCGAGCAGATGGTGGAATTGCGACGTCATGAAGTCCGGAGCGCCGAAAAGCCAGCCGAAGTAAGGGTAGCACGGATTCCCCGTC
>Ga0310696_10006661_pt1 | contig 13674 bp, 17 predicted proteins | sample AusTroGonzalo_MG_4_FD_203885 | JGI IMG/M metagenome (GOLD analysis project Ga0310696, IMG submission 203885) | Bovine rumen microbial communities from tropical cattle in Woodstock, Queensland, Australia - Gonzalo_02 (v2) (version 2) | ecosystem: Host-associated > Mammals > Digestive system >... | reverse complement strand
CTTGTAGAAATGAATGCGGTCATCTACGAAGATGATGAAGGTAAGGTATTTAATACTCATCCCATTCCTGATGATATGAAGGCACTGGCTGATGAATATCGTGCGAAGTTGGTGGAGGCTGTGGCCGAAACTGATGATGCTTTGATGGAGAAATATTTCGAAGGTGAAGAGTTTACTGTAGAAGAGATAAAGAAGGGTATTCGTAAAGCAACCATAGACTTGACTATGACACCTGTACTTTGTGGTTCTGCATATAAGAACAAGGGTATTCAAAAACTATTGGATGCAGTTATTGATTATTTCCCTAACCCAACTGATATACCAGCGGTAAAGGGTGTAAATCCAAAGACGGGTGAGCATATCGAGAGAAAGGCTGATGATAATGAGCCATTTGCAGGTCTTGCATTCAAGGTGGCTGCCGATCAGTATGGCAGATTGACATTCTTTAGAGTCTATAGCGGTAAATTAACTACTGGTTCTTACGTGTATAACTCCACTAAGGATAAGAAAGAGAGAATTGGTCGTCTAGTTCGTATGCATGCTAACTCTCGTACAGACGAGACTGAGGTGTACGCAGGTGATATCGTAGCTATCGTAGGACTGAAAGATACTACTACAGGTGATACATTGTGTGATGAGAATCATCCAGTTGTGCTTGAGAGAATGGATTTCCCAGAGCCAGTTATTTCAGTAGCAGTAGAGCCAAAGACTAAGGCTGACCAAGAGAAGATGGCGAACGCTCTTGCAAAACTAGCAGAAGAGGATCCATCATTTAGAAGAAGCACTAACGAAGAGACTGGTCAAACTATCATCGAAGGTATGGGAGAACTTCACCTAGATATTATAGTTGACCGTATGAAGAGAGAATACAAGGTTGATTGTAATGTGGGTGCACCACAAGTTGCATACCGTGAGACAATCAAGAAGCCTTGCAGAGTAGAAGGTAAATACATTCGTCAGTCTGGTGGTAAAGGTCAATATGGTCATTGTATCATAGAGATGGTACCTAGAGAGCCAGGTTCTGGTTATACATTTGAAGATAAGACAGTGGGTGGCTCTATTCCAAAAGAATACATCCCAGCTATCGACAAAGGTATCCAAGAGGCACTCAAGACGGGTGTGCTGGCTGGATACGAGACAGTAGATTTTGGTGTGACGGTAGTCGATGGTTCATACCACGATGTCGACTCATCAGAAATGGCGTTTAAAATTGCAGCATCTATGGCATTCAAAGAAGGTTGCCGTCAGGGTGGTGCGGTACTACTTGAGCCAATAATGAAAGTAGAAATAGAAGTCCCAGATCAATATTTGGGCGATGTCATGGGAGATATCTCTCGTAGACGTGGTAATTTACAGGGTACATCAATGAGAAATGGTGTTCAAATAATAAAAGCAGAAATCCCATTGAGCGAGATGTTTGGTTACGCGACAGACTTGCGTTCAAACACTCAGGGTCGTGGCAATTTCTCTATGGAACCATCACACTACGCTGAAGTACCTAGAAATGTTGCTGAGAAGATAATCGGCGACAGAGCAAAGAAAGACTAGAAAAAATAAAAATAAAAAAATAAAAAAAGGAGAATTTTAAAATGGCAAAAGCAAAATATGACAACTCAAAGCCACACGTTAACATTGGTACTATTGGCCACGTTGACCACGGCAAAACAACATTGACTGCAGCAATTACTGGTATATTTGGTGAATTCAAACCATATGACCAAATTGACTCAGCTCCAGAAGAAAAACAAAGAGGTATCACTATTAACACTGCTCACGTTGAATACCAGACAGCTACTCGTCACTATGCACACGTAGACTGTCCAGGACACGCTGACTATGTTAAGAACATGATTACTGGTGCAGCACAGATGGATGGTGCCATCCTAGTTGTTGCAGCATCTGATGGTCCTATGCCACAGACTCGTGAACACATCTTGCTTGCTCGTCAGGTAGGTGTTCCATACATTATCGTATTTATGAACAAATGCGATCAAGTAGATGATCCAGAACTACTAGACCTAGTAGAAATGGAAATTCGTGAACTTCTTAATAAGTATGACTTCCCAGGTGATGATGTACCTATTATCAGAGGTTCAGCTTTAAAAGCTCTAGAAGCAATTTCAGCTGGTAAGAAAGATGACCCTGCTACACAATGCATCAAAGATTTGATGGCAGCAGTTGATTCTTACATTCCAGAACCAAAACGTGAAAAAGATAAGCCATTCTTAATGCCTATCGAGGACGTATTCACAATCACAGGTCGTGGTACAGTTGCTACTGGTAGAGTAGAGAGAGGATGCTTAAAGATGAGTGATACTGTAGAAATCGTTGGTATCAAACCTACTCAGACTACAGTTGTTACTGGTATCGAGATGTTTAGAAAACTTCTTGATGAAGCTGTTGCAGGCTACAACATTGGTGTACTACTTCGTGGTATCCAAAGAACTGATATCGAAAGAGGTCAAGTTCTCTGCAAGCCAGGCACAATTAAACCTCACACAGAGTTTACTGCAGAGGTATACGTATTGACAGAAGCTGAAGGTGGACGTCATACTCCATTCTTCAACAACTATCGTCCACAATTCTATTTCAGAACTACTGACGTTACAGGTTCTATTGAACTTCCAGAAGGTACTGAGATGGTAATGCCTGGTGATAACACTAGAATGACAGTAAAACTTATTACTCCAATCGCTATCGAAGAAGGACTTCGTTTCGCTATTCGTGAAGGTGGTAGAACAGTAGGTTCTGGTGTCGTTTCTAAGATTATCAAATAAGTTTATAAAAATAAAAGGGCTCGTAAAGAGTCCTTTTTTGTACTAAAATTTATTATAAATTTATTCTTTGAACATTTGTTCGAGATCAATTTCGCCCCATATTTTGCCAGAAATCCTCTCGATGTTACTGTCGTTTTTGATATTTTGTGCTCTGTTGCCAAAAAATACTGATTCTATTACATTGCTACAATGTTCTGAGTATTCTAGGCAGGCATTGCCATTAGGATTATTAGGATATGGGCTATATAACACGATAGTATCGCGTAATTTCTCGTCAATATCTTTTTTAATGTTATTTGTGATAATATCCTTTGCGGTTAACATACATCCTAGCGTGTTGTTAAATAGGGTTTTGTTAACGGTATCATGTGTATTATATGCCAGTGTGCCGAGGTCTGCCGTACGTGCTATCATCGATATCAAGGCATCTAAAAAACAATAATTATTAATAATTTTAGTGTCGTGTATTGAACTTCTGCAAATATTAATCATAGAAGAACAAATAAGCAGGGCGTTATCTGGTTCAAAATCTAAATTTATAGAGCCTTTTAGTTCTGGCACTTTTTCGATTCTATCTATCATAGATGCATAAGTCAGGCGGGCTGCTCTGTGTACGTTTTGCATTAGGGTTTGTGCACTTCCATGTGTACGTATTTTGGCGTTGCCGTTAGGTGTTTCCAAAAAAATAGTATGATATATAAATCCGGGATCTAGATAGACATTGCCATCCAATAAGTAATTGGCGACAATCAAGTAGGGAATGGATTCATAGCAATACTGTTTGATCATATTTTCTTGTGTCATCATAGCCTCCATCAGTATTGGAGTTTTAGTATGACACAAAAATCAAAAAAAGTCTACCATTTGTAAAAAATAGTGTAAAAATTTTTAGATAATTGTTGACTTTAAGGAAGATATGTGGTATATTTATTTCACACCACGAAAAAGCGGTGTTTTTGTTTAGGAGTAAATTTATGCGCAATAAGATAACTTTAGAATGTACAGAATGCAAACAGAGAAATTATGACAATTATAAGAATAAGAAGAATGATCCAGACAGGATCGAATTAAAGAAGTATTGCCCATTTTGCAAAAAGCATACAGTTCATAAAGAAAGCAAATAATAGGAGAGTTTATGGCAAAGAAAGTAGAGCAACTTGCTATTGATAACGATGCTGATATAAAGGAAAAGGCAAAGGAAAAGGACAAGAAACAAAAAGCAAAGAAACAGGCGAAGGAGTCTAAACCAAAGACTAGTAAGGTCAAAGAGACATTTTCAGAATTGAAGAAGGTATCTTGGCCTAGTTTTGGTAAGACCGTGAAGCAGACAGGCGCTGTTCTTGTGGTTGTAATATTGTTCATGCTAGTGATACTAGGTATTGATTCGCTAGTTAGTTTTCTTATAAATTTAATCGGTAAGATATAGGAGTTTGTATGGATATAAAAGATATTGAGCCAAAATGGTATGTCGTACATACTTTTTCAGGTTACGAAAATATGGTAATGGATGGCTTATACAAGACTGTACAAAAGAACAATCTTGGTGAGCAAATTATGGAAATACAAATACCAATGGAAGATACCATAGAAGAAAAGAATGGTAAGCGTAAAGTTGTACAGCGTAAGATGTTTCCATGCTATGTATTGGTAAAGATGCGTTATACAGACAACCTTTGGCACACTATTGTAAATACGAGAGGTGTTACAGGTTTTTGCGGGCCACAGGGTAGGCCACTACCACTCACAGACGAAGAGATTCGTAAGATGAGACTAGAGAAGGTAAATGTAGATATCAAAGTCAATGTTGGTGACAAAGTCAAAGTTATCTCAGGACCGCTGGACAGTTTTGTCGGTGAGGTATTAAAGGTTGACGCAGTGAACCAGAAATGCCGTGTAAATGTCGAGATGTTTGGCAGGAGCACACCTGTAGAAGTGGATTTTGCGCAGATAGAAGTGCTAGAATAATTGGATATAACAGCGTTGCCACGCTGATATATATGGGAGAGGCTAATGCCTCGTAAACCACGAAATACTTTATTAGTAAAAGGAGAGAAATTATGGCAAAGAAAATCACAGCAGTTGTAAAATTGCAACTACCAGCTGGAAAAGCAACAGCGGGTCCACCAGTTGGTTCATCACTTGGACCACACGGAATTAACATTCCATCATTCGTAAAGGACTTCAATGATAGAACAGCAAGTCAAGCAGGACTTATTATTCCAGTAGTAATGACAATCTATCAAGATAGAACCTTCACATTCGTTCTCAAGACTCCACCAGTAGCAGTACTTATTAAGAAAGCTATGGGTCTAGAACATGCTAGCGGTAAACCTAACAAGGAAAAATGTGGCAAAATCTCTATGGCTAAGATTACAGAGATAGCAAAGATGAAGATGCCAGATCTAAATGCAGGTTCACTAGAGGCAGCAATAAGCATGGTAAAAGGTACAGCGCGTAGTATGGGCGTTGTAGTAGAAGAGTAGGGAGGTGCAGTATGAGTACAGGTAAAAGATTAGAAAAAGCGCAATCCCTAGTAGAGAAGAACAAGATTTATGAAATCGAAGAGGGACTGGCTAAGGTTATAGAGACCGCTACAGCCAAATTCGATGAAACCATCGAGTTACACGTAAAACTTGGCGTTGATGGTCGTAATGCAGACCAACAAGTGCGTGGTACAGTGGTACTTCCACATGGTACTGGTCGTGAGCTAAAGGTTTTAGTTATTGCAAAAGGTGACAAGGCAGATATCGCTAAGGCCAATGGTGCAGACTTTGTTGGTGCAGAAGATATGATTGAGAAGATCACGAAAGAAAATTGGCTAGGATTTGATGTATGTATCACTACTCCTGACATGATGGGATTAGTTGGACGTATCGCAAGAATCCTTGGACCACGAGGCCTCATGCCAAACCCAAAATCTGGTACAGTTACTCCAGATGTGGCTAAGGCAATTTCTGATGTTAAAGCTGGTAAAGTTGAGTACAGACTAGACAAGGGTAACATCGTACATGTTATTATAGGTAAGAAGAGTTTTGGTGCAGCCAAACTTGCTGAAAATCTAGAAGCTGTTATGGATGCTATTATTAAGAGTAAACCACAGGCAGCAAAGGGTACATACATTAAGAGTATCAGCCTTGCTAGTACAATGGGTCCAGGCGTAAAAGTTAGGTATCAAAAATAATAAAAATCGGGAAATTTCCCGATTTTTTTATTTTGTTTATAAAAGTTGTATCGGACTAATTTTCCTTGACCATGATGAATGATTTATGCTATACTAAATTTGCAAAATGTTATGTAGGGGTGGCTATGAGTATAAAAAAATTTGATAGTAAGCATCCACAACTGAGTGAGCTGATACGTTTTTTAATAATCGGTACTATTGCGACTCTAATTGATTTTGCTGTGATGAGTTTAATTATATATATACCAAATAAGGCAGCATTTGATTATAACTTTTTTAAAGTGTTTTTGGATAAGAAGGCAGCGTCTACGTTTTGGGTTGCGTTAGGGACAGGACTAGGATTTACTATTGGGTTTATCTTCAGTTATATATTCTCATTGTTGTTTGTATATAAATCTTATGATAAAAGGGCAAAATCAAAGCGGGGGTTCTTGTTGTTTTTATTGTTTTCAGTAATTGGTCTGTGCATTCAAACCATCGGAGTTAGTGTCGGCTTTGGAGTGTTAGGTATCAACGAATGGATAGTTAAGATATTTTTTGTATTTGTGGTGCTAGTATTTAATTACACTACTAGGAAAAAATATATATTTAATAGTAAGACCAAAATAGTAGAAGAGCAATTCAATTGTGAAGAAGTGAAAGAAGAAGCGTAAAAATTTTTTTGTAGAAATACTTGACATATTGTATATATAGTGTTATAATTCACGTATCAAATAAATCTGTGCCAAAGACAGTAAGGGGCGTAAGCCGTAATATTCTTACCGAGGAACAGCAAAGGAATTGTATTTTATGAAACCTTGCGTTCCCACGCAAGGTTTTTTTGAAATAATAGGGGAGGAATAGAGATGAGCGAGAATTTTGAGAACAAGAAGGCACTAGTTGAGACCATAAAAGGACAGGCGCAGAATGCTAGTGGTATATACCTAATAAGTCCTAAAGGATTAACAGTAGACAAAGATACCGAACTACGTTCTTCATTTAGAAAAAATGGTGTTACATACAAGGTGTATAAGAACAGGCTTATGAAGATAGCGTTTGACGAACTAGGATACAAGTTCGAAGACAGCATCTTCGAAGGACCTACAGCAGTAGCATTTGCATCTGAGGATTGCGTGGCTCCAGCTAGAATTGTCAAAGAGGCTCAAGCCGAAAACAAAGATTACACACTAAAGGCTGCACTATTAGAAGGCAAATATTACGACGAAAAGAGTGCTGGTGTGCTCGCAAGTATTCCATCGAGAGAAGTATTGCTTACTCAACTTGTTGGTATGTTGCAGATGCCTATACGTAAACTTGCAATGACAGTAAATGCAATTGCAGAAAAGAAGTAATTAAATCAAAATAAACCGGTGAAAATCACCAAAAATCAATAAAAATAATTAAAATAAAAGGAGAAAAAATAAAATGGCAGATATCAAAAAGATTATCGAAGATGTAAAGACTTTAACAGTTGTAGAATTAAATGACCTAGTTAAAGCATTAGAAGAAGAATTTGGAGTTAGCGCAGCCGCTATGGTAAGTGCTGGTCCAGCAGTAGCAGGTGGCGCAGCACCAGCCGCAGCCGCTGAAGAGAAGACAGAGTTCACTGTAGAACTTAAAGAAGTTGGTGCAAACAAGATTGCAGTTATCAAAGTTGTTCGTGAGATCACTGGCCTTGGTCTATCAGATGCAAAGGCACTAGTTGACAACGCACCTTCTAAGATTAAGGAAGATGTTCCAGCTGCAGCCGCTGATGAGATGATCGCTAAGTTCAAGGAAGCTGGCGCAACTGCAGTTAAGGCGTAATGTGTTAATTTTCTTTTTGTAGCAAAAATAAAAGCCACAGAGAAAAACGCGGGGATTTCGATTTCCCCGCACCCTTGAAACGACTTACTTTATAAAAGTAAGCAAAAGATAAGGATATAATGAAAAACGAATAGAGATGGTCTATTCGTTTTTTATTTTTTAAATGCTTCGGTGATTATTTGTTCGATATTTATGTTGCTGTTTTCTTGGCTGTTGTTCCATAGTGATATATATTCTATATTGCCATCGCCACCGCGGATAGCGGAAGGGGCAAGGGATTGCAGATGATAACCATACTCTCCAGCGAATGATATGACATTATTTATAACTTCGCGGTGGATATTTTTATCTAAGATTATGCCTTTATATTTCGTTGCTATTTGTTTACCACATTCGAATTGGGGTTTTATAAGTGCCATAATCATAGAGGATGCTTGCTCATGATGCAGTTTTTCAAATATGACTTTTAGTGATACAAATGACACATCTATTACGAATATATCTATATCTTTAAAAAATTTGTGTGGTACATCTTTGATATTTGTCTGTTCGAGTAGCGTAATGCGAGAGTCGTTTCTAAGTGATGGATGCAATAGGTCAGTGCCTACATCTATACAAATTATATGAGACGCGCCATTTTTAAGTGCACAATCTGTAAATCCGCCAGTCGACGAGCCAATATCCATTACATTTTTTTGTTTGAAGTTGATATGAAACACATTGATTGCTTTTTCGAGCTTTAATCCTGCACGTGATACATATTTTAAGATAGTGTGGTCGAGTATTAGAATATTATCTTCCTTTGATATCTGTGAGCCACTTTTCGTCACTACTATATTATTGACTTGCACTTTACCGGTTTTTATCAATTCCTGTGCTTTGGCTCGAGAGGGGGCAAGTCCACGCTCGACCATTTCTACATCCAATCTATTCATGGCATTATGATACTAGATTTTAGATGTATAGTCAACTATTTTGGCATATACGAACTGCAACACACATTCCCGCATTCGGTACATACCGTGATGCCATTTGCCGTGCAACACGATTCTTTATTGAATAAGCACATTGCATCACATGATACATCCACATTACTTCTAACAAGTGCTTGGTCCACCACATCATTGTGTGAAATGGGTTTACTGTTGTCTTGTGTGTATGTGTGACAATCAGTATTCTTATCCACCTTGATATCTTTTGCTGTGCAGTTACAATTTTCATTGTATTTGCAGTCGGCTCGTTTACATTTTAGATCTACCATAAATCCTCCTGTTTATATTATGTGCAAATATAAGATAATTAAACGGTTGACTATCTATGTGATTTGGTGTAAAATACTAGTGGAGGAAGTTATGAAAGTTATTTTGTTGAAAGATGTAAAGAGTCAGGGGAAAAAAGGTGATACAATAAATGTCAGTGATGGATATGCAAATAACTTTTTGTTCAAGAATAATTTAGCAGTGCCAGCTAGCAGTGGTAATATTGCCATAAATAATAAACAAAAGGAAGCCGAAGCGAAACTCAAGGCAGAGCAAAAAGCCGAAGCCGAAGCAGTGGCAAAGAAACTGAAGGATCTGACACTTGAAATGTCACTTGAGGTTGGGGCAAACGGTAAAGCATTTGGCTCTATTACAGGTAAAGAAATAGAAGAGGAACTTGCGAAGATTGGTTATGTGATAGATAAGAAAAAAATCGTGATGGAAACAATCAAAGGGAAGGGACTTTTTACGGCAGAAATTAAACTCTATCCTGGTGTGTGTGCGAAGTTGAATATAAATGTAAAGTAAAAAAGGTTGGCGAGAAGCCAATCTTTTTGTTTTTTTACGCTAATACTATCCAAAAATTGTATGTTAGTATAATGAAGACTGCGAGAGTTGCAATAATGTATAATATACCTGCCCAAAGAGAAGATGTTGTAAATCGGTATGTTGTGTAAATCATTAGTATGGTGGCCAGTATGATAATTATTAGTGCCACTATTGGCAACTTAAATAGTATGAGGAACATTGGCCATATAGCGAGTAGTGTCATTACTGATAGGTGCCAGTATAAATTGGCTAGTTTGGTTTCTGGGTGGTCAACGCGTGTAAGCCACATAATACAGACGCTAATAGCCAATAAAATAAAAAGTGACATAAAACATACTGGAGCAATCCATTTTGCCATTACAAACGGCATTCTCACGCTACTCCAATCAAATAGTGGGGTTCTTGTAGACGCGAGTGAAATAAGGCCCAAAATGGCGGTCAGAATTATAAAAAGGGTGCAGATAAATGCTGGACTACTGATTGCATTGACTGTTCTTAAACGTTTTGTGGTTGTTTTTTCCATAAAATACTCCTTTACCGAAATTATTGCCAAAAAAAATAGATTGTAAACATATTATTTTACTTGACACTGATTGTTTCAAAAAGTTAAAATAATTATGAGGTGAAATTATGAAAGTTACATTACTAGGTTGTGGTAGATGGGGTTCATTTATCGCGTGGTATTTGAATAGAAATGGACATGATGTGTGCGTCTGGGGCAAGGGCGGTCGTCCTGAAGTGGAGAGTTTGTTTTCAACTCGAAAAAATGAATATGTAGAATTTCCAGAAAGTATTGCTCTGACAAATGATTTGCAAGAGGCGGTATCTCATGCGGATAATATAATTATATCGATTAGTTCGCAGGCGGTGAGAGATCTTATGCAAGATGTTGTAAAATGTAATGGTGTTTTTGATAAGAACTTTATATTATGTATGAAAGGTATTGAAGAAGATACGGGCAAAAGACTGAGCGAGGTTTTAATTGATAGTGGTATTGATCCAATGCATATCGCTGTGTGGGTTGGACCGGGTCATATACAAGAGTTTACACGTGGCGTGCCAAACTTGATGATAATAGATAGCTACAACAGAAATCTATCTAAATTTTTGATAGATAATTTTAAGTCGGATTTGATTAGATATTATCAGGGCGAAGACATTATAGGTACTGAAATTGGAGCATCAGCCAAGAACGTAATGGGTATTGCTGCGGGTATGCTCGATGGAGGTAATCTCAAAGTGCTCAAAGGTGCTCTTATGGCGCGTGGAGCCCGTGAAGTGTCTAGGCTGATAAAAGCCGCTGGCGGTAATGAATTATCTGCATATGGTTTGTGCCATCTAGGAGATTATGAGGCGACACTATTTTCAGAGTTTAGCCACAATAGACGTTTTGGCGAAGCGTATGTAAAGGGTGAAAAATTTGAAAAACTTGCAGAAGGCGTAAAAACCAGTACTGCGTTACTGAATCTTGCGGATAGACTTGGTGTGGAAATGCCAATTACAAAAGCGGTCAATGATATCATTATTAATCAAAAAGATGCCAAAAAAGTGTTAATGGCACTATTTTCTCGTACGAACCTTAATGAATTTTAGAAAATTTTTATAATATTTAACGAAATTCAATAAAAATGTTATGAAATCACTAAAAAGTATGTTATAATTTAGTCACATAAAGGGGTAATGTGGCTAATGAGTACAGAAGAAAATATAGAAATACATATGACTACTGGTAATGAGCAAAATTTAGAGACGTATACATATAACAAAGATGAAAGGCGGATTGTCAGTGCGTTGCTTAGATTTGGGGTTAATCCGAAGTTGAAAGGCTATATATTTATAAAAGATTCTGTCAGTATAATACTTAGTGCAGATAATTGTGGTAGGAGTTTGAATCTTAGCCGTGAAATATATCCAGAGGTTGCTCGTATGCATAATACTAATGTGGCGGATGTAGAGAGAAATATCAGATTTGCTGTGTCTAGTGCGATAAATGCATTAGCAGTTAATTCATTAGTTAGCGTGGTGGGCAAGGGGTCGGCAAGTTTGCTGATGCGACACAAAACCACAAGTAAAAATTTTATAAAAGTAATTAGTGAATATGTGAGATTTAATTAGAGGTTAATATTTCTAAATTTTTTCATATAATGAAATATGAATCGATTTGGAGAAAATATCTTCTATAATTTTCGGGGCTATTTAAAAGAAAATAAAAGTAAACTGCTATACATTAGTATGGTCAGTTTTTTTTGTGTGTGTCTTGGTATATACTTTGGGCTTGTCGAATTTGATTTTTTAGACATTCTAAAACGTGATGATGGAATCTTGTTTGATATGGTGCGAGGCGAAACGGATTTAATGTATTTATTTTGGGGGAAAATATTAGAGTGTTTCTGCATTTTATTAATATTGGTATTATTTAATTTGCATTATTTTTTTAGTTTTTTAAATTATCTATTCATATCTTACCAAAGTATTGTATTTGGAGCAACTTGTATATCTATTATTGGCAATTATTCTATACAAGGTGTATTTTGTGTTTTACTAATTTTACCAATAAATATAATGATATTTTTTATAATAATTAATTTAATAATTATTTTACAAGGGAGGGCAAAATTTGCTTATAGATATAATATACGATTTATTGATAGTATAAATTATTTACATACACCAAAGCGAATAGGTGTTTGTGTAGTCGGGTTCGTTCTAGTTTGTCTTATTTACGCGGTAGTATTTGGCATATTATTAAAAAGTTTTGTTTTTAGTATTTATTAATACATATTTTTATAAAAAATAGCAGAGAATATTTTTGAGGTGAAAAATGAAAAATTTATATAAAGTATTCTTTGCTGTTTTTGCATTTATTTTTTTCTTCAATAGTGTATCTACACAAAAAACTTTTGCTAAAGAGACAAGTAATGAAATATCTGCAGAATCTTATGTGTTAATTGATGAAAATAGTGGAAAAATATTAGAAGAAAGAGATGCAGATAAAAAGTTGCCAATGGCATCTATTACTAAAGTACAGACATTAAATGTTATTTTCGATGAAATAAATGCTGGAACAATGAAATTAGATGACGAAGTAATTATAAGTTCACATGCCGCCAGACAGACAGGATCAGAAGCGTTTTTGGATGAAAATAAATCGTATAAAATAGAAGATTTAATAAAAACGGTAATTATTAGTTCGGCAAATGATTCCGCGGTGGCTCTCGCTGAGGCATCTGCAGGAACAGAGGAAAGGTTTGTCGAGAAAATGAATAAATTGGCAAAAAATATGAAAATCACGAGTACGCACTTTGCAAATGCCACGGGGTTACCAGTCCCAGACCATTATTCGACCGCATTAGATATTGCAAAAATGTTTCAGAAATTGGTAAAAAATGATACTTATTTAAAATATAGTAAAATTTGGATGGATGAACTAATGCACAGCAAAGGTCGCAAAACGGAATTGGTAAATACAAACAGGCTATTAAAGACAATGACTGAATGTGATGCGGGTAAGACGGGTTATACTAGCGAGGCTAAGTATTGTTTAGTGGCTCGTGCGAAACGTGGGAATATGTCATTGATTGCAGTTGTGTTAGGTTGTCCAGATTCCAAAGTTAGATTTGCAGATGCAAAGACACTATTTAATATTGGCTTTACAAATTATGAAATAAATGAAATAATAGTGGCAGGTACAGAATATGGAAAAGTCAAGGTATTAGGTGGTAGACAAAATACAATAATCGCGATTAGCAGTCGAGGGTTTACTGGTATAAGACGCAAAGGTGAAAATAGTCATTATACAACCAATGTGAAGTTGGATTTGTTTGCAAAAGCGCCAATTCAAAAAGGAGATAAACTAGGTCAAATTGAGGTGATAGACGAATCTGGGAATGTGATTGATATGATTGATTTGGTTGCAAGCGATAACGTTGATAAAATAAAATTTGGAGATATTTTTAAAAGAATTAATAATAATTGGTAAAACGGGGCTTTGCCTCGTTTTTTTGTTGTTAAATGCAGATAAACATTTGACATTTTTAATGTATTTTTGTATTCTAATAATAGGAGAAATTATGCTAATAAGATTACTCAAGACATATGATTTTTTGTCTGCGGTATTGATAAT
>Ga0310696_10006660_pt1 | contig 13677 bp, 12 predicted proteins | sample AusTroGonzalo_MG_4_FD_203885 | JGI IMG/M metagenome (GOLD analysis project Ga0310696, IMG submission 203885) | Bovine rumen microbial communities from tropical cattle in Woodstock, Queensland, Australia - Gonzalo_02 (v2) (version 2) | ecosystem: Host-associated > Mammals > Digestive system >... | reverse complement strand
GGCAGTCTCCGAGGACGTTGTGGTGCGGTACGACTTCGCCGCCAAGACGAAGATCCCGCTGGGGGATGAGATCCGTGAGAAGATCGTTTCCTACGAAGCGGTATGCGAAGGAAGATTCCCGGAACTGCCGGAACGCGCCTGAACGGCAACACGCGACGGCACTTCTGCATCATCGGCGAAACGACTCAGGGAAAAAACGGGACGTTTCCTCCACCCGATGGCAGACGGAAAAAGGATCAGTCCTCCCCGGATTCAACGGGGGCTGATTGCCGGAAGAACCCGGCAATCCTGTTCAGTTCCGCTTTTTTCCTTGGGGACAGGCCGGAAGCGCGGTCAAAGCGCCTCATGAGCTGATTCGGATCGACGCCGAGGAAAAGCGCCCGGACAAACAGATATTCCCGGAAATCCTCGGAGAGTCGCTGAAGCTGCGGGCTGTTGATGAGCGTCACGATGATCTGGTCCTCGCCCTCTTCGTTGCGGAGGTAGTTCCATGAGACGCCCACGCGGCCCCGGTTTCCCGGAACCGCCAAAGACACGATTCTTTTCCTCGGATCGATGTCGTCCAGCACATTGTTCGGGTAACTCTTCGGGAAAAGCGTCACGTTGCGCAGGACAGCCTTGTCGGCGGCGAGATAGGACAGAAGCTGCTTCCGGTTCAGGTCCAGGAACTTCTTGATCCCGTTGCAGTTATCCCGTTGCTCTTTATCCGTGAAGGATTTGTCTTCCAGCAGGGAATTCAGCATCCGGGACACCTCGGCATGGGACGAATCGTTTTGGATCGTATCGGGCAGGCTTGCCAGCAGAAGCCGGTATTTCCGGGTTGATTCGGATTCGGGCATCCGGGCGTTTTCGGGGAGAAGCGGATCCTGCTCTTCCTGACTGGCTTTGTCGGTTTGCTCCGAGTCGACCGTCGATGAGTCGGCGGGGTCCCCGAATCTCTGAAGCCCGGCGATCCTGGCCCGGAAATCCCGGACCGTCTCCCGCTGGCTGGGCAGGAAAAGAGGTTCCGGCTGGGCGCTGTCAAGGATCATCAGCTCACGGTATCTCGCATCGATAGACTGGTACAGGCTTTTGAGCTCCGCCGGGCTCATGGCAGCCACTTTCTCCGGGGTGAACGCCGCCGCCTCGTCGAGGAGACTGTTCCGAAGCTCAAGGATGCGGATCTGCTCCGGCGTTTCGGAGACGGGCGCATCCCCGCCGCCCTGAACTGTGCCGCCGAGCGTTTTGGACATCTGAAGAGAAGCTATGCTGCCGCGATACCTCCTGATCTCATCCCGCTGGCTGGGCAGGAAAAGAGGTTCCGGCAGGGTGCTGTCGAGTTTCACAAGTTCATTGTATCTCGCGTCGACGGACCGGAAAAGCCTGTCGAGCTCCGCCGTGCTCAGGGAGGCCGCCTTCTCCGGGGTGAATTCCGCGGCCTCGGACAGAAGGGCGTTCCGAAGTTCAAGGACACGGATCTCTTTCTGTTCCTCGGTGAGGGAGACATTTCCCGCCGTCCCGTTTCCGGGATTGGGAAGTGCGACAGCCACGCCGCCGCCCGGATCGGCATTCGCATCCCTGCGAGGAGCAGACGCGGATCGAGCCGTTTTAGCGGAGGGCGTCCCGTTCTGCCGCGTCTGTTCTTTCCCGCACGACTTCAGGCAGATGAAGACGACGATGAACACGACCATCAGGAGAACGGCTGCCGCCACGACGATCTCCTGCACGGAGAAGAGTTTCGGGATCGAAAGCAGGTGGGAAACGGCTTTTTGCCAGGTTTTTTCCGGGGCCGGACCGGCAGCGGAAGACTTCGGCGCGGAAGCGGCGTTCAGATCGGACCGGATCTCCCTGAGCTCTGCCACGACTTCGTCCCAGGAGGCGGGGCGCTTCGCCGGGTCTTTCTCCATCAGGGCGTCAACGAGATCGGAAAGCCGCTGCGGGATATTCGGATTGAGTTCGGAAAGGGGGACCTGAACGTCAGTCAGCTGCATGGCGCAGACTTTCGCGGGGTCGGTCCCGACAAACGGTTCATGTCCGATCAGGACATGGTAGGCGGTCGCGCCGAAGGAATACATGTCGGACTTGAAGCCTGGGACGTCCTTGTCGCCGCGTATGATCTCGGGAGGAGCGTAGGCGGGCGTGGCGCGTATGTCCTCGTCAGCGAGGTCGGCATCCTTGGCGCGGCGGGCGAGTCCGAAGTCGGCGAGCTTGATCTTGCCGTTCAGGCGCATGATGATGTTATCGGGCTTGATGTCGCCGTGGCTGAGCTGGTTGCGCGTCCAGGCGTAGGCCAGAGCGCCGGCCACGGAGAGAAACACGTCCAGCGCCTGCGGGATATTCAGCGGGCCGAGGTTGTTCAGCACCAGGTCCAGGTTTTCCCCGGTCACTTTTTCCATCACGAAATAGTAGATGCCGTCGTCCGTCACGCCCGCGTCGTATGCCTGCACCACGTTCGGATGCGACAGGCTCGCCGCAGCCCTTGCCTCGCGGAAGAACCGTTCCACGTACACTTCGTCGCTGGCGCTGTCGTCGGACAGGATCTTGATCGCGACTTCACGGTCGAGATTGGTCTGCCGCGCCTGGTACACGATGCCCATGGCGCCGCGCCCGAGTTCCTCTTCGATCTCGAATCCGGCCACGACTTCGCCCGGCTTCAGATCGCGGCGCAGGGGGATGGCGCTCCCGCATTTTTTGCAGAGATACGTCATCGATCCGTCGTCGTGCCGTTGCGCCGAAGTCGGTTCAAGCTGTTGACATCTGGGACAGAAAAGCATGGATCCTTCCACCTGTTGGCATAGCCGCACCTCGAGGACAAAACACTTCGTCCCGAGGAAGAGGAAAACAATGACGGCTATTTTTTTCCAATTAATATAGACCGCCCCTCATGAAACTTCAACCTGCATTTCCTTTTTTTTCCTCGTTTCAACCGATTTTTCGGGAACGGGCGCTTGTTTTTTGAGTTTGCCGGACTATATTTATTTCGCGGACCGTGTTTTCCTGAAAAACAGACGCATTTTCCATCACCCCATTTTCAAACATGCCATGCTCAAATACGTACAGCCGAAACTGAAAGTCGCGCCGCGTCCGAAGAAACATGACGGAAAGGCCCCTGAAAAAGAACTGATGCGCAAGCGCGACGGAAAGCCCCATATCTTCGCCTCCACCCACATCGACTTCGGCGGCTGTTCCTACTACCGCATCCTCTTCATCTCCCAGCTGCTTTCCCAGCTCTCGCTCAATGTCTCTTTCTGCGACACGCACCTTCTTTTTTCCAACCGGGGAATTCTCCCCTTCCTCTCGTCCTTCCGCCTGCAAAGGGCCTGTTCCATCCACGACCTCGAGTGGTTCCGCAAGCTCATGATGCCGGCAAGGGACCTGTATGGTTTCCCCCTGATCTACGAGATCGACGACATCCTGGTCATGGACGACATCCCGATCTACAACTGCTACCGCGACATTTTCAAGGAAGGCGCGGATTCTCTCCCCGTGTATATGGCGGGAAGCGATGTCATCACGGTCACATGCACTCCGCTGATCGACTACTACACCGGCAAATTCGGCCTGCCCCGCGACAAGTTCCGTGTCATCCCGAACTACCTGCCACGCTTCTTCTTCGATTCCTACGACGAGGCCGTCATCCTCGACCGCATCCGCTCGCAGAAGACGCGCCGTCCGCGCATCTGCTTCTCCTGCGGCATGTCGCACTTCGACATGCGCCGGACCGGAGCCGGCGACGACTTCTCGGATATCTTCGGCTGGATCGTGGAGAACCGGAAAAAGTACCAGTTCATCTTCCACGGCGGATTCCCTCCCGAACTCGAACAGTATGCCAACGATTTCGTCCGCATCCCCGTCGGGCCGTTCCTGGACTATCCGCGCGTCCGCCGCTCCATCCGGGCAGACCTCTTCATCCAGCCGTTGAAACACTCCCTGTTCAACGAATGCAAGAGTCCCATCAAACTGCTGGAATCCTGGGCGGAAGGCGTACCCGCGTTCGTGCAGGACCTCGGCAGCTACATGCAGATCGCCCCGGAGGCATGTTTCGACACATCGGAAACGCTCGACCGCATGGTCGCCGCGCTCTTCTCCGATCCCGACGCACAATTTCAGATCATCCGGCGCAATTACGCCCGCATGGATGACTTCTGGCTCGACAGGCACCTGAAAGAATGGCTTGAAGTCATGCTGCGTCCGGACGGACGCTGAGACGGGAGCAGCTTCCGCACATTAAGCCCCGTGCGCTTCCTGGGGCCGGACGCCGGAAAAGTCCGGCTGCCCGCTCAATAGATGAAATGATCGAGGAAACCGTCTTTTTTCCCGAGCTGGAGCCTGAAGCCGCGATCGAACTTTTCGGAGGAATAGAAGTCCGCGCTCCCCTTCTCCGGGGTGTACACGATGCTCCACAGCGTCGCCTCGGGATCGCCGTCCGGCTGCTGATAATTCGACTGCGCGACGGATTGCAGCAGGGACCTCGCACCGGCGGCATCCCCGGCCTCCGTTTGCGCCGCCAGCGTATCGAATCGCTCGTGCGACTGAGCCGACCCGACGCCCTTCTTCGGGCAGTCCGCGAGATAGTGGTTCGTGACGACGGGCGTTTCCGTGACGAGCATTTCGCCGTTCGCATACTCCACGACCACGCTTTTCCCGCTCGCGTCCGCGATGGAGAAATGATGCGCCGCCCCGATGGACGAGTTCATGTCGTACTGTTTGAGCAGTTCGACGGCCTCGTCCACATTCGCCGCGCGGTCCAGCAGCAGCCGGATGGCGGTCGTGGTCGTGAGGGCGGGCTTTCCGGTCTTCTGATGCGTCTCCTCCATGTCCCCTGCCATGAGGTCGGCGACGATCAGGCCCTTTTCGTTCATGCCGTCCAGCGGCACATAGATCGCCGCGAGCGTCTGGATGCGTTCCTGCATGGAGCCGTCCGGGGTGTAATCATCGCCGAATCCGAGAAAATCGAGGCAGCATGTCGAGAAGGATTCGTAGCCTTTCTCCGGCATGGTGTGCACGATCATCGCGCGTCCCTTCTCCCAGTCGAAATTCCGACCGAAAACCACGGCTCCGTTTCCATCTTTCACGCAGACTGTGGAGCAGCCGTAGTCGCCGGGCTTGATTTCGTGGTCCGTCTTTTTGTAATACCCGCGTGACAGGAATCCGATCAGGTAGTCCGCCACGGCGGAATCGTCCGCCGCGCCGCCGCGGGCGAGGAATTCATCGAATCCGTAGTCGCCTTTGTACTCCATGGCGTACAGGCCGTCCTCCAGCTTTTCGATGCTTCGCGCGGCCACGACGAACGTGCCGAACATCCGCCACGCGCCGAGCGCGATGACGGCCAGGACGAGGACAAGCACGACCGCTGTCCAGACCAAAACCTTTTTCAAGCGTTTTTTCATGGAATTCCCAGGAAGACAAAAGAGCCGGGGCGAAGCGTTTTACGGTCGCCCTGCCCCGGGAATGTTCAGAGTCGCGCGGCGGCGATCACTTGCCGCAGCACTTCTTGTACTTTTTGCCGGAACCGCAGGGGCACGGGTCGTTCGGGCCCACTTTCGGGGAAGTGCGGACGTAGGGCTTCGGGCCGACGATCGCGCCGTCATAGAAGAACCACTCGCCGCCGCTGCGACGGAACTCGGAAATCTCATGATGCTCCATCAGCATGTTGCGGTTTTTGTAACGCGCCACGAACTCGACGATGCCGTCGGAATCCTTCTCGCCGCCGCGTTCGGTGCGGAGGATGGTGATGCCTTCCCATTCGGACTGCTCGGCCCAGTTCTGGACTTCCTTGCGGTCGCAGGTCGCGCGCTGTTCGGGGTGGGTGGAGTCGAGAATGAAATCGACGTGGCAGGTGGCGTAGGCGGAGTAACGCGCCCGCATGAGTTCTTCGGGCGTTTTCGCCTTGCGGGCGCCGAGGATGACGGGTTCGCAGCAGTCGGCGAAGTGTTCGCCGGAACCGCAGGGGCAGAGGTCGGGAGAGGAATTGATGCTCATTTAAGAAAAAATCCTTTATTGTTCTGGATTGGATGGTGCGGAATCAATGGCGTCGAGGAAGACCTGCGGAGGCTTCTGGGGGCGGCCGTCACGGTTCATGAACGCATGAACGGTCCAGCCCTCGGCAAGAAGTTCGCCGCCCCGCTTGACGGTGCAGGCGATCTTGACGCGGACACCCTTCATTTCTGCTAGGGTGGCGGTAATGGTGAGGACGTCCTCGAATTTGGCGGGCTTCCTGTAGTGGCAGACCGCCTCGAGGACCGGGAGGGCGCAGCCGAGCTCTTCGAGCTTGCTGTAAGGCAGCCCGATGGCGCGCATGAGCTCCTCGCGGGACATTTCGAAATAGATCAGGTAGTTCGCGTAGTAGACGAACGTCATCTGGTCGGTGTCGGCGTACGGGACGCGGTAGTCGATGGAGGCGGAAAGCGTGCTCATGCGTCGCCTCCGTCGCGGATGCAGAGGACCATGGCGTCCAGCACATCCTCGGGAGTCATGCCGCTGCTGTCGACAAAAACGGCATCCTCGGCCTGCCTGAGCGGCGCGACGGACCGGTTCATATCCTGACGGTCGCGCTCCTCAATCTCGGCGGCAACGGATTCGACCGTGGCGTTATCAGCCGCCTCGCCGCCCTGCGCCAGACGCCGCAGCGCGCGGACACGGGGGGACGCGGTCAGAAAGAATTTGTATTTCGCGTCCGGGAAGACGGCTGTGCCGATGTCGCGTCCCTCCATCACCACGAGCGAATCCTTCGCGGCATCGCGCTGGATTTGAAGCGTGAATGCGCGGACGAACGGGATGGTCGCAACATTCGAAGCTCCCTGCGCGATCTCGGGTGCGCGAAGCGCCTGCCCGGGGAATATGCCGTCGATCTCTATGTCGGGGTTGCCGCCGCCTGCCGGCGCGGCGTAGCGGATTGCCGTGTCTGCCAGCATGGCGCGGAGCGCGGCTTCGTCGCGGGTGGAGATCCCCAGCCGCGCGGCCTTCCATGCGATGGCGCGGTAGAGAGAACCGGTATTGATGTACGGGATGCCGAGGCGGACGGCGAGGTTCCGTGCGGCCGTGCTTTTGCCGGATGCCGCGGGGCCATCGATCGCGATCACGTTGCTTGCCATGTGTATGGTCTGCCTTCCGTAGTGGTTTACTTGAGTTTGCGGGTGTAGAACGAGACCTGGACGGTCCCCGTGACGTCGCGGACAGCGCCGAACAGGAGCAGTTCGTCCGGGTCCTTTTTCATAAAGATCTCCCCGGATCCCTCGAAGAGATCGGAATGCTCGATCGTGGCGGGAACCCAGCCCGCATAACCGATTTTTGCGGCCAGGTCATCCACGACGGGGCCCATCTCGGAATCCGCGATCTCGTATGTGCCGAAAAGCGAACCCCGGTTCGGGAACTTCATGAGCTGCAGATTCGACGCGCCGGAAACGAGCGGGAATTCCGCGGGCCAGAGTCCGATGGGGCATTCCGCGACGCGGTCCTTCGGCAGGACCGTGGTGAACTGGAGCAGCGGGTTCATGCCGCGAAGCTGAAGCAGGAAAATGCGCTGGGAACCGCCGTCCGAAAGCGGGCGCCTCATGAGCAGGGAGTTCTCATTCCCTGCAACCTGGGCGTCGGGAAAGAGCTTCAGCACGGACGAGCGCACGAGCGAAAGCGGCTGGTCGGACATGGAGATCTTCATCGTCAGATTCTGGCCGTTGACCGTGACTTTCTCCGACCAGAATTGCGTTGCGCCGACCAGTGCGGTCAGGGTGTCTTCGGCAGACTCGGCGGAAACGTCCGCCGATCCGGCCTTCGCTCCGCCGCCGAACGGCCAGATGGAAAAGACATCGGCACGCGAAACGCACGGGACGGCGAGCAGGCACGCGGCCAAAAGGGACAGGCGGAAAGCTTTTCCGGGGAGAAGACGTCTCATGGTTTGGCTCCGTAGAGTTTGGACAGCACGGCCCAGACCTTCACGATCTGCACGGACGTGCCGATGGAGATCCGGACAAAGCGTTTCGTCCGAGGGTACGGGAAATGCCGCACGAGGATATTCCGGGCGCGAAGCTCGCGGAAACACCGTTCGCCGTCACGGTCGGGCGGCGACGCGAAAAGGAAATTCGTTTCGGACGGGACGACCTCGAATCCGAGATCGAGCAGGCCCGCGAGGAGCATTTCCCGCGCCAGGCGGATCTTTTCGACGCAGTCCTCGAAGTATTCCCTGTCGCGGAGGGCGGCGATGGCAAGCGTCTGCGTGAGGTACGAGACGTTGTACGAATCCTTCATCTTCATCATGCCGGCGATGGTGCGCGGATGTGCCAGAGCGAACCCGAAACGCAGCCCAGCGAGCGAACGCGACTTCGAGAACGTGCGGGAAATAATCACGTTCGGAAATCTCGTCACGAAATCGGCGCAGTTGTCGGACGCGAAATCGGCGTATGCCTCGTCGATCAGCACCATGCCCTTGTAGTTGGAGCAGATCTCCTCCATCAGGGCGCGCGGGAAACTGTTCCCGGTCGGGGCGTTCGGGCGGGCGATGAGGAAGAGGTTCGTGCCTTCGAGCTGTTTCAGGATGTCCTCCGGCATGCCGAAGTCGTCCGTGAGTTCAATATACTTGACGGGAGCGCCGTGAAGCGCGGCCAGTGTGGGATACAGCGTGTACGACGGACGCAGGCACGCGATCGGGAGACCGGCGGACGAGAAACAGCGCACTGTGATGCTCAGGGTGTCATCCGAGCCGTTGCACGCGATCACATGGTCGCGGGTCAATCCGAACATCTTCGCGATCTCGTCTCGGACGGGGTCGGATGTCGGATTCGGGTAAAGCCGGAGGACAGCGGGATCGACCGAGGCGAGCGCCTGAAAGACGCCGGGACACGGCGGGAACGGATTTTCATTGGTGTTGAGCTTGATGAGCTCGGGAACATTGAGCTGTTCGCCGGGCGCATAGCCTTCCATCCGGTCAATGTCCTTGCGGAAATATGACACATAGTTTTCCGGGGTCATTTTCGTTGCCTTTCGCGTTATTTGCCGCCGTTTCTGCGGATGGATGCGCTGCGTCCGTGGGCGTCCAGCCCCTCGAGCTCGGCGAAGTGTTCTATGGCGTCCACTTCCCGCATCAGGGCCTTTTCCGTATATGAGAGGATGCTGCTGCGGCGGAAGAAATCGCCCGCGGTGATGCCGTGGAAGAAACGGGCGGTCCCAGCGGTCGGGAGCACGTGGCTCGGCCCCGCGGTGAAGTCCCCGGCGGGTTCGGGCGTGAACGGCCCGAGGAAGATTGCGCCCGCGGCGCGGATGCGTTTCGCGACGGCACGGGGATTGGCGCAGTGGAGTTCGAGGTGTTCCGGGGCGAACTTCCCGGCGATCTCGACGGCTTCCTTCATGGAAGCGGAACGGATCAGGAAGATGCCGTTGGTGAGCACCTTCTGGAGCGGCCCCTGACGGGTAAGGGTTTTAGACTGTTCCACGATCTGAGCCTTCACTGCTTCCAGCACGTCGCGCGAATCCGTGACGAGGACCGCCTGTTCCAGACCGGAACCGTGTTCCGCCTGGGAGAGTATGTCCGCGGCGGTCCAGGCGGGATCGACGCTGCCGTCGGCCACGACCATGACTTCGGACGGACCGGCGACCATGTCGATGGCGACGCGTCCGTAGACGCAGCGTTTGGCAGCGGCGACGTAGGCATTGCCCGGACCGACGATCTTCTCGACGGCGGGAACAGTCTCCGTCCCGTAGGCGAGCGCGGCGATTGCCGTTGCTCCGCCCATTCTGTAAACCGACGTGGCGCCCGCGGCGACCAGCGCGTACAGAGTTGCCGGATTGACGGTGCCGTCTTTGCGCGGCGGCGTCGCGGCTATGATCTCGGAAACGCCCGCGGCTTTCGCGATGGCGACTGTGTGAAGCGCGCTGGAGACCAGAGGAGCCGTGCCGCCCGGCACGTAGCATGCCACGCGCTCCATCGGAGTGAACTGTTCGCCGAGGGTCACCCCCGGACGCGGGGACGACGTCCACGAATGCGGAAGCTGCATCCGGGCGTACTCCGTGATGTTTTCACGGGCAAGGCGGATCGCATCCCGGGTCTTGCGGGAAACGGACTTCTCCGCCGCGGCGATTTCCTCGGCGGAGACTTTCAGCCTGTCTGCGGTCAGGGTGACGCCGTCGAACTTCGCGATCTGCGCCAGGACCGCCGAGTCGCCGTGCAGGCGGACTTCTTCCACGATCGCCTGAGCCCGCGCCTCAATCTCGGGGGGGCATGCCGGACGTGTATAAAGAGATTGAAGAGCCTGCCCGTAATCGGCATCGGTACAGTCAATGATTCTCATGGGGAAAAAGCCTTTCTGTTTCGGGGACGACAAAACCACAATCCTATAAAGATAGCTCAAAAAACGCATTTTTCCAGTCGAAACACGCAAAAAGTCGCGTTTTTCAGCTCCGAATGACATTGGCGAAGCGTCCGGCCGCTTTTTTTTGCAAAAAATGGAGCGCGGCACTTGCATTTTCGGAAAAACCGGATAAATTAAACGTCAGGAAGCAGCGGTTCATTCCTCTGAACAAAGAATATATCGGGGCCGCAAGGCCTTATTGCACCTACTTTTAAGTTGGAGCGGTATATGAAACCCTGCTTCTGTTTTTTTGCTTTTTCCGGACGTGTTCAGACAGATGATTTTGAACACGTTTTTTCTTTTGCTGCTTGATTTTTCAGAGGAAAGGCATTATCTTAATAATATTGGCCGACTCCCGGCTTTTTTTCCGGTGTTCGGACCATTTGCCCGCCTCAGTTTTTTCACTGCGATCCGGAGATCTCAACAAATGAAAATGCCTCCTAAAAAGTATCTTTTTATTGCCGGCGTCTATGCAGCCGTTGCGTTTGCGATCATCCTCGTTTTCCTGCTTCTCTACGGATTCAACGATTTTTTCCGGTCGCTCTTTGAAGGCAATGTGACGCCGTCTACGCAGCTCAAGACCGGGAATGACCTTCACAAAGCGGCGGAGACCATCGAATCCATCAACCGGAAAGCCGCCTGGCTTTCGCTTTTCATCCTGATCTTCATCCTGATCCTCCAGGTGTTCGCGTTCATGACCGCCGCGTTCGTTTTCCTCAGGCTGAAACGAAGCAGGGAAGATGTCCGGATACGCATCGAGAAATTGGAAAATGCCGACCTTTTCCTGGACCTGCCCCTGTACCTCGGTTTGCTCGGCACCGTCGCCAGCTTCATCATCATGTCGTTCAACCCGAATATCAGCCGCCTGATCGCGTACTCCTCCACGCTCGTCGGCATTATCATCAGCGTGATCCTGCGCCTTACGCTCCAGTATCCGCTCAGGCAGTCCCTGATCGCCGCTTCCGTCGCCCCCCATGAAAAGGATTCCGGGAAATGAACAAATCCATTCTCATTGTCACATGCGACTTCCTGGTCCTGGCGGCAATGTCCCTCTCGACCGGAATGGCTGAAAACGGGGGCTCCCCGGGCCCTGCCGGCGTGTCTTCTCCGGCTTCCCGCCTCGTCGAAATGATCGACAGGGAGATGACGCTCCACGAAGAGATGAGGCAGCAGAAGGACGAGCTGGAAAGACGCCTTGAGGAATACCGCGAAAGCTCTCTTCAGGACAAAAAGCGGATCGCATCGCAGAAAGCCGAACTCCGCCAGATCCAGGATGAACTCGCCGACGCGATCGCAAAAGCCGATGTCGAACGGGAAGAGAGCCGCCAGAAAGAAGAAAGGCTCGTCCAGGAAAAAGCCAGCGCCGAAGCTCAGTTTGCCGAACAGATGAACAAGGCGGACGCTCTCCTGGAGACGACGCGGCGTGAGAGTGCGGAAAAACTTGCCGAGAAAGCCGAAAAGCTCGCAAAGGCCAACGAAGAAAATATAGAGGTTTACAAAAAGCTGACCGTGGCAACCGAGGAAAAAGCGGAAATCGGCTTGGAACTCGCTCAGGCAAAGATCGAGATCGGGCAGCGCGACAATGCAATCGGCAATTTCGAGTCCGCCCTCGAACAGGCCGACAAGGAAAAAGCCGAGGTCGAAGCCCGGTTGCTCCAGACAAAAAACGAAGCCGACGAAAAGATCAGAAAAACGGAAAGCGATCTGTCTGCCGTGCGGCAGGACCTGGACGCGGAACGCACGAAACGCCATGACACGGAAATCCAGCTTACCCAGACCGAATCCGAGCTTACCCAGAAACAGGCTGCGCTGGAAAGGACACAGAACGAACTGGTCCAGAAACAGGCCGTGCTGGAATCCACGCAGGGTGAGCTCGTCAGGATCGGCGCGGAAAAAGCCGAGACGGACAGCAAGCTTCAGGAGACCGTGAACAAGCTCGGCGTCGCGGAAGAGACGATCGCCCAGAACAAGAGTATGATCGTCGAAAAAGACAAACAGATCCAGGACAGGGAAACAGACCTGGAAGTCGCGAAAAACGAGATCGCGGAGCTGAAAAAACAAGTCAGAAAACTTGAGATCGAAAGCAGAAACAGCGCCCAGAACAAATACAGGGAATCCTCTCTTGAACTCTGGTTCCACCTCGTAAACGAGCGCATGCTGAGCACTTACACCCTCGACGAAAACTTCTTCCTCCCCGCCGTGAGACTCGGAGAGAAAAACTATATCGTCTCCGCGTTCCGAACCGCGACCGGCCTCACGAACAACTCGGGCTTCACGAAGATCCCCGAACTCTCGTACAAAGTGCGCCGGCCGCAGACCGTGGACGCATGGAACGACCTCACCTCCCATGCCCTCTGTTTGGGCGAGGACCCGCGCGTGTGCCTTTTCAACGTCGATGAAATCGCCGGCGGGGCCGCCCCCATCGAGCCGCTGACCTTCAACCAGCTCCGCGATCAGGGACTTGACGGCCTCACGCTCTTCAAATGCAGGTCCTTCTCGAAGGAATCCGCCGACATCACGACCCGCTGTTCCCTGAGCATGGACGAAGGAAGCAACTACATGTATATCCGCAACTCGAACCGCTCTTCGAGCGAACTCCGTGCCGAAGTCGGCGACATCGTCCTTTCGAAGCAGGGAAAGTTTGTCGGCGTGGTCGTGCAGGTCTTCTCGACCGACACATGGCAGACTTCGACCGCGATCTGTTTTGTTTTCCCCGCCCAGATCGACCTGGGAAAAGCGTTCGGGCTTCCCATCACGAAAACCCCTGCCGAAATGTATTACTTCGATTTCGTGACAATGCAGAACAAACTGCGGGAAAAAACAGAAAAGCTCGATAAGGAAACAAAGGAATAACCGTCCTCCCCTTCCCCGAAAACGTCATTTTTTCTGGCGGCGCAAAACGGATTCTGCCGAATGCGCCGCCCTTTCTTATTTCACCAGCCGGACGATCCCGCCCGGCACCTTTTCAGGACACAATCAAGCCATGCACAAAATCATCGAATCCATCGTCTCCATCCCCGCCGTCTACCGCACAGTCTTCCTCCTCATCTGCTCGAACTGCTTCATGACGTTCGCCTGGTACGGACATCTGAAAAATCTGAAGGACAAGCCCTGGTGGATCGCCGCGCTCGTCAGCTGGGGCATCGCGCTCTTCGAGTATCTGCTTCAGGTACCCGCGAACCGCATCGGCAACACCACGATGTCTCTCGATAAGCTCAAGATCATGCAGGAAGTCATCACCCTCTCCGTCTTCGTGCCGTTCTCCATCCTCTACATGGGACAGAAATTCCGCCTCGACTTCGTCTGGGCCGCCCTCTGCCTCTGCGGCGCCGTCTTCTTCATCTTCCGCAAGTGACGC
>Ga0310696_10006659_pt1 | contig 13678 bp, 10 predicted proteins | sample AusTroGonzalo_MG_4_FD_203885 | JGI IMG/M metagenome (GOLD analysis project Ga0310696, IMG submission 203885) | Bovine rumen microbial communities from tropical cattle in Woodstock, Queensland, Australia - Gonzalo_02 (v2) (version 2) | ecosystem: Host-associated > Mammals > Digestive system >... | reverse complement strand
AGAATAGTTCTGATACATTGTCAAATAAACCGTATTTTTGTGTCTTTGTATCGTAAACAGGCTTATAATCTCTTACTAAATTACCACCTTTAATTATTTGTAAATACTCTATTTCCCCATAATCACTTAAATCAAATACTTTTATCGTTACATTTAACTCTGAAAAAGTAACTGCTGAAGCACTAACTATAACGGTGTCGGTGTCTAAATTCTTGATATATCTATTTCCCCACTCCAAATTATAAGTTACTCCTGAAGCAACAATATTGCTTGAAATTCTGTTATCTTCACTAAACAAATCAAGATAGGTATTGGCAAAATTTAAACTAAAAAATCTAAAATATTTTTCGTCATCTTCTTCTTCGCAACCGATAAAAGTTCCACCACCTGCACGATTCATTCTGAATTTACATCTGATTATTGTCGTATCATCAGGCTTTATTCTTGTATCTAAATATGCAGTTCCCACACTTTTAACATAATCTACTGCTTGGTATCTTGCACCACCTGCTATTTGATTTGGGTTAATTAAAGTTTCTCCCATAAATTCCCCCTACTTTCTAATTTGATTTGTGTTGATTTTAGTTTCTGCCATTATTCTTCTCCTATTTCTCTCAATTTGGCTCTTAATTCTGCGATATTTCCTTCTACTTCTGTTATCTTATTCAATGCAAAATTATCGCCCTTAATTGCATTTCTAATGTTTCTCGGTGTGATTTTGTTTTCTTCTGCTTCTATCTCTTGTTGAATAATTGCATTGTGTTCTTCTGTTGTTAATGCGACAATTTCATAATTAATATAAATCTTGTTTTCTTCTTCTATATAAACTTCTTTTAGTTTTTCTTCTTCTTCGTTATATGAAGGACAAACAAAATAATCTATTTCTTTGTAACCCAAATTCTTTAGCATTTCTTCCGTTGGGTTAGTTATCGTTGTATTTCCGTCTTTTACTATCTGCCCTGCAATTACTAATCTTCCGTCTATAAGTTTTCCTAACATTTCTTCCCCCTTATGCTTGTTGACCGTTAAACCATAGTTTGTTGTTGATTTTTATGTATGTGTTGTTCAAATCTATACTACCACTAAAAGCAGTTGTTAAAGATGTTCCTGCATTACCAAAATATGTTGGTTTTGCTATACTACCATTCCAATTTTCGTCTGTTCCTGCTGTTAATGATATGTTTTGCATATTCCCAACAAAACCAAATTTTAAATATCTTTTTGTATTTTTTGTTCCAAACTCTATTTCATATTCTGTGTTTGCACTTAATATAATTTCTATTCTTGTATATGCATTTGCACCTGTGTTTTTACCTGAATAAAAACACCAAGCTTTATTACTATCAATATAGAACAACATCGGTAAAGTTTGACCTGTTCTGCCAAATTGCATTATACTTTGTGGTGTAGTTAAATCATTGCCTGTTTTGAATTTACAATGGAAAACGGTGTTTTTTAAATCAAGATTTGTTTCTGGTATAGTCAAATAATTCCCACTACTAAACCCACTAACCACCCCATCAGTAATCGTAGGACTACCTACTACTGTGTAGCCTACTACTGCTTGTAGTTTGTATTTCGTTGAACCGAGCTTGATGTAGCTTTGGTTTAGGTCTATACTGCCACGAAAATACTCAGATGTATTTTTATCATTGCTTCCAATCATAAAAGGTGAATTGTAAAACATTTTATTTGCAGAATTAAAATAATATATTTTAGAAAAAGCATTGTTGTTTTTTTGCAAATAAAAATTATAAGTTCCATTGTTATATTCTATTTTTATAGAAAAATAAGAGTTTATATCATTAGATGTAAATGTGTATATATTAGTTGCACTCAATAAATCATTAGATGTTCCTGTATAGGACATACTTACCCTTAATTTTGCACCATCTTTAGAAATTTGTATACTTCTATTAGAACTTGAAGAACCTGAATAAACAAGTATTGCGTTATTAATTTCTATTTCTGTAATTGAGAACCTAAGTTGTATTTCCCATTTTTCAAAGGTTGATATTTGACTTATTTCTGTCGTATTTTGCAACTGTAAATAATTACTTGCCGAAAACCCACTAAAAACACCGTCATTTTCAGTTAGACTACCCTTTATCGTGGCATACATATAATTAGGTTTTTCCATCATAAAAGCTTTGAGTAAACTCATATTAATACTCCTCTCTTACAAACCCTTTTTTATTCCATATAAGAATTATATATTTTGAATTTGCATTAAGTATCGGTGCTGAGCCATCTACCCAATCTATAGAAGCACTATCGGTTAAAGTAGGTGCTGATGAGCCTGTTGTAAACTCTATTGTCGTTTCTTCGTAGCTTGTCGCACAAGTGCTTATTGTTATTGCAGTTATTGCATTGTTGCTTAATACATAGTTTTTATTTGCTTCTATATCTAATGAAGGTGTTGCACTATCTAATGTTACTACTTGAGATTTTGTCTGATATGGTGTCAAATCTATTGCATCTAAGTTTCCGTTTACTACTGCTATTTTATCAGTTGCTTCTAAGGCAGTAACAAATGTTATCGTGCTACTTGAAATCGTATAATCTTCGGTAGGCTGGAGCAATACTCCGTTCTTGAACACCATAACTGCATTACCTAACGATAACTGTGTATCAAGAGTTGTTCCTGTTACTCCGTCAAAAAAGTTAAGAGTTGCAGTTGAACTTCCACCACCACTTGGACCACTTTTTATTTTGTTCCAAAGTATAATCATATTATTCCCCCTCTGCGATGTTGATTATGCAACCCGCATTGAAAGATTTTACATAAACATTGTTACTGTCTTTCTTGATTGTCAACCCCTGATTAAACTCTAAAACATTTCCGTCTTCTTCTTCCGAAGGTTCACTTGCTCCTTCTACTATCATTAGTTGTTGCCCTTTTACTAACTGAACATCATAACTTGTTCCTTCTGTTAAACTTTCTCCCATTAATGTTTCTAAATTCTGCCAACCTGCACTTCCGATTTCTACTCTCATTTTTTCCCCCTATACTATTGATATTACTACAACTATATTGTAAAAACTTGTTATCTTATAGTCAGTTACTCTACTACTGTAAGTTTCTCTATCGTTCCTACTAAATTCTCTATCGTTATCTTATAATAAGAATCTGTATCTAAACTTGTGTTACCTATCCACGCAACTATATCCGTAGCAGTTATACCTGAAAAAGTGCTATCCGTCTTAAAATATAATGTTATCGGATACGGACTGTCAGGTAAATCACTTAATGTTAAACTACTTAACGGATATATCGTGTCAGGGTTTAAGTTCCCTTCTTTAATAAAGTTCCCTATAAAGTAGTCTGTGTTTGGGTAAAGTTTTTCAGGTATAAATGCAGTTACAGGCGAACCAAATTGTGCTCCACAAGCTACTGCTCTTTTCCTGTTAATCTTGTAATTAACCCAATATTCGCTCCACCCTTCACCAGAAGACATCTCTCTTATATAAGAATCAAGATAAGATGTTGTGTTGCTTCCATAAGATACTCCATAGAAAGTAACTTCTTGTGTTATCTTTGTCGTAGGGTAACTCGCCTCTGTTTCTGTCTTAATAACTTTAACATATGCTCTTACTCCACTTATACCGTCCGTATTTGCTTTCTCTCCTGTCGTTGGTAAATCGCTTGGTAGTCCACTTGTGCAAGTCGCTACTTTAACAAAATATTCTCCTTCTTCTTTAAGTGAATCTATGTCTGCACTATCTAATACGGTAATGCCTTCAAGACTAATCACTCCTTCATCGCTAATGTCTATACCTTTACCTGCACTATAATCTTTTACTTTGCTCCCGATTTCCTGTGCTATCATTGTCAACTTATCTAACCCGTCTTCTATCATATCCGCATTTAACGGACCGCCATTGTTAAACTCTATATCTTGTGTGATAGTTGTATCTCTGTATATTTCTATCTCGTCTGCACTTGTCAACGGGTCTAACTCACTTGCTACCGTAGGATATGTCAATATCTTTGATACGGGGTTAAGCGAATAGTTAGTAGTTACTTCTTGTCCGTTTACTTTAAACTTTACCTGTGATGAGTCGGCAAATTCAAAAGTGATAGTAAACTCTCTTGTGCTACCGTCTCCGTTGTAAGTGTTCTTTACTGTCTGCCCTGTTATCATAATACTCTCCTTATTGTTGGTTTCTTAATAATTCTTCTTGTTCTTCTATTTCGTCTTGTAACTGTGGATATTCTTTTAAAAGTTGTCTTTTTGCTTGTTCTCTAAATTGATTTATAATTTTTCTAATAGCAGTATTTTTACTACCGTCTGCTCCGTCTGTTAAATTTTGATACATCGGTGTCTTTATAAAATCGTTCAAATAATCTTTACAACCTTTTCCATTATGCTTTGCTTCGTTTCCTGCTAACTCTACATATCTTGAATAGATGTCTAATCTATCTTTTAAATCTACGGTTATACCCCTACCAAAACTCAAAGTCTTTCTCGGCATTTGCACCCAAACTTCTTGTTTAATCAATTCAAAATCTATCGGTTCGGCATCTTTATTGCTTACTCTAACAGGAACTAAAAAGTCGTATGCAGGTCCTATTCCACTAACAATAGACATCTCTCTGCCGAATATATCTCTCTTAACCGGTAAATCTTCACTAAACCCTAATAATCTATTCTTGTAATTATCTATCAAATCAAAAGTTTCTCTTGCATAAGGGTCTGCTAAATTTCTTATATCTCTTGAAATGTTAGGAACGAATGAAGTTAAAATATCTTTAAAATATCTATCTGCTCTGTTTTTACTTCTCACATTATCCATAAATTGTGCTAACCCATAAACATAGTTTTTGCTTAAAAGTCCGTTTGCTATTGCGAGAGAAATAGAAGATGCAATAGATATTGTTTCTTCGTTATCAACATCATCTTCGTTATAAGTGTTGGTCGTTATTTCAATAAAGTCTGCTCCTAAACCTAATACTGTGGATATAGGGTCTATTCTTGAATAAGAATAATATTTGTCGCCTATCTTTACCGAATAAGGTTGCCAACCTGTTGCCTCTAATGCTTTTCTATGTGCCGAGTTTCTTGGTCCGCCACCTGTAATAATGCCTTTCATTGCTAAATCGCCCGTTGCTAAAAGCAAACAACTTCCCGTCGCTACTCTTGCTAAAGCCATTTCTTGTCTTGCTCCACCTGCCATAATGTCTGCTCTAAACGATTTGTATAACGGTGCTAACGGTGTATGTTGCATAGCCATATCAAATATGTTTGCAGGTGTTCTTACGAAAGGAATTACTATCTTCAACAAAGGATAATCGCTTGTTATCTTCTGTATGTTTTGTGCCAACTTATTTGGTGTATTTGTAAATGTTAAATATTGTGCTTTGCCCTGTGCCTCTAATCTTATGTTTTCAGGTGGGTTATCTAACAATTCTTGAAATCTTGTTTCTATTGCGTCTTTCTTTATTGTTCCTTCTTCCAACTCTCTCATTACTTGTCTATATGCTTGAGAACGAACTTCTCCACGATACGCTACGGTCTTAAAAAACTCATCACTTGTTGACAATGCTTGATAAGGAACTCTAACTAATTTGCCTATCATATCTACCGCTTTACCAAACAATGTGTCTTGTTTTATCTCATAACCAAACAATGTTGCCCCTGAACGAATAGCACCTAACTGTCTGCCTGACAATTCTGCTTTTGCTCCGGTATATGCACTTACCCCTGTTTGCCAATTCTTTTTTGCTAATATCAAAGCATCGCCTATCGCACCTATCATTCCCCTAAACTCCGACATTGCTTCCCCTGCTATCGTTCCGCTTTCCATACCTAACCAAGAGTTTATTCTTCCAAATTGTTCTGCTACAAATCTGTCTGCCACATCTCCTGCAAGTGTTAAAAGGTTACCCATAATATTTACAAGATGTGTTTTTGGGCTTGTAAGTAAAGCAGATGTTCTATACTCTAACAACATATCCATAAAGTTTGGTCTGTCGCTATCTGCAACCATTTTAGCCATTGCGGTATAATCTCCGTCTTTAGCCATTTTACTAATAGCGGTTGCAAATTCTGTAAGTTTCTTTTCTCCGCCATTTTCTGCTAATAACTTCAGCACCTGTTCTCTCATTTCTATTGAACTGCCCGTCGGTATTCTCCAAGAAGATAATGCTCTTGCAGTTTCCGTTCTTGCAGATAATACTTCCCTTTGCACCATATTTTGTATCGCTACCATTTTTCTAAACATCAAAAGATTTTCGGGTGTTGGGTTTTTACTCGCCAAGTCTGCGACATCTACTAATTTCTCACTTGTTGTAGTCCATAACCTACGAAGAGCAACAGACTGTTCTGCATTTAAAGGTTGTCCTGTTCTTCTGTCAAGAAGTATTTGCCAAGCGTTTTCTTGTTCTGCGTTTTTCTCTATCTGTTTAAAACTCTGTTTCCCTCGTCTTGCTTTGTTTATTGATTTCTTCTCAATGTTAGCCATTTCTTGTATAACATTTTTAACATCGTCATAAGTTTCTATTCTTGCAAAATTTATAAATATGTCGTCTTTAGATTTTGGGCTTTGTTTAAATATTTGGTCGGGTGTAACTTTCTTTGCTTTACCATAACTTACAAGAACTTTTTTGTTTACATCGCCCAATATAGAAAAATCTTTTTGCATTTCTTCTGCGGTCTTGGTTGCCTGTTTTTCTGTCGTCGCTTTGACTATCTTCTTATCTTTAGATAATTTCTCAAATATATTTTTAACTGCTCTTGATTTTGCCATAGATTTTATTCCGCTAAATACTGCACCTGTAATAAAACCTAACCCTGCACCTTCAAAAGTATTTTTAAGTTTCCCTTCTAATTCACTATCAGTTTCTTTTGCTTGTAAGAAATTCGTTATAGGGTTTTTAAGTTCAGGAAAAGACTCAATAAGGTTAGACAATCTTTCTTCTTGACCGTCAAATACTGCCATATCACTTATTGCACCTTTCAACATATCAGTTCCAAACTTACCTGCTTTGGTCGTTGCTTTTATCGGTGCAACTTTACCCGCACCTAAAAAACCTGCCACAAAGGTTAAAGCGGTCTGCAACAATTTACCTGTATTTGATTGTGGGTCATCTAATAATTGTAATGTAGGTATTTCTTTAGGGAAATTCTTTTCTACCCAACCTTTTAAGTCGGACACTTTTACATCTTCGCCTGTCGCTATTGAAGAACTTAAATTGGCAGGAAAATCTATTGTCTCTGCCATATTCTCGTGCAACCCTTTTACTGCCTGATAACCTAAATCTAATGCTTCACTTGTTGCTTTAGACAAAGCGTTTAAAGTTGCTCTTGGTATTTCTAATGTCCCTTTCCAAACATCTTTACCGACTTTTTTAGCGTTTTCTTTCGTTACATTTTTACTAACAAAATCACCTATCTCTTTAAATGTTCTAAACGGTATTGTCTCATCGTTTGGGTTTGTCGCAAATTGTATTTCAGGTGTCGTATCTGTTTTTAAAGGTTCAATTTTAGGTTGATTATTTGTCGGTTGTTGTGGAGCATCGTTTTGTTGTTGTCTCTTCAAACTGTTCACTATCTCTGTGTATCTGTTGAAATAATATTGTCCCGTATCTTTTTGTGTCTGTGCCAAATAATTGTTTTCGCTTATAACTTCTTTGTTTATTTGTTCCATTATTGTTTACCTTCTATATTGTTATTTGCCTTAATACTTTCGCTTAAAGTTGCCATTTCATACCACATAGTTAAAGCAGATGCATTATCTCTATATTCCCCTTCCGACATAGTATTTTTTAAGTTGTCTAAACTTACCATTGCTTTTGCCAAATCTTCGGAAGAGTATGCTTTCATATCTTCTCTGTTTTTCCCAATTTGTTTCATTATGCTCGGAACAGGAAGGAAAGATTGTTTGTCTTGAACATAGTCTGTATTTATGTCTGCAATTATTCTTTGTGCTAACTGTATAGGTCTAATTTTCCCTTTTCTAATATCTTCGTCATAAGCAACTAACTGTGAATGATAAGTGTCTAATGCAGTCTGTTGTTTTGCCGACTGTCTTTCAAATTCAGGCGACAAATTGTTTGTTACTATAAACTTTTTTATTTCCGTTTCTCCTGCTCTAACTTCTTGATTAAATGGAGCATTGTATTGTTTAAGTAACGAGTTCTTTTCTGTTTTGGTTATATCGCCTTTTGTATATAACGACTGTATACCTGAATCGTCAAGAGTTCCGTTTGCAATTCTTTGTTCCAAGTTTTTAACAAAATCAGGGTTACCTTTTGATTCAGGTGTTGATACTTGTGTCAATAATCTTCTCTGCAACAAATACTTTTTATCTTCGTCTAAATCACTATCGTTTATCTCTTTTGATATTCTGCTATAATTCAACGGGTTAGAATTTAATATCTCGTTATTAAAACAAGATACTTGAAACTTTTGTAATTCATTTCTTTTTTCAACTTGTGTAAGATTGCTATCTTCTAAATCAACAACAAAAGATGTCGTCATACCTAACCTTTCTTGCTCGTTTGAACTATGCCAAGTTGAAGCGTATTGTTCTCTTAAATCTGCAAAACTTCTTAATTGTTGGTCTTTAATAAAAGGTATCTTATTTGTTTCGTATGCAATAGATGTCTGTGTAAAAAGTTCTTTACCTACTCTTTGTTCCCAAGCGTTATAAGCGTTGCCTAAATAATCTTTTGCAACTTGTTTCATATTCTCTATACTGTCTGTTTGTATTTGGTTATATTCGTCTAAAGAAGAAGATTTTTTAGCCATTGCCAAATCGTTTTTTGCTAACGAATCTAATTTGCTTTCAAGAGCCAACATTTTATTTTTCTCTATGTTTATCATAGAGATACCTGTATTCATCAATGCTTTTCCAAGTTCGCCTGTCGCTTGTGCTACATTTTCTCCGTATGCCTGTCTCAATGGGTCAGGTGCTTTCGCTTGACTTGCCCTTTGTTCAGGAACTTCTACTTGTCTCTCATAAGTCGGTATTCTTATTGCCATTTTTACACTCCCACTATTTTTCCGTTTACTAAACCTGCATTGCTATTCCAAGTTCTTCCACCGCCGATATTTGATATTCCGTTACCTGCTCCGCTACCGTTCATTCCATACCAATAACTTGCTACTGTTCCTATGGTAGACAATGCCGAACCTGCACCGTTTATCCAACCCGCAGATACCGCATTGTTACCAGCCAATCTTGCCATTTTTGCTTCTGCTTCTAAAGATAAGTTCTCAAGTGCGGTCTGTCTTCTTCTTTCAAAACCTGCAAGTTCGTTTCTGTATTCCAACATCGCTATATCTTCTGCCTGTTTTCTTGCACTATCTTTAACTATTGCTCTTGCGGTTGCTCCGGTAGTGTCTCCTGCTCTTGCAAGTGAAGTCTTTTGTCTGCCGAATAATTGTTCGCCTTTGCTCATAATAGAACGAATTTGGTATGCAGTAGTAGACGCATCATAATCTATTTGGTTAGCAGAATATAAATCGTTTAACCCTGTTTGATAATTCTTTTGGTTTGATAAACCTTTATAAAATGCCTGTTGGTTGTATCCGCCTAACACATTAGAAGTTGCATTTAAGAAACCGCCAATGCTTGTTGTATATAGCCCAACTTTGCCATAGTTCATTTCGTTACCCCCATAGATACTTTTTGGTTAATAGCACATACCGTAAAAGGTAACGGTTTATCTTGCACTATTACTATATGTTCTTCTTCGTTATGCGAAGATGTTAAATTTATGTCCTTCTTTTCTGTCTTTAACGGTGTCGGCGTTCCTAACGGTTCGTTGGTCCTGAATATAACTTCGTCTAACGGTCCGTTACTTGTTCCCATTTTACAATCGCAACTGTCTATAAACTGAACTACCGCACTTACTGCTCTTCTCTTATCTCCGAATGTTGCGTTCCCGTTACCCTGATAATTAATGTCTAATGTCTCTACTCTCGTCTCGTAAGGTAACCCGATAATTGCTTTAGTAACATAACTATTTAATGTTACAGTTCCGTTCTCTACTAACACATTCTTAATCACAAACCCGTCTGCCAATATATCTACACTCTGTCCGTTCAAATGGTTAAGTCCTGTGATAGTATTAAAGTATGCTCCGCTTTCTTCGTGAACTATTGAACTGTCTAAAAATATTTGGTCTTTAACTTCTTTAGAATTAAATCTTTTATCTAATCTCTCAATGCATATTCCGTTTTCTCTCTCTACCGCCAAATAAAGTGTATCGTTGAAGTTGCTCATAATCGTTGCTATGCTTACCACTTTACCGCTTGTCTCAAACTTGTTCCAACCTAACACTTCTTGCTCTTTCATATAGCAACAGTAAGCCATAGAACCGTCTTCAAACAATACCCATATCGTTTTATCTTGTTCTTGAAATGCTAACTGTTTAATCTTCTTATTTTCAAACAAGTTTCTTGCGAGAATATCTAATTGGTCTCCCGCATAAGCGTCTATTTGATACTGATAATAAAAATCTTTTATTGCATCTTTTGTAGGTTTAACATAGATACAAGAGTTATCTATCGTGATAGGTCTTACAGAAGAACTACCGCCACGAGATTGGCGAGTTAAAGCAAAGTCGCCCGTTGCGTTCCATACATCTATCCCTGTCCTAAACACTCCGTTTTCTGTAAATGCTATTAAACTCATTAAACTCACAATAGCGGTTATCTCGTTTAACCCGTCGCCTACAACATTAGTCTGTATTGAGTCGCTATCTACTAACTCACTATGTATCTTGAACGAATAATAGTTAGATGTTTCACTTGCCCAAATTGTGAACGGATAGTTTCTTGAGTTAGCAAATACTAATCTGTCCTGATAAAATGTTATATGTTTAGGATATGCTCCGTCTTCCCACGAACTTGCTTGTAATGGTTCTGCATTTGCGGACACTGCATAATTGTTAGCACTCTTTACTATTGAATCATCAAAATCTTCAACTTTAATTTGTGCCGAACTTGAAGAAATATAGTCTATAACTTTAAATGCTATGTTCTCATAAAACCCTATTGACTGAAATGTCAACTGACAATGGTCGTCTTGTGTTAAATCTGTTTGAATTTTTACAAACTTTATTCCGTCAAAGTCGCCTGTAATGTTTGCATTATAAGAACCTTTACTATCGTTTATAGTTGAACTCATAACTTTATATTCTTTCCAAGAAGAATTGTCGTCGCTAATTAATATCTTAATTGTTCCTGCCCAAGTTCCCGTAGTAACAAAACTCCAAGAAGAACCTACGACAATAGCAGAAGAAGTCCAACTTGTTGTTCCTACTGTTCCTTTATAAATAGTTTGTGCTTTAAAGTATGTCTCAATATTAAACATCTTTCCTATATCGGCAGGCGTAAAAGAGTATCCTGAACTATGCACCAAATATTTACTGTCATTATAATCAAAGTATCCTTTAATATCTTCGTCTGCTTCTTTGAACGGTCCGCCTGTATATACATAATCTACTATCTGCCAACTAATATCGGACAATCTTTCCAACTGTTTCGGACTATGGTTTCCGTCTACCATAAACAAAACATCGCCTTTCTGTATATAATCTATGTTCTCTATATCTTCGTCTGTGTATGGAGAATCTATTTGTATATAAGAACTCTCATTATGTTTCCTTATTCTTACATAAAGATTTCCAAACTCTAATATGTATGTTTGTTGATTATTAAATTCAAATGGTATTAATCTCATATCCTTACCCTAAATAATCTATTTTTGCATACCCTTCACTACTATTGTTTCCTGTTGTTAATGTTGCAGAACCTGAATAGCTACTCTTTACATACCCTGTTCCTCCATAAGCGTAAACCGCAAAACCTGACGGTCCTATTGAGTCTGATTGACCTGAACCATTACTGTTGCCTGTTCCACTGCCCTGATTACCGTTATTACTTATACCTTTATAAACATAATTTGTCCCTGTGTTTTGAAAATTTGTCTGTCCACCATTATATCCACCACCACCGCAACCGTAAGTATAGGTATTGTTTCCACTTGTTCTTTGTAATATTGAACCTCCACCACCTACAACTAATGCCCATACATCATTTACTTTTATTCCTACGCCACAACCTGCATAATTGTAAGTTCCAAATCCTGTATAAGCACTACCGCCATCTATTCTGTATATCTTTATCTTATCTCCACTTGTAAATGTGGTTTGTAAAACCGCAGTTCCACCTTTGGTTTGAATATCCTCGCCATAAGCTCTATGACCTTTACTACCACCTAACCGAATCTTGTATGTGCCTGTCTTTTTTATTGAATAGGTCAATAAATGGTTTACTTTATATGTCGTAGCTTTACCACTCTCAAACGATAACTTTATGTTTGTAATTTCAACTTTACTCTTTTGTAATGTAGTAGTTACTGTTGTATTTGCATTTAATATTCCGCCACCTTCTTCTTTAATATAGCCACTCAAACTTATCTCATAAGAATAAGCAGAACCTGCTTCTAATGTAACACTGCTTGGAGATACTCCTTCAAAAACTACCACATCGTTCTTTTTAACTTTAACATTTGCGTTGCTTGGAGTAGTATTTATTGCCAAAACAAAAGTAGATATAGGTTCTAACTCTATCTCTTCAGTTGTATCTTCATTTAAAATAAGTGAACCACTTTGACTGATATATCCTTCTTTTTCTACGCTCCACTCAATATATGTTCCTGCCGACGCAGTTAAAGAACTCTGTTCTGTTCCGTTAATAGTTATCGTTGCTCCCTGCTCTCCGTTGTCTATCGTAAATGTGTAAGTATTAGCATCTGCTTCTAATTCAATATCTATAACTTTGTTCTCTTCTAAAGTTCCGCTACCACTCTTTGTTTCGTATCCTACCGCACCAACAGAATATGTATACTCACTATCGGCAGGTAAATTTACATTTACAGTCTTACCTGTATACTCTTCTCCGTTCACAATTACGGTTGCAGTAACATTTACATTTATTGTTAATCTTAATGTAGATTCTTTAACAATTCCAATAAACACAGTTCCCGCTCTGTTGGATATTCCGCCTTCGGGCTTTATCTGTGTGTTTTTAGCTTCCTTTAAAAAAGTATTAAACTTCTCTAAATCTATTCTGTTCTGTAGTTCAGGGCTAACCTGACCGCCTACAAAACTTCCTTTGAGTTCTTTTAATAGTGCCATTATCCACCTACCTAACTTTCCAAAAATCACTTTCAAACCTCAACACCGTAGGTTCTTCCTGCTTATTTACTAATGTTGCATCGTTTATTGATAACTGAAACTGTTGCATTGCCAACTTGTAAATTTCCGCATCGCCTGTCAACGCCATTGCCACTTTACTCGCTAACAAATAAGAAAGTGCTTCTTTAAATGTCGCATCAAACAATGTCGTATCTTGCACATCTTTAGTGATTATTGCTCTCGGCTCTCTCTCGTTTGAACATATAACTTTCTGTCCGTCTAATACCGCTACTCTATATTCAAAGTTTCTTCTTAACCTTATACTTTCTTTACTGAAAATCTTTTTAATAAATAAAGCATTTGTCGGATAAGCATAAACAAATTTTCGTTCTAAATAATCTTCTTTAGGCAACTTATTCAATATCACTTCTTCTTGAGCAAAACCCCAATCTTGTTTTCTTAACAACTCTCTTCTTGCTACATCATAGAACTGTTTACATTTTCTTGCTCTGTCGCTTTGCTCGT
>Ga0310696_10006658_pt1 | contig 13679 bp, 7 predicted proteins | sample AusTroGonzalo_MG_4_FD_203885 | JGI IMG/M metagenome (GOLD analysis project Ga0310696, IMG submission 203885) | Bovine rumen microbial communities from tropical cattle in Woodstock, Queensland, Australia - Gonzalo_02 (v2) (version 2) | ecosystem: Host-associated > Mammals > Digestive system >... | reverse complement strand
GCTGGTGTTTCTGCTGGCGCTGCTCCACAAGACCTGCGACTGGAAGATCCTGCGCATCGGGACATTGATCTCCATGATCGGCGCGGCGCTGCTGCTCATCCCCGCGGGCAAGGCCGCGATCATCGGCTTCATCATGATCTGGAGTCTGGGCGAACATCTGATCATGCCCATCCGTCAGGGCATCGCCATGCAGGTGGCCCGGCCCGGGTTCGCGGGGCAGTCCCTGGGATTTCTCACCGGCATCATGAACTTCGGAGCCGTGGCGGGGAGCCTGCTGGTCGCCGCCATCTTCTACACCGGGACGCGGTATTTTCAACTGACGGAGCATTTCCTCTTCAACGTGCTCTGGGGACTGATCATTTTCCTCATGCTCGCCAGCACGGTCAGCACCTTCACAAAAGACGCGCCCGATCATCCCTCGAAACGGCCGCGGCTTTATTTCAACAGGAAATTCAACAAATTCTACGCGCTGGAGCTGTTTTACGGGGCCCGGAAGCAGATCTTCATGACCTTCGCGCCCTACGTGCTCATCCGCGAGTACGGATTTTCCACGGCGGCCATGGCGTTTCTGCTTGGGGTCTGCGCCTTCATCAACATCTTCGCCGCCCCCGCCATCGGGAGACTCACCGACCGCTGGGGCTACCGCAACACCATGATCTGGGACACGGTCATCCTGTTTTTCGTCTGCCTGCTATACGGTTTCGCGGGAGACATCTTTCCGCCCCGGGCGGCGCTGGCCGTGGTCTGCCTCAACTTCATCCTCGACGCGGTGATCAGCACCACGGCTCTGGCCACCAACATCTACGTGCGGGAACTGGCCTCGGATCAGGACGAACTCACCTCGACCCTCTCCACGGGCATCTCCATCAACCACCTCATCGCCATCCTCTCCGCCCCCATCGGCGGCTGGATCTGGATGAGGTTCGGCATCGGATACCTCTTCACCTTCTCGGCGGTCATGGCGGTCTGCAACACGCTCTTCGCCATGACGCTCCCGAAACCGGAAAAAAAGAAAGGCGGCGACGCATGACGACACTGCTCATCGCGCTGGCGATCCTGATGATCGCGCTGGCGCTGCTCATAAACGATCCCGCGCCCCGGAAGAAGATCCCTCTGCTCCTCACGGAACGCATTTACGCCGCGCCGGGACTGGAATGCAACCTCTATTTCAACAACATCGTCACCACGGTCAACGTCCGGAACTACGCCTTCGAAGTCGTCTGCGACATGGGGCGCACCGACGCCGACCGCTGGCGGGCCGTGCCGGAGGAAAAAGACGTCGGCGACCATCGGCTCACGGTCCGCGTCTACGATGAAAACGGCCTCGCCGCCGAGGGCGTCACCACCGTCACCGTCGCCGCTCCCGTGAAAAAGGAGCGGGAGCTTTCTCTGCTTCTCATCGGCGCAAGTCAGACGGCGGCGGTGGGATATCCCGAACGGGTCCATGAGCTCATGATGAAGGAAGAAAACATAAGATTTTCCATGGTCGGCACCAATTCCGGCGGCTACGCCGATCCCGTTCCGGGAGGCGTCGCCCACGAGGGATACGGCGGCTGGGGCTGGAACACCTTTTTCACCAGCTGGGGCATCGACGAATCCCGGGACAACGACGGACTTCACCCCCGCCGTCCCTGGGTCCGCAACAGCCGCTTCCTCTTTCCCGACGGCGACGGCTTCAAGTTCGATTTCGCGCAGTACTGCAAAAAATACAATCAGGGAAAATATCCCGACACCATCGTCATCACCCTGGGGATCAACAATATTTTCTGCGCAAAATCCGACGGGGAAGTCGACGCGGCGTGGCGGAAAGAGATCTACCCCTACATGAAAAAGATGGTTTCCGAGTTCAGAAGGTGCAATCCGCAAGTTCACATCGCCTTCTGCACACTGACGCCCGGCGCGTGGTCGCAGGACGCTTTCGGCAGCAGCTATCAGTGCAGTTACACCCTGTGGCGGTGGCGGCTCAACCACCTTCGGTTTTACGGGAAACTGACCGGCGCCGCAAAGAAATTCCACGTGGGACTCATCCCCCTGCACGCCGTCGTCGACGGAGCCAACGGTTTTCCGGAGGAAACGGAAAAGGTCAATCAGTGCAGCGAAGAGACCGTTTCACGTCAGATCAACGCCATGCACCCCAATCCCTCCGGTTACGCCCAGATGGGCGACTGCGTCTTCGCCTATCTCAAGCATCACTGTTCCCGATAAGGGAAAGATGAGATGGCATGAGACGGACCGGGTTTTACCGCGGCCTGACGGCTACAGGGCGGCGAGACCGGTCGACCATTCGGCGCCGACGCTGCCGTAGTAGTGCCATTCGAGGGTGTCGGCGGCCTTGACGAGCTGGACGCCCAGGTCGCCCGAAGCAGTGCGGATGCGCAGATCGTCCCGGCCGTCGCCGTCGAAATCGGCGATCTGTTCCACGGCGACACTGCCCAGATCGCCCAGACCGAACCAGCCCTTGGCGCTGCCGTTCTCGACCAGCCACGCACCGAAGTAGCCATCCTTCTGCAGCAGCACATCGTCGACGCCGTCACCGTCGAAGTCGCCCGCACCGGCGATGGCGAAACCGCTGGCGAGGGTGTCGAGATTGGCCCAGACCATGGTCCCGTCGGCCTGGGTGAGCCAGCTCCCGGCAAAGCCCGCGTCGTGGGAGAGCACGACGTCGTCCCTGCCGTCACCGTTGAGGTCGCCGACGGCGTTGATGTGCCACTCGTCGCCGAGGCTCTGGAAGTAGTTCCAGCCCGTGGTCGGGCCGCTGGTGAAGAAGCACCCCACAGCGCCGTTGGTGTTGCGCAGAAGCAGATCGGTCTGGCCGTCGCCGTTGAAGTCGCCGAGGCCGAGGATCTGCGTGTCGGCGTCGAATTCGCCCACTGTCTCCCAGCCGGAAACGAGTCCCGCGTCATCTGTGACCCACGCGCCGATGACGTTGCCGGAACTTTTCACGTAGACGTCGCAGGTCGCCTTGCCCGCGGAAGAGACGCCCATGCCGAATATCTCCCAACCCTCGTTGCGCTGACTCAAGTCGCCCCAGACGGCGGTCTGGTCGCTCTGGATGAGCCATGCCCCCGTCGCGCCCTCCGCGCCGTGGCCCTTCTGCGTGATGGACATGATGACATCCGCCCGGCCATCGGCATTGAGGTCGCCCGGAGCATTCGCAAAAACGGCGTCTCCGACGGTGAGCGTCAGCGTGTTGGAAGCGAGACTCAAAGCGTAGGAGTACCCGCCCGCATTGAGGGCACTTCCAACGGAGACCGTGCCCAGCGTCGCACCGACGTCGGTCACCACCGTGAAGCTCCTGTTGAAGGTCGGGGAGGCGCCGCTGGCGACGGCGTAACTCCCCTTCGCCTGAGAAGTGCTGACGGTGACCGTGAAGCCCGGCGTGCCGGAGATGAGCGAGATCCCGGCAAGCGGCGCCGCCGCCCCCGGGGCAAGGGCGGAAATATCCATGTCGACGATGGAGCCCGGCTCGGCCGTGACCTGTGCGTCACTGATGATGTTGATGGTCCCCGTGACCTTGTTTCCCGCCGAGATACAGGCGCTGCCGTAGCGTTCGACGACAAGCGAATCCACCACCGCTCCTCCGGAGATGAACACGGCGCCGTTTTCTTCCACGGTCACTTGATCCGCCGATCCGCCCCGGAGGCTCATTTTGCCGCCGCTGGAGACGACGGTTTCACGGGCCACGCCGGTGGTGGAGACGATCATCCTGCCGCCGCTGGAGACGGTGGTGCGACTCGCCAGACCGCCCTTGGAGACATAGACATAGGCGACGAATTTGGGATCGTCCGCGTCAACAACGGTGTCATAGACCACAGCGCCCGAATCGATGTACAGATGGCCCCATGTGTTCACGGCGACGCCGCTCGCCACGCAGCCGTCGTAGAGATACAATTTGCCGGAAAAATCCACAGTGACATCGCGCACGACACCGCCGCCGGAAACATACAGCGTTGCGCTGGCCAGGGAGACGGCGTCCGCCTCCGCGCCGGAAACGTCCATCCGGCCGCTGAGCATGGTGACGTTCTCCGCTCGGCCGCCGTTGGACACACACACGTGACCGCCGCTCACCGTGGTCGACCCGGCGTAGCCCTCGGCATAGACGCACAAACTCGCGATGCCTTCTTTGAGAACGGTGCGATTCGCGGAAGCGGCGTACCGGACATCCATGATGCCGCCGGAAAGGACCGTGTCGTCCGCATGTGCAAAACTGTTGAGGGCCATGATGCCGCCGCCGGACACGGTGGCGGATTCCGCCGTGCCGCCGGAGAGGAGAGTCAAAGTGCCGCCGCTCATGACGGTGATCCACTGGGCGACGCCGCCCGAGGAGACGGTCATGGTACCGCCGCTGGAGACCGAAACCAAGTCCGTCACCGCGCCCGGATAGATGATCGCCACGCCGCCGGAACTGATCCCGCCCAGGCCCAGCGTGCCGCCGCTCATCACGTGGACGACGCCGCCTCTCACCCAAGGCAATACCGCATGGCCACCGGACGAAACGCGCATGCTGCCGCCCTTTTCGATCCAAGTGACACTCGTATAGCCCCCCGAGCCGACGCGGAGGTCGCCGCCGCTCATCACGGCGACCTGGAACGTCTCCCCGCCCGAGCTCACTTCGATCCGGCCGCTCGACCAGAGATTGACGTTCTCGATCAAACCGCCATTGGAGACGTGCAGCCTGCCGCGGGAAACTTCGGCGCCGCTCACAAGACCGCCCGAATAAACGATCACGGAGCCGCCGCTGCCGATGACGGTGTCGCTCGCATCGCCGAAGGACACGGTCATGCTGCCGCCAGAGGAGATGATGGAGCCGCTCGCCGAACCGCCGCCGGAAACGGTCATGATGCCGCCCCGGTAGACGGTGGTGCGGTTCGCCGTGCCCCCGCCATAGACATCCATGGCGCCGCTGCTGAATACGTAGGTGTAATTCACCTCTCCCGCGCCATAGACGTTCAGGGTCCCTCCCTGACTGACACCGGTGTAGTTCGCGACGCCGTGATTGTAGACATACGCGACGTCACCGAGAAACAGAGTGATGTTGTTGGAAGTCGTGTTGTCGATGTCGTATGTCATGGGACCTGTCTCCTTTTTCAGTTGTCTGCCGTCCGTTCGAGGATAAGATAGCACGGCGTCGACTTTTTGCAAACGGCGACGGGGAAAAATCGTCTTTTTTCCGCCTCGAAGGCGTCAACGCCGGAGCGTGAAGTTATCCGCGGTGTCCATGTCAGGCGTAAGAAGGGCCAGCGGCACGGCGAGCACGGCGTTCTCCCCGGGAGACCCGCCGGGGAAGGCGTAGATGCGCCGGCCGCAGGCGTCGGTCACGGAGGAGCCCCGGCTCCCGAGTTCGTCCCAGTACGGCAGCCGGAGGGGATCCCATCCCGTAAGATCGTCCAGAATGAAAAGCCTGTTCAGGACACACACCCACCAGCTGCCGCCCTTGTCCGTCGCCGTCCGGACCACCTGTCTTTTGTTGACGAAGAAAAAGTCCGTTTCGTCTTTGGAGAAACGGCAGGGCCCCACGAGCAGAAAGGGTTTGTCCGGCGCCTTGTAGATGTCGAGACAGCGCATCCTGCCGCCGATCCGGTAGAGGGCCTTTTCGCCGCTTCTCCAGTACGCGCCGCCGCCGAAAAGCAGGCAGGGGCCGATGATCAGCCCAAGCCACAGAACATACAGCATAAGCGGCACGGAAACGACCGCCGCGGCGGTGATCCAGCAGATGTGCAGAAATTTCTTCATAAGGCCAAAGGTGCCGCCGCCGGGACGTCAATGTCTGCGCGTGCAGTTGTCCGCGGTGTCCATGTCCGGGGTGAAAAGTTTTTGCGGCAGGAGCAGCCGGACGGGACGGCCCCGACAGTCGAGACGGAAGGAGAACACGATGTATTCTCCCCGGGATTTGACGGAAGACTCAGGATCTCCCCGCAGTTCGTCCCCCGTAGACGTCCGCAGACGATGATCGTCGTCGCCCGTCAGGTCGTCGACGACGTAGAGCCATTTTCCCAAGCGCAACCAGTCGCCGCCGCCCTTGTCCGTCGCCGTCCGGACCACCTGTTTTTTGTTGACGAAGAAAAAATCGAAGTCTCCCGAATCGAACCAGCGGGGGCCGACCAGCAGGAAAGGCTTGTTTTCCGCCTTGTAGATGTTCAGCGTTTCCCTCTTTCCGCCGATCATGGCCGCGGCCTCGCCGCTTTTCCGGTACAGGCTTGCGCCGCAAAGCGCGTAAAGGATCAGTGTCCCCGCAAGCCACAGAAGGTACATTGAGAGCGGCACGAGTATGACCGACAGCACGGTGACGCGCAAAACGTACAGAAACTTTTTCATGGAACCGAATATAGCACGCCCGCAACCTTATGTCAATGACGACAATTTCGGATTTTTTTCGCGACGGCCCTTGCATTGGATGGAACGGGGGATATATTAATGGTACGAACCAATAAAACCAATGATGGGAAACCGATGGACGGCGGGGCGATCAGACAAGTCTTTTCCCTGGACAGGAATTCGCGGGAACCTCTGGTGAACCAGCTCACCCGGAAACTGGAGGAATTCGTCTCGCGGTCCGCGCCGGGGACGCGCCTGCCCGCGGAACGGGTCATGGCGGAGGAACTGGGGGTCTCGCGGGTGACGGTCCGCAACGCGCTGGCCGCGTCCTTCCGCTCGGGCAAGGTCATCCGGCAGCGGCGCAACGGGACGGTCGTCGCCAAAGGGAAAGAGCCCGCCGCGGGGAAACTGGCCATCGGCCTGCCGTGGAACGTCCCGCCGCCCAAGCGCAAACTGCGCTTCCTCTCCTACGAAACGCTCCCGGAACAGATGGACTTCTGGCAGGACGCCGTCGGGCGTTTCAACGCGCAGCAGGCGAATCTCGAGGTGGAACTTGTCCCCAAGGCGGAACTGCCTGTGGAAACACGCCCCCTGCGGGAAGAGATCGAACGGGACAAAATCGATCTGCTCCTGTACTCCCCCCTGTTCGATCAGGACTATTCCGAGCTTGTCCGGCCCCTGCCGGAAAGTCTGCGGAACTTCCGCAAAGAAGCGGATCCCATCCCCCGGCTCTTTTCCGGCCGGGAGGAACTGAGCCGGTATCTGCTTCCGGTCAGTTTCGAGTTCTGCCACACGATGTGGAACCCGGAGCTCGCCCGCCGTCTCGGTCTGAACGATGTCGAAGAGCGCCTGAAGAAGGGAGAAAAGATCCAGATGATCGCCGAGGCCGCGCCGAAACTCCCCGAAAACATCTGGGCGGGGTCCCACGTCTGGTGTCAGCTGGCCTATCACGGCGTCCGGCCCTTCCCCGAGAAACGGGCGATCCTGCTGGAGGAATTGCGGAAACTCGCCTCCGTTTCCGCTTTTCCGAGGGCGTACTTCACCTCGCAGACCAGTTCTCTGGACGATGTGGAGAAATTCGCGGCGGGTGAACTCCTGTTTCTGGACGCGATCATGACGCAGCTGCAATGGGTCGGCCTGCCCTCCTTCCGTTTCCGTCAGGCCCCGTGTCATCAGGTGAAGGACGGGCGGTTGATCATGTCGAGCGTCGACATCTGCATCGCCCGGCGGTGCCTGTGCCCCGAAATCGCGGCGGAGTTCTGCCGCTTTCTGCTGAGTCCGGAGATCCAGAAGAGCGTGGAAACGAAAAAGATGTCCCAGCCCGTCCGCATGGAAGCGTACCTTGCGGCGATGAAAAATCAGTGCGGCTTCTCGGCAAACGAGAGCCGCTGTCTGCTGAGAAACGGCTTTTTCTTCCGGGACATGGCCCACAAAGAGGAACTGGCGCAGTATTTCATGATCTACGAGATCCGTCAGGAGCTGGCGGCCCTTTTCGAGGGCAAGCTCCCGCCGGAACAGGCCGCCGACCGGATCATCGAAAAATGGCGGGAGTTTTCCGCGGGGAGGCTGTCGGCATGAGCGACAAACCGATCCTTTCCTTCGGGGTCATGACGGACAACCACCTGGATCCGGCGCACCCGGAACTGGCGGAGCGGACGCAAGCGGCTTTCCGGCTCTTCGGCAAACTCGGGCCCGATCTGCTCATCGACGCCGGAGACATCACCGACTTCTGGCAGCCGGAGGAACTTGAACACTTCGACGGGATGTTCCGGGAGGCCTTTCCCGGGAAAAAGCCGGAGACTCTGTGGCTGCTCGCCGGACACGACGTCACCCGGCACCCCGCCTACTGGGGCGCTTATCCCGAGGGCATGGCGCTCATCGGCATGGAGGATACGATCCCGGTCCGCCGCGTCAACGGCATCTGTTTCGTCGGCGTCTTCCAGTGCGGAGACTACGAAAAATTCGAAGAGCGTCTCAAAGACGCCGTCTCGGACTCCCCCGGACGACCGGTTTTCGCGGTCACTCACGAACCGGCTTACGGGACGGTTCTGAACAGCGACTATAACGGCGACAGGGAACTCTTCGAGATCTTCCGCAAATACCCTTCGGTCATCCAGATCAGCGGCCACACCCACACGCCGATTTTCCACGACCGCAACATCTGGCAGGGCGAATTCACCGCCTTCAACGCGGGATCCCTCACCTACTGGAAGGACCTCACCTTCGGGCGGGAGAGCCGCCGTCACCAGTCTCACGATGCGCTGTTCTGCCGGCTGTACGAAGACCGCCTCGAGATCGCGCGCTTCGACGTCATGTCGGAAAAAGAGGTCGCGCCTCCGTGGAAGATCCCCCTGCCCTTCGACGAAAAAACCGCGCCTTACCGGCCCTCGCGGCGCAGGAGCGAACTGCCGGTCGCGGAATTGCCGCCGACTGCGCCCGTCCGTTTTTCCGCGGAGGTTTTCGGCGCGCTGACCATCGGGAACGCCGTCCCGTTTTCCAGTCTCCAGCGTTACCGGGTGATCCTGTTCGAAGAGGAGCGGGAACTTGCCGTCATGGACTTTTATCCCGGGACATGGCCGGAAACGCGCCGGAAGGACGAGGAGACGTTTTATTTCCCGCCGGGGATGCTGCAAAGCGGCGGCCCCTATCGCTGTTTCGTCGTCCCCATGAATCACTTCGACCGCGAAGGGAAGGCCGCCGAACTGCGTTTTTCCGCGCCGGACATGAAGCTTGCGGAGCTTCCCGTCCGGGGGATCGCGGGCGTCTTCGCCGGGGAGACGCCGGTCCCCGTGGCGCCGGACGGGACATTTTCCGTCGACGCCCGTTACCTCCACGGTTACCGGATCGTGCCGCCTCCGGAACTGATTCCGTACTATTCCCGTCCCGTGGTGATGGTCTGTGATTTTTCATGCCGCCACGCCGGACGTCCGGCCGTGCTGATGGCCTGCGGGGAACGGCCGGATTACGGACGGCACTATTTCCCCTCAGGAGAGGAAACGAAGCACCGTCACTGCTTCGATCTCTCCGCCCTGCGGGGAGACCGCCGTTATCTGCTTCTGTGCGAAGGCGAAGCAGGGCAATACCGTATCGAAAATGTCAGATACTTCACGTATCCGGCTTAACCACAGAAAGGAGTCGATTCCATGAAGACAAACCGTTTCCAGACCGTTTCCGGACAGGAAAGAAGACACGCCGAGGTCCCGGAAAAATCAGACGCGCAGGGCCGCACAGCCGCCTTCTCCGCGTCATCCGCAAAAAATTTCACGCTGATCGAGCTCCTGGTCGTCATCGCGATCATCGCCATTCTGGCGGCGATGCTGATGCCGGCCCTCCAGCAGGCCCGGGAGCGCGCCCTCGTCTCCCAGTGCGTGAGCAACCTCAAGCAGGTCGGCGTCGGCATGTTCAACTACACGCAGAACTACGACGACTACTACCCGGCCCTGCGGACCGCCAGCGGCAACACCGACATCTGGAGCTACGTCCTGGTCGAGAAGGCCAAGGTCCTCTCCGCCAGCGTTCTGGTGTGCGACGGCGCCAACAAGTTCTACGACAACGTGAACACGTTCCGCAACAGGGTCGCCGCCATGCGCAAAGGCGTCTCCCTGACGTCGGACCAGTACGTCAACACGACAAGCTACGGCTTCAACACCTATCTGGGCTGGCAGATCGCCGGAGACGCCCTCAACGACCCCTACGCCCCCGGGACGCCCGCCGTCGGCCGGACCAAAGTGACCCAGGTGGCCCGTCCGTCGATCACGATCTCCGTCGCCGAACAGCGGGAGGTCACTTCGGGCGACGGGCACAAGTCCGGCCACGCCTCCATCTCCCGCTACCCCAAGACGGAACAGAACTACCATGCCACCTCGGCCGGAACCTCTTGGTGCGACGGTCACGCCACCATGCAGATCGATCCCACGACGAGAATGCTCCGGGCCGACATGGGAGCGGACGTCCAGCGCATCTACTGGCATTTGAAGAGCCGCAAGTAACCGCGCGGAGCCGACAATGAAGAAACTGCTTCTGTTCGTCTGCGGTGCGCTCGCGGCCGGGCGCATCGCCGCGCTGCCGGTGTTCACCTTCGAGCCGCCCTCGCCCAAGTCCTTCGATGCCGAGGCGCCGGGGATCACGCTGAAAGTGTGCCGGCTCGACAATCCGGAACGGGGCATCACCGTCATGGCGGTGCTCCGCCGGACGAAAACTGCCGACAGTTCCCGGAGCGGTCAGGCCCGCGGCACGATCGTCCAACGCGACAAACAGTTTCTCTTCGGCTTCGATCAGGGAAAGATATACCTGGATCTCCACGACGGACAGGGCTGGAACAACGCCGTCTCGGCCCCCCTGCCCCGGGACGACCGGGCGTTTCACGCCGTCGCCGTGACCGCCCGCAGGATCAATGACGTCACCCAGGGCGACAATTACCTGCAGGTCAAACTCTATTTCGACGGCGAACTGCTCCTGAGCCGCAACCTGACGAAGGGCGCCGTGCCCGACAGTTCGTTTCCGGTGACGGTCGCCCGGCATTTGGGCGGAGAACTGGCCGACGCCCGCGGCTTCAACCGGGTGCTCTCTCTGGCGGAGATCCAGAAATACGGTGCAAACTTCGACCGGATCCGCAAAAAAGACCGCGGACTTTCGGATAAGGACGAAGAACTTCTGGCGCAGCTGCCGCAAAAGGACTGCGCCGATTTCCTCCTCGCCGCCGGGTCCGCGCTCCGCAATCTGGCGGCAGGGAACGCGTCCTTCGACTGGCGCGGCGCAGCCCGCGCCGTTGCGAAGGCCGCAAAAGAGAGGGCAAAAGAACTTCCGACCGAAGCCAATCTGCGGCAGTACAAAATCAAAAACGCCGTACTCACCGTCACGGCAGCCCCGGGAACGGCGGCGGCGGTCTCGCTGTACGACACGCTGGCCCGCCGGGAATTGCTCTGCCCGGACAACCCCTGGTTCCGGGTCGGGATCGGCGACAGGCGGGTCTCGCCCCTCGACGGGGAGTTCTCTTCGGAGCTGAAGATCCTCGGGAAGGACAAATTCCGCCTGACTTGGAAATCGCCCGACCTCACGGCGGAGGCCGCTTTCGACTGCGGCGACTATCTTGCCTACACTCTCGAAGTCCGCCCCGTGCGGTCCGGGACCACGCTTCAAGCCGTGGAGTTTCCCGCGCTGGAACTGCGGCCGCTGAGCGGAGACGGAACGCTTTTCTCCCCCGTCATGTCGGGCATCGCCCAGCCGGAGGCGATCAAAAACAAAAAGAGTTTCGAGTGCACCTATCCCCGGGCGTTCGGCGCCATGCAGTACGGCGCGTTTTACGACAGCAGGAGCGGCGTCTACTGGTCCAGCGCCGACCCCCTGGCCCGGGTGAAGATGCTCTATCACACGACGGCCGCCGACAGGATCAAGGTCCGCTACCAGTGGACGCCGACGCACGGGAAACCCTTCCTCCCGGAGTGCGGGGCAAGGCTGGCCGTGTTTTCCGGGCACTGGTACGACGCCGCCATGCTCTACCGCAGGCAGATATGGGAGATCAAGGCCCGGTGGCTGCCCGAAAAGGGCCTGCCCCGCACCGACGTAGCCTCGTGGTTCAGGGACAATCCCTTCTGGGGCAGTCTCAACATCGTCAGCGCCGACGATCTGCACGGGCTCAAAGCCATGCGCCGGTATCTGGGGCTCCCCTTTGCCGTCATGCTCTACCGCTGGAACGCTCTGGTCTGGGACAGGGACTACCCCCACCACAAATCCCAGCCGGAGTATCTGGACGCGCTGGACGAGTGCCACCGCCTCGGCGTCCGGGCGGTCCCCTACATCAACGGCCGGCTCTGGGAGGAAAAGGACCGCCGGGAGCATGACTATCTTTACAGCAAACTCGGCAAACCCAACTGCGTGAAAAACGCCGACGGCACCATCGCAAGCTCCGTGTTCAACGGCAAAAAATTCGGCATCATCTGTCCCTGCACGGAGATCTACGACAAAATGATGCAGACCGCCTGCCGCGACGCGCTCCTGCCGGGAGCTGACGGCGTGTACGTCGATCAGATCGGCGCCGCCGCCCATATCCTCTGCTACGACCCCGCCCACGGCCACGCCGTCCCGGACGACACGTCGTGGTTCGTCAAGGGGCACGACAAAGTCTTCTCGCGCATCCGGGCGGAGTTCAAGGCGCGGAATCCCAATTCGGTGTTCACGACGGAGGACAACGCGGAGACCTGCGTCCGCAACTTCGACGGGCTGGATGTCTGGCGCTGGACCTGCGATCATCAGGTCCCGGCGTTCCCCGCCGTCTACTCCGGCTACAGTCAATTCTACGGGATCAGCTTCAACCGGCGCCATCCGGAGGCGTTCCCGGCGATCCTGGCGTGGCAGTTCGTCACCTCCTGCCAACCGGGAGGCGTGAGCCCCACGTTTTTCACCGACCCGGCCAAGCACGACTTCCGGGTCTGGGCCATGCGACTGATCCGTCTGCGGATCGCGCTGCTGGACTTCTTCAACGCCGGAATCATGGCCCGCCCGGCGGAGTTCGCCGAGCCCATCCCCTCGAAACGGCTCCGCTGGGGCGACCTCGGAACGGCCTGGGTCACCACGCCGGACATCTACACCTGCAGCTGGTCCCTCGATGGCATGCTGGCCGTTTCCGTGCTGAACATCGCGGAGACGCCCCGCGGCAACACGATCCGCTTTTCGCTGCCCGGCAAAGGAAAATACACGCTGTACCGCTTCTCCGCCGAAGATCCCGCCGAAAAGACCTCCGCCGTCTCCGGAAGCGTGGAAACGGCCGTAAGTCTTGCCCCGAGATCCTTCGAACTTCTTCTGGCGGTCCCCGAGGGAAAGGACGCGAAACGTCAACTCGACCGGATCCGGGGACAGTTCGGGATCATCGCCCGGCTTCCCAGCGAGAAGGATCCCTTCGTCGCGGAGAAAAACAGTCCCATGGCGGTCCGGGAGGAGGAGACGGGCTTTCTCCGCATCGACGGCGGGCACTTCAGGTGTCTCTTCATGCGCGGCAGCATGTTCCCCATCCGCTTCATGACCTCCAAGTACGAGACACTCGGCAAGATGCGCTGGGCCGACAGGATCCGGATCGACAAGAGGTTCTACTCCCTCTACGTGGACCGCCACGCGGAGCAGAAGATCGTCGAAAACACGCCGGACCGTCTCGTCATCGTGTGCTCGGGGACCATGTGCAGCCGCGGCCGGGAGGAGGAACCGCCCGTCCCCGTCAAGGCCGTCTACACCTACACCTTCGTCCGCAACCGCAAGTGGGTGGATGTCGCTTCCCGTCTGGAAATCGGGGACGGCACGGCCCAGTGCGACGTGCCGGAACTGCTTGCGGTCTCCTGCGGCTCCCTCGACGGCCGCCTGAAAGTGGAGGCGGA
>Ga0310696_10006657_pt1 | contig 13681 bp, 5 predicted proteins | sample AusTroGonzalo_MG_4_FD_203885 | JGI IMG/M metagenome (GOLD analysis project Ga0310696, IMG submission 203885) | Bovine rumen microbial communities from tropical cattle in Woodstock, Queensland, Australia - Gonzalo_02 (v2) (version 2) | ecosystem: Host-associated > Mammals > Digestive system >... | reverse complement strand
CCAAAAATCCTCACCCCGACTACCGGCCAGTGCCATTCTGGAGTTGGAACGACCGTCTGACTCCGAAGGAATGTGTGCGCCAAATCCGCGAAATGAAAGCGCAGGGGCTTGGTGGCTTCTTCATGCACGCACGCGGCGGGCTGCTGACTGAGTATCTCTCCGACGAGTGGTTCTACGCCGTCAAGGCCTGCGTCCACGAGGCCGACTATCTGGGGATGAACGCCTGGGCCTACGATGAAAACGGCTGGCCTTCCGGCTTCTGCTCCGGGCATGTCAACGGCCTGGGCGAAAAATACCAGCAGAAATATCTGCGCTGCCGCCTCTGCACTACGCGCAAGGAAGCAGAAAAACAAGAGCATCTCATTGTCGTCGTGCCTGCTGACGGGGGATTTTTCACCTGTTACTACGAAGTCAATCCTTTCTATGTGGACACCCTGGATCGCGAGGTTGTCGGCACCTTCCTGGAACGTACGCATGAGCAGTATCACCAGAAACTGACTTCCAGCGAGAATTGCAAACTGCGCGGTTTCTTCACCGACGAGCCACATGCCTCGCTGGCAGGCTTCCCCTGGTCTTTCAAGATGCCGGAAGCCTACTTACACAGTTATGGCGATGATTTACTCCCAAGGCTTCCCCAACTCTTCCATCGCCTGGGCAACGACTGGAGGCAGACAAGATACCGCTTCTGGCGGCTCGTCACCAGGCTTTTCTCGGAAAACTATTGCCACCAGATTCAGGAATACTGCCAGAGGCATGGGTGGCGCCTCACGGGACACTTGGAGAGCGAAGATTCGCTCCTGGCCCAGTTGACGCCCAATGGCTCCGTCATGCCGCACTACGAGTATTTTGATGTCCCTGGCATGGACTTGCTGAGCCGTTCCCTGGGCAATGTCATGACGCCGATTCAACTTTTCAGTGCTGCCAGCCAGACAGGGCACCACCAGATCCTCTCCGAAACTTTCGGTTGCAGCGGTTGGGGAACGACCTTCGCCGATCTCAAGTGGATTCTGCAATGGCAGCTGGTTCACGGAGTCAATCTCTGTTGCCAGCATCTTGAGGGATATTGTCTCCGTGGCCAGCGCAAGCGCGACTGTCCACCTTCGCTCTATTTCCACCAGCCCTGGTGGCCCTGGTATCATCTGTTTAACGACGCCATTTCCCGCATCGGTTTCCTGCTGGCCCAGGGCGAAGTCCATTACGACACGCTTCTGATTCATCCCGAAACCAGCGCCCATCTCAATTACGACAGCGGTCAGAACGGTTGCCTGGACGCCTACGACGCCTCGTTCCAGGAACTCACGCAGGTGATGGAAGAACGCCAGATGCCACACCACTACGGCGACGAGACGCTCATGGAACGCCACGGCGAAGTCCATGACAAACGCCTGGTCATCGGCAAGCAGTCGTATTCCCTGGTGATTCTGCCGAAACTCTGCAACATCTCGTCCCGCCAGGCGAAATTGCTGGTGGCGTTTGCCAGGGCCGGCGGACGTCTGGTCGGCCTTCGCAACGATTTGGAGGAGCCGTCATTCGCAGTTGACGGATGTCCCGCACCGGACCATCCGCTGCTGGCCAGCGTGCAATGGAAGGAAACCATCCCGGAACTGCTGGAGACCATCGCCCCGGAAGCCGAACTGCTCCAGGTCCGCACACCCGACGGACTGCCAATTCCCGACATCAATGCCACTAGCCGCACGCTCGCAGATTTCGATGGACAGCCGGCTGAACTCTACTACCTGGTCAACAACAACCGCACGACTGCCTGTACTGCTGTGCTGAAAGTCCGAGCGGCTGGCGTCGAGGCATACGATGCCACCACGGGCGAATGTCGTCCCGTGCCGTTTGAGGTTAAAGGCGAGTACTGCGTGCTCAAGCACAAATTCGCGCCTGCCGGAGACCTTCTGCTATTGGCGCGGAAAACCCCTGTGCCTTCTGCCCGCGCCATCTCGCCACCGTCACGGGTGCTTGCCCTGCGCAATCGCTGGCAGGTGGCGAGGCTCACCGAGAATCTGCTGACCATCGACCATTGCCGCTGCGAAATCGACGGCAAAGTTGCCTTTAAGGACGAATATGTCCTGACCATCCAGAACCATCTGCTCGAACTCGGGCATACAGTTCCTATCGCGCTGGAATACACTTTCCAGGTTGCCGACGCTTCTCTGGCCGGCAAGCAGTTGTGGTTGCTGCTCGAGCGGCCAGAAAAGCACCGCGTGATTGTCAACGGCGTGGAAGTCTCCAACCAGCCTCATGGCTACTTTCAGGATTATGCGTTTGAGCGCGTTGCCATCGGGCAGGCCGTGCGGGCGGGAAGGAATGTCATCCGCCTGGAAACGATTTTCGAACAGACGCCGGAAATCTACGAGGCCTGCCACAAGGCGCGCATTTTCCAGACGGAGCGCAACAAGATTCATTTTCTCAGCGAAGTCGAAGCCATCTACCTGGCCGGAGACTTTGGCGTGTCTACGCCAGGACGCTGGGAGAAAGTGCCGGCGATGCCTCTCATTCCCGATGTCGCGGCGCCCAGTTGCCCGTCCCTGCGCTACCGGGGAGATTTCGCCCTGGTCTGCGCACCGACTGAAGTGACAGGCGACAACTATGTGCAGGAGGGGCTTCCTTTCTTCGCCGGAACAATCACCCTGCGGCAGAAAGTCATTCTTGATTCAGTCGATGCCGCCTTCCCCCATATCCTCCGCTTTGCCGATTTCCAAGGCAACGTCCTGGTGGTCGCCGTGAACGGACAGGTCGTCGCCACTTTCCTCTACCCTGAGTATAGCTGCATCATTCCCGTCGGTTTGCTGCATAGCGGTGTCAACCATGTGGAAGTCACCATCGCCAATTCCCTGCGCAACATGCTCGGCCCCTTCCACTGTTCCAATGGCGAACTGCTGGGGGTCGGGTCATACTCGTACTACAAGGAAGTCGAGGGGCCGTTCCGCGTCGTCGGACGGTCTGACTGGGACGACGGCTGGTGCTTCATTCCCCAGGGCGTCGTGGTGGAACGGGATAGTCACAATCCTGTTCGCCCGCCGTCCATCCCATGAGCGGTCGTGCCCTGGGCACAATCGCCAATGGCAGGCAAGGACGAGTGCTTCGTCTTTCCTCCAGACCGCTTTCTAACCTGAAAAACGGCATCGTTAGGTTGCCCTCATCAACATTTTTCCACGACTGGAGCCACATCGTGAAATCCTTGGAAGAACATCTGCAGTTTGCCGACGAATGTTTCACCTTTTCCCTCAAATTCGTCTGGGATCAGCAGCGCCGCCATCCCGAGAAGACGAGGCGGGAACTGATGGGACTTACGCTGTTCCATTATCTTCTGCGCGAGGTGGCGGAGGAACCGTTCGAGAAAGTCCCGCTGGAACTGGAACTGCTGGACTTGGCGGACAAGGCGCAGTCGATTGAGGACATGGAGCCTCTCCGTCAGAAGGTGATTGACCACGTGCGCTCAATCTACCCCAGGACCCTCGGCCCGAACGCCTGCTTCGAGAAAGGACGCACACTGCGCTACGATGAGCCGCATTACGATCTGCCGGGGCGTTGGTGTGTCTTCCACATTTACAATGCCAAGGCTCCGGAATCCATTCTGGACGACCGTCCGTTCATGGCGGAGAATTTTCGCTACATCATGGACGAGAGCGAGGCGCGTTTCGGCTATGACCACCTCTTCACCTGCACTTGGCTGAACTCCCTGCCGCAGTGGCTTGAGTACTTTCCCCAGGAATGGACAGACAACCGTGGCTTCCCGTATCCTGGAGTTGTCGGGAACCTGAGCTGCCTCGGCCAGTTCATCAATGCCCGGGGCAATCTCAATCACAAGAACGCCGATTACCTGCTGGCCAACGGCGTACTCCGCTTTCCGCGCCGCGCCGCCTGGTGCAGTTTCGCATCCATGAGAAAACATCTAGACGAACTTGGCTTGTAAATGACAATTCAAATGACATAACTCGTTCACCACGTAGTTCCACAAGGAGAAGACAATGGCCAACTACACTACCAACCAGGGTTCCATCAGCGCTATTACCACCTTCACAGTCGAGGACATCTTCCACGACATCAATTTTACTGGTAACGGCGCGGCCTTCACTGTCGCCGGCTCCCTCACCTCCATCGACGGCGCAACCTTCACCCAAAACCAGGCCTCCAGTAACGGCGGCGCCATCTACAAGGGAAACAATGCCCGTCTGATGGTGAACAATATCGTTGCCACCTCCAACAAGGCCACGAGTGGCGGCGTCATCTACAACTACGGAGCCGGGGCAACCATCGTCAGCGACGGCCTTTTCTCCGGCAATTCCGTGTCCGGCAACGGCGGCGCCTTCATGAACTATTACGGGACCGCCTCCTTCCATGGCGGCACCTTCACTGGCAACAGCGCCTCGAGCGGCGCCGCCATTTGTTCAGACGGCGGGGCCATGACCGTGCAGAATATCACCGCCACCGGCAACTACGCCTCCAGCAACGGCGGGGCTATTTTCGCGGAAGTCTCCTGCACCATCACGGGCGGTACCTTCGCGAACAACGTGGCTGTGACTAAAGGCGGCGCCGTGGTTAACCGCACGCACACCGTGACCATCGAAAACGCCGTGCTCGCCAAAAACCAGGCGCAGAAAGGCGGCGCAGTCTCCCACTATGGCGGAGCCAACGAGAAAACCATCCTCAACAATGCCGTTGTCACGGGCAATACCGCCACCTACGGCGGAGCCGTCTACAACGACGTGGCCACTGGTTCCCTTGAACTGTCCGGCGGCACGTATTCTGGCAATTCGGCTAGTTCGCAGGGCGGTGTCGTCTACAACGCTTCAGGCACTGCGACCATCAGCAATGGCTTGTTCGCGAACAACCGTGTGCAGACCTACGGCGGTGTCCTTTACAACAAGGCGGGGGTGTCCACCATCAGCGGCAGCACGATGTCCGGCAATTTCTCGAACTACTGGGGCGGCATCGCCTACAGTGACGGCGGCAGCCTGACTGTGGACGGACTGAAGGCTTTCGACAATGTCGCCGACAGCGGCGGTGCCATTTTCGCGGAATCCTCCTGCTCAGTCTCGGGCGGAACCTTCGCCGGAAACACGGCCAGGGCCGGCAATGGCGGTGCCCTGATGAACCGCTTGAACATTTCGACGGTGACGAATACGCTGTTCGCCAACAATATGGCCAAAAATTACGGCGGTGCCATCAGCAATTATGCCGGCAGCGAGAAGACAAACATCTACAGCGCGATATTCATTTCCAATACCGCCACGACCGGCGGCGCCATCTACAATCTCGGCAACGGCCTGCTGAATGTTGACGGCGCCACCTTCACCGGAAACACCGCCACCCTGGGCGGCGCTCTCGGCAATCTCGGCACGGCAACGCTCTCTGGCGGCCTCTACAACGACAACCACGCGTCGTCCAGCGGCGGTGTTGTCAACAACACGGGGACGCTTACCATCAGCAACGGCGTGTATTCTGGCAATTCCGTGGCGACCTACGGTGGCGTCCTGAACAACAAGTCCGGGGCGGTCACCATCAGCGGCAGCACGCTGTCAGGGAATTTCTCGAACTACTGGGGCGGCGCGGCTTACAGCGACGGCGGCAGTCTGACCCTGGACAATCTGAAGGCGTTCAACAACACCGCCGACAGCGGCGGCGCCATCTTCGCGGAAGCCTCCTGCTCTATCACGGGCGGGACATTCTCGGGGAACAAGGCACGGTCGGGCAACGGCGGAGCCGTAAGAAACCGCCTGAACACCTCGATTGTGACAAACACTCTGTTCGCCAATAACATAGCTTCGGCTGGCGGTGGTGCCATCAGCAATTACGCCGGCAGCGAAAACACGAATGTCAACGGTGCGGAATTTGTCGCCAATACCGCAGCGACCGGCGGTGCCATCTACAATCTCGGCAATGCTGTTCTCAATGTCAGCGACGCCAAGTTCTGCGAGAATGTTGCCTCCTACGGCGGTGCCGTCTTCAATACCGGCAGCGCCACCATTACAGGCGGAACATTCGCAGGGAACATTTCGTCCGTCTACGGCGGTGCCGTGTACAACAATGGCGGGACGACATCCATCAGCGGCGCGACTTTCTCAGGCAACTCGGCCAAATATCATGGCGGTGCGGTCAAGAACAACTCCGGAATCGTATCCTTGACGAATGTCGTGGCGAGCGGCAACTTGGCTGAAACTGGCGGTGCCCTCTACAACGAATCGACACTTGCCGTCACGGGCGGCACTATTGCCGCCAATACGGCCAGTGACTACGCCGGCGGTGTCTATCTGCGTTCCGGCGTGGCGACCTTCAACAACGTGGATTTCTCCAATAACCTCAACAACAGATTTGGCGGCGGAGCTATATACATTGCGGCCTCTGCCTCTCAAGCTCTGATTTCCGGCGGTGATTTCGCCGCCAATACCGCCACTACCGGCGGCGCCATCTACAACACCAGCGCGGCAACCACCGTCACCAATGTAACCTTCACCGGAAACATCGCCACCAATGGCGGCGCCATCTACTCGTCTGCCAACCTGACCATTGACTCCTGCCGCTTTGCGATTGCCTCCGACACTGTCGTCATGGGCGATTCGGCTGTTCTGACCTTGAAGGGCGACGTCGTCCTGAACGCCAGCATCACCGCTGCCAATGCCATCCAGGCCGATGACCTTACCCTGACCTTCGGCGCGGAAGCCGCTAGCACTCTGGGGACCATTTCGACCAAGGCAGGCGCCTCTGCCGGCCTCACCGCCGTCAACTTCGGCGGCACCGGCAAGGTCAGTTTCACCACGCAGGACCTCTCCGCCGTCGCCATCTCTGTCACCTGCGACACCGTCGGCGAATATGTTGTCGCCGACGGCATCAGCGCCCTTAACACGACTGTGACCGTCAACGGCACGGCAACCACCTTGTCGAGCGGCATCGGGACTTCCGCGTCCTCCGACGGGCTGCTGGCGCAGGTCGTCAGTTACGCGAGCAGCGCGCTGTCCATCAGCATCTACGACAAACTGTACGTCGGCTTCGACGTTCCTGAAGACGCCACGCATTTCGAAACCACCGCTGACCTGCAGGCCACCTACGCTGGCTACAGCGGCACCATCGTCGACGCCTCCTCCATCACCAAGTTGGGCGAGGTCTTCTACAATCCCGGCTGGACGTCCGAGAACCTCCCCGCCAGCACCACTCTCGCCGACGGAACCACCGTCGCCCTGGCCTGGGAAAGCAACGCCTTCAACAGCCTCAATATCGCCAAGGCCTACCTGGATGTTGACGGCATCCTGACCTTCGAGGGCACCGTCCCCATGGCGGGCCAGACCTCCGACCTGGCCAACGCCCGCATCCACGGCGCCACTCTCACCAGCGCCACCAACGCCACCGACAGCGACAAGCTGATCCTCGACGGCGTGACCTTCACCTCCGCCAGGAACCAGTACCTCAACAACACCGACCTTGAACTCGCAAACGTCGCCGCCTCGACAAAGTACATCTACACCGGCGGCAGCCGGATCGCCGGGGACTTCGATTTCGCTGTCCGCAACTCCAACGTCGCCCGCTTCTACCTGTCCAGCGGCACGAACAGCGGCGTCGGCGGCACCGTCAACTTCACCATCAGCGACTCCGTGACTAACCGCATAAGCCTCTCGTCCTCCAGCGATGCCGGAACTTCCTTCAACGACATCAGCATCGTGGTGAACAACACGTTGGTACACAACATCGACGAGAACGGTGCTTTCAACGCGGAACTCGGCGACATTCGGGCCTCCGGCAGTGCCGAGACCGTCCACGTCTACGGCGACTCGTCCGTGACGATGAACAATTCCACCGCCACTCACCTGTTCGGCTCCAAAGGCAACATCATGCATGGCGACATCTTCCTGGCGATGAATGGCTCCACCGTCGCCAACGCCATCGGCAAAATCGCCCGCGACAGCGTCCAGGGCTCTTCCTACCTGACCGTCGGCGGCACCGCCGCCAGCGTCATCAGCGCCTCCGTCCTCAACGTCGATTCCATCGCCGTGGCCGACGGCGCCACCCTGGCCCTCGGCAGCGCCACCGTCACCGACAGCAGCTTCACCGTCAGCACCGGCTACGACGGCACCGTCGCCGTCCTGGCCGACTCCACCGTGACGCTCGCTGGCGCCGTGACCCTCGCCAAGGACTTCAGCCTCGGCGCAGGCGCTTCCGTCGTCGCCGCCAATGACACGGCAATCATCCTGACCGCCTCCGGGACCTTCTCCATGGACATCGCCACCGGCACGGGCAATACCCTGACCATCGACAACGCCGCCGCCCTGAGCCTCTCCGCCGACGTCTCCGGCTTCGCCACCTTGACCTTCGCCGGCGACGCCGCCGTCGACATGAACTCCAGTGCCCTGGAGAGCCTGGCCATCTCTATCGACACCAACAACGTCTGGACCAACGGCGTGACAACCATCGCCACTGGCATCAGCAGCCTCTACGGAAGCACCTTCACCGTGAACGGTCTCAGTGCCACGCTCGGCACGGCCATGTCCAACGGCGCGGTCCTCGCCTTCGCCAACGGCGAACTGACGCTGACCGTGACCTCCGTCGAGGTCAGCACGGGAACCTCACTCGACGACGCCCTGGCGGCCACTGCCGTGACGTCCGGCGTCATAACCTTCTCCGCCGAGACCGACGGAACCACCTGCACCTTCAGTGGCAGCACTATCGGCCACGACCAGGTCTTCCAGGGCAACGGCGCCACCAATACCGCCATCCAGTCCGCCGACGCCTCCATGGTCTTCGCCAACGGAAACGCCGTCGCCATGACCGACCTCGCCTGGAGCGGAATCCTCTACGGCGGCAACCTGGGCGGCGATTCCTCCGCCACGAGCCTCGCCTTCCAGGCCGTCGCCATCGGCGGCAACGTCTTCGGCGGCGGACGCGCCAACACCGGCAGCACCATCGCCGACGGCACCGTCAGCCTGGCCATCGCCGACAGCACCCAGGCGGCGGGCAAGGCCGTCTACGGCGGCGCCTACGCCAACGGCGGTACCGCTACAGTCGACAGCATCAGCCTCACGCTGACCGACGTGAATGCCGGCACCAACTCCGTGTACGGCGGCGGCGCCGTCAACAACGGCGGCAAGCTGACCGTCGGCCCCGTCTCCACGGAAATCAGCGGCGGCGTCTACGGCGCGGTCTACAACGGCGCGAACATCTACACCGCCGGCACGGGCAGCGCCTTCGGGGCCGGCGCGATGACCCTGGAAATCAGCGGCGGCACCTTCAACGGCGCGGTCGGCAACGGCTCCACGCCGCGTGCAGGTGCCTCCTCCACGCAGGGCGCGTCCACGCTGGGCATCACGGACGGCCTGTTCGAAGGCATCGTCTACGGCGGCGCGGCCTCCTTCGGCGGCGACGCGACCGTCGCTTCCACGACCGTCACCATCAGCGGCGGAACCTTCAACGGCAAGGTCTTCGGCGGCAACGTCGGCCAGACCGGGGCCAAGGCCGCCAGCACCAGCCTGACTGGCAACGCGAACCTGACCATCGACAGCACCGCCGCCAACATCTACTTCAACGGCAATGTCTACGGCGGCAGCATGGGCACGGGCAATGTCGGCGGCAACGTCACCGTGACCTTCAAGGGCGACGGCGACCAACTGCACTTCGCCTCCGGCAGCTTCGTTTCCGGAGCCAGCGAATACGCCTACGGCGCAGTCGCCGACTATGTGGAAGGCACCAAGACGCTCGTCTTCGACGGCTTCGTCTGGTCCTTCTCCGGCAACGTCCAGGGGCCTGCGTTCGACGCCGTGACCGTCAGGAACGGATCCAGCGTCATTGTCCGCAGCGGGGCGACCAACCAGGACTTCAGCTTTGCCTCGACCTGGAACTTCGAGCTCTCCGGCGCGACCGCCGTGATGACCACCGACGACAACTACTCCACCAGAGCCAAGAACAGCTTCTACGGCGACACCATCAACGTCACCTTCGCCGACGGTGCCGGCCCGGTCGTGGCCGGCACCGACTGGACAGTCTACACCGGAAGCGCCAACACCACCGCCGACTGGAACGACCTGAAGGCCGTCACCATCGACGGCGTGGCCGCCACCGGCGCCATGGATGGCTCCTACATGGCCTGGAGCACCGACGACTACAAGGTCTACTTGGACGGCAACTACGACATCCGCCTGGCCAAACTGGCCTAAGATTCAGGAGGCTAAAGTACGTGGAGATGCGCGGGCCCCGTCCCGCGCAATTCTGCAAAACCCGCACAGTTAATGTGCGCTTTTCCCATGGGCGCGACGGCGCGGACGGAGCCGCGCCCTCCCCACGTCGGTTGCACACATTCCCACGGTCGCGACGGCGCGGACGGAGCCGCGCCCTCCCGGGCGCTTTGGCCGAGTTCGCTCGGCCTTTTTTCTTGCTGCCGATTGCAATTCTGATTTAAACAATCATATTATTTCACTATCTGACTATAGTCAAATCAATAGGCGAACCAAGCATGAAAACAGACAGTAATTCCAAAGTGCGCGTGGGCATCATCGGCCTGGGGCCTCGCGGGCAGACACTGGCCGCGACCATTGGTCTTCTTCGGGACGAAGTCGAGATTTCTGCCATTTGCGATCTTAATCCCGAACGCGTCGAAACGATGAGGCAGCGGCTGGAGGCAGATAACATTCATCCCAAGACATATCTCCACAGCGAGGAACTTCTCGCTTCGCCCGAGGTTGACGGTGTGCTTATACCGACGTCGTGGAACGCCCATCTGCCACTGGCCATCCAGGCGGTCAAGGCTGGCAAGCCTGTCGCCATGGAGGTCGGCGGAGCCACTGGCTGCGAGGAACTCTGGGAACTTGTCCGTCAAGCCGAGGCCAACCACGCCAATGCCATGATGATGGAAAACTGCTGCTGGGGACGCCAGGAACTGCTAGCCTTGAACATGGCACGGCAGGGGCTTTTCGGCGAGCTGCTCCACTGCGAGTGCGGCTATTGGCATGACATTACCTGGGAATACGCTAACCAGGACGGTCCTGTCACCGAACGTGGATGGCACAATCTGCGCCGGAACGGGGATCTCTATCCCACGCATGGAATCGGGCCGATAGCCAAGATTCTAGACATCAACCGCGGCAATCGTTTTCTCACCTTGAGTTCCGTCAGTTCCAAGGCGCGCACCATGTCGCTGGCCACAGGCAACAAATGCCATTTCAACTGCGGCGACGTGACCACGACCATCATCAAATGCGCCAATGGAGAGACTGTCATGCTCTCGCACAGCGTGGCGGCGCCGCATCCATATTCTCGCCGCGGCATGGTCCAGGGCACCAATGGCATCTGGATGGAAGACAAGGGTATTTTTATCAAGGGCATAAGCCCCACCGAAATGCCCATCGACGTGGCGGGAAATCCCTATCAGGAGCACCGCTGGGATCCCATCGAGAAATTCTATGATGAATATGACCATCCCATCTGGCAGGATTTCAAGAAGAATCCCGTTGGCGGACACGGTGGCATGGACACCATAGCCATACGCAATTTCTGCAAGGCCATCGCCGACGGCACGGAATTTCCCATCGATATCTACGATACTGCGACCTGGATGTGTCTGACCGCCCTTTCGGAACAGTCAGTGGCCATGGGGGGAATGCCTGTCCCCGTCCCCGATTTCACCTGCGGCAAATGGGTGACGCGCAAGCCGCAGAAGACATCGCTGTGGACTCTGTGACCTGTTCGGGCGAGAGCCCTCATAAATATTAGTGTTTTTAGGTCAAATTCGGCTATTTGTAGAGTTTTTGTTCGGCAATTTGTGGAACTGTAACCAAGGTGGCACTAGGACAGTCAAGCAGGAAATACAGTCGAATAAGGTGTCTGGACACAGGATTTCCGGCTGGTTGAGGCCGTGAAAACTTGCAATCGCGTGGCAATGATTTATCTTATGAAATGATTTCAAAATTCATGACAGGCAGGAATCATCCTGCTTTCACAAAACAGACATGACCGAGCCACTTTTCCAGAAAAGCAACCTGCGCGTGTTGCCACTGGGGCGCAATCTCGATGACCTGCTGCCCATCCTGGCCAAGTTCCCCGTGAAGATTGTGGCGGACAATCCCGATCTCATCATCTCTCACGGCGGTGACGGAACCCTGCTGGGCGCGGAAAGGGATTATCCGCTAATCCCCAAATGCGCCTTGCGCGACAGGAGGCGCAATCCCAAATGTCCGCTTCATGACGAGGAGACTGTCCTGCGGCAGTTGTTCGCCGGCCAGTTGGACAAGCATTTCCTGCTGACTCTCCGTGCCGAGACGGAAACCGGCGAGACGCTGACGGGCATCAACGATCTGGTCATCTCCAGGGTCAACAATCCCTGCACCGCCATCCGGTACCGCGTCTGGCAGGACGGCAAGCTGTTGCTGCCGCAGACAGTCTCGGACAGTCTCATCATCTCCACGCCGTTCGGCAGCACCGGCTATTTCCAGAGCGTGACCAAGGGAGTTTTCCGTTGCGGTCTGGGTCTGGCCTGCAACAATGCGATGGACGGTATCGGCTTCGCGATTGTCCCGGAAACCTCCAGCCTGACCATCCGCCTGTTGCGAGGTCCTGCCGTGATGGCGGCGGACAACAACCCCCGGCTTCTGGAACTCCAGGACGGCAGCGAGATCAGCGTGACAGTTTCGCCGGACAGCACGCCAGTCTATGGTCTGGAGGCCTTCCGTTGCCACGACTGCTATTTGCTGCGCCGTAACGGAATCCCCGAACAAACACCAACCACCGAGGTTAAATAATGGCATTGCTAGGTATCATTCTCATCCTTTTGCTGTCATATCTGATTGGCGGAATCCCCTTTGGCTTTATCATCGGCAAAATCAACCACATCGACATCCGCCAGCACGGCAGCAAGAACATCGGTGCCACCAATGTCAGACGCACCCTGGGACGTGACTGGGGACTCCTCTGCTTCGCCTGCGATTTTCTCAAGGGGCTTCTGCCGGTGCTGATTATCGGCTCCCGTCTGGCGCCGCACTGGGGCGTCAGCAGCGGCTGGGGAGAAATCCTGGCTGCCGTGGGGGCTGTCTGCGGTCATATTTTTCCGTATGCCCTGCATTTTCGCGGTGGCAAGGGGGTTTCAACCACCCTGGGCGCGATTCTGGGCATTGCTTTCTGGCCTGTGCTGGCTGGAGCCGTGATCTGGTATATCGTCTTCCAATGGTCGAAAATCGTGTCCCTGGCCAGCATGTCCGCCGCCGTGGCTATGCCGCTGACGGCGCTGGTGATGTGGCTTGCCCACTGGGGAAGCATGCAATTCCCCGCCGTCCTGCTGATGGCCGTCCTGGGGGCGCTTGTCATCGTCAGGCACAAGGAAAACATTGCCAGACTTCGCAACGGCACCGAAAACAAGTTTGTCAAAGTGAAGACGGAATGAAATCTTTCCTGCGCGCAATCTGCCTGAGCCTGCTGGCCGTCGGACTTGGTTTGCCGGCGGTACCTGTCGATGCCCAGGAGATTCCGCAGAAACTTCCCTTCGGCGCGACTGTCCTGCCCAACGGCGACATCAAGTTCGGGACTGCCTTGGTCAGGACCAGCGAAAAGGAAATCGCCTTCCCCGCCAATTTTGTGGACGGCGTGAGGGAACTGGAAGTCATCATTGCCAGTCCTCACGGGAGGCTTCACGAGACATTGCTCGTCTCCGAGCAGTCTGGGCTACAACTCCAGGCACTGCTCTACCTCACGGGCGCCAGCA
>Ga0310696_10006656_pt1 | contig 13685 bp, 12 predicted proteins | sample AusTroGonzalo_MG_4_FD_203885 | JGI IMG/M metagenome (GOLD analysis project Ga0310696, IMG submission 203885) | Bovine rumen microbial communities from tropical cattle in Woodstock, Queensland, Australia - Gonzalo_02 (v2) (version 2) | ecosystem: Host-associated > Mammals > Digestive system >... | reverse complement strand
ACAACCTCAGTCAATCGCCCCATAAATAGCCCGGATGGATTCAATATATTTCTCCTCCGGAACGCCGATCAGCAGATTCAGTTTCCCGGCGCCCTGGTTGATGGTGCTGATGGGGATCCCCGCCGAAATCAGCGAGGAAAGAATCCGCACGTTGGCGTCGCTGCTTTCGGCGCCCCGCTCTCCGATCACCGCGATCATGGAGAGGTTTTCCTTCACCCCCAGAAAATCCGGATGCAGCTGCTCCCGGATCTCCCCGATCAGCGCGTCCCGGCAGGGGGCCAGCAGATCGCTGCGGATCACCAGCGTCACCGTGTCAATCCCCGTCAGGCACTGCTCAAAGGGAAGCTGACGGTTTTTAAGCAGGTCCAGGATTACGGCGCTGAATCCGGATTCATCGCTGACCATGACTTTTTCTATCTGCACCACGGACATCCCGTTCCTTCCGGCCACGCCTACGATGGGATCCTTCCCCGCTCCCCGTGGCAGTTTCCGCACGATGGTGGTGCCGGGATCTTCCGGATCGTCGGTGTTGCGGATGTTGATGGGAATATCGGTATCCGATACGGGCAGCACCGCGTCCGTATGGAGCACCGAGGCGCCCATGTAGGACAGGGTTCGCAGCTCCCGATAGCTCATATACCGGACGGTTTTCGGATTGGAAACGATCCGGGGATCCGCCGCCAGCAGCCCCGGCACATCCGTCCAGTTTTCATACAGATCCGCCCCGATGGCTGCGGCCGCCAGGCTCCCGGTCACGTCGGATCCGCCCCGGGAAAAAATGTGGATTCGCCCGGTCATGTCCGTTCCGTAAAAGCCGGCGATCACGGCATTCTCCAGCGGCCGCAGGGCGGCGCCCAGCGTCCTCCGGGTCAGGGCAGGATCCAGTTTTCCGTTTTCATCAAAGGAGATGCACCAGGCCGGGTCCACAAAGGTAAACCCGAGATACTGCGCCATCAGCCGGGCGCTGAGGTATTCGCCCCGGCTCAGAACCTCGTCCCGCGAGGGGGCCGACCCCAGCATTGTCCGGATCTTCGCGATCTCTTCCTCCAGGGGGAAATCCAGCTGCAGGCCTTCCATGATCCCGGCAAACCGGTTCCGGATCAGCGTCAGCGTTCCTTCCGTTTCCTGTCCTCCGCATGCCTGCTTCCACGCCAGCTCCAGCAGATCCGTCACCTTCGGATCCTCCGGAAATCGCTTGCCGGGGGCGGAAACCACGATGTACCGGCGGCTTTCGTCCCGCGTGATGATCTCCCGAACCTTCCTGAAGTGTTCGGCGTCCATCACGCTGGTACCGCCGAACTTCGCCACAACCGTTCGCATGCTTTGTTCTCTCCCGTCTTCTCTTTCGGATCCGGAGCCGTCAGGCGGCTTCCTCCAGATCTTCGCCGTAGATTTCCGGCAGGCTGTCATAGGCCGCAAACAGTTTTTCAAAGCGGTTCATCAGCTCCTCATAAGGATAGAAGCCGTTCTCATCGGCCGCCAGATCGCTGAATTCCAGGGTCAGGATCATCGGCGGGTGATCCTCGTCCAGCAGCGTCAGGCTGCGCAGCTGGGCCGCGGAGGGATAAATCATGCGCATCCGCGCGTACAGTTTTCCCTCCGGATCCGCCCATTTTTCAAAGACGATCTTGGATCCGATGGGAACGCTGGGTTCAATGCTGCCGACGGTCTGCTCCGGTTTGCAGTCCAGTGCGGACAGAACGCTGGCCAGATTGGAATCATGCCCGCAGAGGAAGGTGAACACCCGGCCCTCCGTGTTCAGTTCCGCAGCGATCTCCTTCAGCAGAGGATTTGCCGAGTTCACGGCCACCAGCGGCGCGGCATACAGCGCGTCCACATACGTGTCCTTGATCGTGGAAATCAGCCGCATATCATCCTCGGAAACCGCCGTCCCGAAGCCGGCCTTGGTGTCGTCCGCTTCTTCGTAATACTGAAGAACCAGCGCGTCCGCAATGGAGCATCCCAGTTTCAGGGATCCCGTCACGCTGGGTCCCTTGCCCGCTTCCAGATGGAAAACGGAGTCGTCTGTCTTAAACTCTGTCACCGTGCCGTCCGCGTAGGCCGGAGAATCCTTCAGGTCGATCACGTCCGCCAGAAAAGCGTAGGCCTCCTTCAGGTTTTCCCCCACCTTGGAAATATCGTCCACGCCATAGATCTTCGCGATCTCCGCTTCCGCGGCTTCCCGATAGGCCTCGCTGAAATACGTCAGCCGCACGGAAAACATCATATCCATCTTGTCGTATTCCGCATGGGTTTCGATGTTCACGTCAGCCACCGGCAGAAGCCCCGTGGCAAAGTACCGGGCCGTGGCGATGGTCCGCTGCAGGGCGTTGGCGTAAAAGCGAACCTCCCCCTCCGCGGGCTTGTAATTCTCCGGAATCAGGCCCTCGGAAACCAGCCATTTCCGGAACCACATCCCCATGATATTCTCCATCGCGCCGCCGCGCACCGTCAGCTCGCTGGTGTTCGCCGAGAACTGAATCCAGTCATGCGGCGTAACGCTGTCCAGCTCGGATCCGGGGCCCGCCAGCGGCGCCCGGATATTGTGCCTGCTCAGGATGACCGCCTGTTTCAGCGTCATTCCCTGATCGCTGTCCCCCGCCTCGGCCAGACACGCTCCCCCCGCCTGGATGCAGAGCAGCAGAACAAGAATCAGACTCAAAATCTTCTTCATGAGATCACGCTCCTGTTTTCAATATACAGTCCTTCTTTTTATATCATCTGAAGCCCCGGAAGTCACCCCGGGGAACGCCGGGACGGTCCTTTTTGTTCCACCTGCCGGATGGAACTAAAAGGACCGTCCCGGCGTTCCACCCAATGCTTGCGAAACGCAGCTCCGCGGCGTATAATGTGCGGGATTGAAGAGGGAGGGAAATGGTGATGGAGCGTTTTGGGCTGCTGGGCCGGAAGCTGGGGCACAGCTTTTCCCCGCAAATTCATCGGGAGCTGGGCAATGAGGCCTATGAACTGATCGAACGGGAGGAGGAGGAACTTCCCCGCTTTTTCGCGGATCGGGATTTCCGGGCCATCAATGTCACCATCCCGTGGAAGCAGGCGGTGATGCCCTTTCTGGATGAGATCTCCGACCGGGCCCGGAAGATCGGCAGCGTCAACACCGTCGTGAAGGATTCCGCGGGCCGGCTCAAGGGATACAATACGGATTGGGATGGGTTCATGGCCCTCCTGGAGGAGATTGATTTCCATCCGGAGGGAAAGAAATGCCTGGTGCTGGGCAGCGGAGGGGCCAGCCGTACGGTGGTCGCCTGCCTGGAGGCCCGGCACGCCGGAGAAATTCGGGTCATCTCCCGCAGAGGCGAGGATGATTACGCCCATCTGGACCGTCATCGCGATGCCGCCTTCATCGTCAACGCCACCCCGGTGGGCATGTATCCGGGCAACGGGGAAAGCCCGGTGGATCTGCGGCTCTTCCCGAATCTGCAGAGCGTGGCGGATCTGATCTATAACCCCGGGCATACCGCCCTGCTCCTCCAGGCCAAAGACCTCGGGATTCCGTATGTGAACGGGCTGCGCATGCTGGTGGCCCAGGCGAAGCGCGCCGCCGAGCTGTTCCGCGATGTCTCCCTGCCGGACAGCGAGGTGGATCGGATCACTGCCCTTCTGTCCCGGGAGAGCGCCAACATCGTGCTGATCGGTATGCCGGGCTGCGGAAAGAGCTCCGTGGGCCGCATCCTCGCGGAAAAAACGGGCCGGCCTTTTGTGGATACCGATGAAATGATCGAACAGCGCGTCGGAAAAACCTGCGAAGCCTATATTCTGGAGCACGGAGAGGCCGCCTTCCGTCTCGTGGAGGGCGAGGCGGTCCGGGAGGCGGGAAAGAAAACCGGCTGTATCCTGGCCACCGGCGGCGGCGTGGTCACCCGCCCGGAAAACCGGGATCCCCTGCGGCAGAACGGAAAGCTGTTCCATCTGGACCGTCCCCTGGAGGCCCTGGATCACAAAAACCGCCCCCTGTCCGCAACGGCGGAGCAGGCCGCCCGGCGATACCGGGAGCGCCTGCCCCTGTATGAAAGCTGGCGGGACGCGCAAATTCAGGGCAGCACGCCCGAAGAAGCCGCCGCCGCGATCCTGGAAATCTTCCGGGACAATCATGACGACTGATCCGCTCACAAGGATAGATTGGAGGCAGTATGCCGGCGATCTCCGGTGATTTTTCCAGGGGAAAGGTTTCCCGGATCATTCTGCGTCTCGGCCTGCCCATGATGCTCGCCGAGTTTGTTCACGTGCTCTATAACATTGTGGACAGAATGTATATCGGTCATATGGCAGAAGGCGGCACCCTGGCCCTGACCGGCCTGGGGATCTGTTTCCCCCTGATTACGCTCATCAGCGCCTTCGCCAATCTTTTCAGCACTGGCGGCGCCACCCTGGCCACCATCGCCCGCGGCGCGAAGGAAGATCAGAAAGCCGAACGGATCATGGGAACCTCCTTCACCATGCTCCTGATCACGGGCCTGTTCCTGACCGTGCTTCTCTATCTGACTGCCCCGGTCACCCTGACCTGGCTCGGCGGGGATGCGGAAACGCTTCCCGCAGCCCTGGGATATTTCCGGATCTATGTCCTGGGCACCGTCCCGGTGCTGATCAGTCTGGGAATGAACCCCTTCATCAGTGCCCAGGGGTTCCCGAAAATCGGCATGATGACGGTCATCATCGGCGCGCTGCTGAACATTCTCCTGGATCCCCTCCTGATCTATACCCTGAACATGGGGATTCAGGGGGCCGCCCTGGCAACGGTGGTTTCCCAGCTGGCCGGCGCGCTCTGGGTGCTTCTCTTCCTTCGCGGCAAAAAGGCTTCCCTCCGGCTGACCGGCCTTCATCTGGACAGGGCGGAGCTGAAGCGGATCGTCCATCTCGGCGTCACAGGCTTCACCTTCCGGGTCACCAACAGCGTCACCCAGGCCATCGTCAATATCATGCTGAAAACCTGGGGCGGCGCCCTCAGCACCGTCTATGTCGGCGCCATGAGCCTGATCAATTCTCTCCGGGAGATCATGAGCCTGCCCAACAACGGCATCGTCATGGGCGGCCAGAGCGTCATGAGCTACAACTATGGGGCGAAGCTTTTCCCGCGGGTCTCCGGCAGTATCCGTTTCACCTTTCTCTCCGGCCTGGCCATCAACGTGGTCATGTGGGCGCTGATCATGTTTATTCCCGAACCGCTGATCCGGATTTTCACCTCGGATGAACAGCTGATCAGCGTCACCGTCTCCTGCGCCCGGATCTATTTCGGCGCCTTCCCCTTCATGGCGCTGCAGCAGGCCGGCCAGTCCACCTTCGTTGCCTTGAATTATCCCCGCTACGCCCTCTTTTTCTCGCTCCTGAGAAAAATCGTTCTGGTGGCGCCGCTGACGCTCCTGCTCCCCGCCGTCGGTCTGGGGGTCAACGGCGTCTTCTGGGCGGAGTTCATCAGCCAGGTCGTCGGCGCCTCCGCCTGTTTTATCACCATGTCCCTGGTCATCTGGCGGCATATGAAATAACGGGAAAACAGGATGGTTCCGCTACTGTGCTGCTTCCGTCGCTGCCTTTCTCTTCCGTAACAGGCCGGCTGTGAATTTCCATAGCCGGTGAAACAGCATTGTCGCCGGAACGGAGCACGCCAGCACCGCCGCGATATACAGCGGCACGCTTTTGATATACACGATGCTGTCGGTGAAATCCAGGAAATTATACCCGAACAGTTCCACAAAGATCCCGTGCATCAGATAGAACTCCAGCGTCATGGCCCCCAGCCAGGCCAGGATCCTGTTCCCCAGCCTCACCTTCATCATCATCAGGAAACAGAACGCCACATAGGCAATGCCCACCGCCCACTGGCTGGCCGCGCTCCCCAGCCGGTGGAGAACCTTCAGGGAATCCCACCCTTCCCCGTAATATCCCCAGCGATGATTGATCAGCCACTCGGATTGCTGGAAAAGCAGGAAGATGGCCGCGAAGGACAGGATCAGCCAGAACCAGTATCCCTTCTTCAGGAATCGCGTAACTTTCTCCTCATATTTCTCGAACAGCAGACCCAGAGGGAAGAGAAGAACGCTGTTGTACCACCACTCGCCCCGCATCCACCAGTCGTTCTGGTGATCCAGGCAGGCGCCCAGCACGGTATAGGCCAGCGTGAACAGAAAAACCCACAGGATCGCTGTTCCTTCCCTTTTGCAGAAGCGGAACGCAGCCCAGAACGCCAGATAGAAGAAGGGAATCACGATCACGTACCAGGCGTTGAAGTTCGCCATATGCAGGCCGGAAAGATACCAGAGCACGGTCGTGGCGTTCATCTTCTCGCCCATCAGCAGGCGGATCACCGTATAGATGATCTCCGAGAGATAGAAAGCAATCACGATCGGCAGGATCCTCCTGCGGCAGAAGCCCTTCAGATAATCCGGTTTCGTTCTGTAACTCTTGTAAAGCCCCAGCCCGCTGCAGAACAGGAATACCGCCACAAACATGTATCCCATGGGGACGAACGGATCCAGTCCGTGCACCGTATATCTGGCCGGATGCCAGGGGGCGCAGGTTTTCTGCGCCATATGATGCAGGGCGACCCCCAGGATCATGATCCCCTGCAAAATCTTCGTCTGCCCCAGGGAAGTATATCCCTCGTTCCAGTTTCCTTTTCCCATGCTCTTCGCGCCGAAGAACATCAGCACCGCCAGGAAAAAGTAAAACAGATACATCCAGTCCATGTCTTAAACTCCATGATCAGAATTGCAGACAAAACCCTGCAGCCGTCTAAGCTGCAGGGTCCTTAGCTCAGTCTTCGTCCTCGTCGTCGTCCGGCAGATCCGCGTTGTGGAAAACGTTCTGAACGTCGTCGTTCTCCTCCAGCAGATCCAGCATCTTCTGGATCTTCAGCACCGTGTCCGGATCCGTCACCGCCACGGTGTTCTGCGGAATCTTCTGCACCTCCGCGGAGAGGAAGGTAAAGCCCTGTTTCTCCAGGTTTTCCCGGACGGTGCTGAAGTCGTTGGGCGCGGTGAAGATCTCATAGACCTCCTCTTCCACCTTCACGTCCTCGGCGCCGGCATCCAGGGCGGTCATCATCATCTCGTCCTCGTCGCTGCCGGGCTCTCTCTCCACCACCAGCACGCCCCGCTCGTCAAACATGAAGCCCACCGAGCCGGTGGTCCCCAGGTTTCCGCCGTACTTGGCGAAGCAGTGGCGCACATCGCTGGCCGTCCTGTTCCGGTTGTCGGAAATGGTATCCACGATCACGGCCACGCCGCCGGGGGCATAGCCTTCGTAGGTGATCTCTTCATAGATCACGTTGCTCAGCTCCCCGCTGGCCTTCTTGATGGAGCGCTGAATGTTGTCGTTGGGCATGTTGTTGGCCTTGGCCTTCGCGATGATATCCCGCAGCTTGCCGTTGGATTCGGGGTTGGCCCCGCCCTCCCGCACCGCGATGGCAATCTCGCGGCCGATCTTGGTGAATACGGCGCCGCGCTGCGCGTCCGCCTTGCCCTTTTTCGCCTGAATATTATGCCACTTGGAATGACCGGACATGTTATCCCTCCCAGATAATCAACAAAATACGGGTTATTATATCATTGCGCCTTCGACTCCGTCAAGCTTTCTCAGCTCCCCAGATAAGCTTTCCGTACGTTGTCGTCGTTCATCAGCTGCGCGGCGTCCCCCTCCATGCTGATCCGCCCCGTTTCCATGACATAGGCGCGGTTGGCCACGGACAATGCCATCTGAGCGTTCTGCTCCACCAGCAGGATCGTCGTCCCGGCCTGATTCATGTTCACAATGATCTCAAAAATCTGCTCCACCAGGATCGGCGCCAGGCCCATGCTGGGCTCGTCCAGCATCATCAGCCGGGGTTTGCTCATCAGCGCCCGCCCCATGGCCAGCATCTGCTGCTCCCCGCCGGACAGCGTCCCGGCGATCTGCTTTTCCCGCTCCTTCAGTCGCGGGAAAAACCCGAACACCCGCTCCATGGATTCTTCCAGTTCCTCGTTCGGCCGGCTGTATCCGCCCATGATCAGGTTGTCCCGCACCGACATCTGCTGGAAAATCCTCCGCCCTTCCGGGCACAGGCTCATTCCCTTGTAGACCATCTTGTTGGCCGCCGTGCCCTCCACCATCTCCCCCTTGAAGGCGATGGTGCCCATCCGGGGCTTCAGCAGCCCGGCGATGGTGTTCAGGGTCGTGGATTTCCCCGCGCCGTTGGCGCCGATCAGCGTCACGATCTCCCCTTCGTTCACCTCCAGGGTGATCCCCTTGATGGCGTGGATCGCTCCGTAATACACGTGGAGGTTGTACACCTTCAGCAGCGGAAGCTTTTGCACCTGTTCGCTCATGCCTTTGCCTCCTTCTGCTTGCCCAGGTAGGCTTCGATAACCACCGGGTTGTTCTGGATCTCCTCCGGCGTTCCCTTGGCAATAATCTTTCCGAAGTTCAGCACGCAGATATCCTCGCAGATCCCCATGACCAGGCTCATGTCGTGCTCGATCAGCAGGATGGCGATCTGAAACTGATCCCGGATCTTGGTGATGTTCTCCATCAGTTCTTCCGTCTCGTGGGGGTTCATGCCCGCCGCTGGCTCGTCCAGCAACAGCAGTTTCGGGTTCGTGGCCAGCGCCCGCACGATCTCCAGTCGCCGCTGCGCGCCGTAGGGCAGGCTGCCCGCCCGCTCGTCCGCCATCCCGGCCATGTCAAAGATGTTCAGCAGCTCCAGCGTCTTCTCGTGCTGCTGCTTCTCGGCCTTCCAGTATCTCGGCAGCCGCAGAATCCCGCTGAACATGCCGCACCGGATCTGGTTGTGCAGCCCGATGCGCACGTTTTCCTCCACCGTCATGTTGCTGAACAGCCGGATGTTCTGGAAGGTCCGGGCGATCCCAGCCTTGTTCACGTCCACCGTGGTCATGCTGCCCATGTCCCGGCCCTCCAGCATCATCGTGCCGTGGGTGGGCTGATAAACCTTTGTCAGCAGGTTGAACACCGTGGTCTTCCCGGCGCCGTTGGGGCCGATCAGTCCGCCGATCTCGGTTTTTCCCATGATCACGCTGAAGTCGTCCACCGCCTTCAGCCCGCCGAACTCGATCCCCAGATGGCTGCATTCCAGCACCGGCATGGATCCCAGATCCCGCTCCGGCACAAAGGATTTCGAGGGATACGGCACCATGGGCGTCTGCTGTTTCTGTTTCGTCTCGCTCATGCCCGCATCTCCTCTCCGCTCTGTTCCCTTTTCCTTCCCGGAATCAGCTTCCGCCACAGCATCTTCACCATCGGATTGTTGCTCAGCAGCATCACCAGGATCAGCAGCACCGCGTAGGCCAGCATCCGGTAGTTCTGCAGGAACCGCAGCTTCTCCGGCAGGATCGTCAGCGCCGTGGCGGAGATGATGGATCCGGGAATATTCCCGATGCCGCCCAGCACCACGAACACCAGCACGTTGATGGATTCGTTGAAGCTGAACTTGGTCGGCAGCAGCGTGGCCATGCTCAGCCCGTACAGCGCCCCGGCCATTCCCGCCAGCACCGCCGCCGTCACAAAGGCCATCATCTTGTATTTGGTGATGTTGATCCCCGTGGCTTCCGCGGCGATCCGGTTATCCCGGGCCGCCATGATCGCCCGCCCGCTCCGGGAGTTGATCAGGTTCAGCACCACCACCAGCGAGAACATCACCAGGATGAATCCCGCCGTAAACGTGGCGATGGTCTTCACCTTCACCGCCCCCATCGGGCCGTTCAGCAGCAGCGTTCCCGGCAGGTTGCCGTTCAGGAATCCCCAGTGCAGGGTGGTTCCCTCCGCGGAGACATAGACGCAGTTCATGACGTTCTTGATGATCTCGCCGAAGGCCAGCGTCACGATGGCCAGATAGTCTCCCCGCAGCCGCAGCACGGGAATCCCGATCAGCACGCCGGCAATCCCGGCCGTCAGGCCCCCCGCGATGATGGCCAGCACCAGCCGCAGCGTCGGATCCTCCATCGAAAAGCCGTTCAGCAGCCATCCGGAGGTAATGATCCCGGTAAACGCGCCGATCCCCATGAATCCGGCGTGGCCCAGGCTCAGCTCGCCCGAGATCCCCACCACCAGGTTCAGCGATACCGCCATCACGATCCAGCTGCAGATGGGAATCAGCTGTCCCTTCAGCGTCCGGGAAATGGATTTGTTGTTGATCATGATCGTCAGCACGATGAACAGGAGGATCAGCACGCCGTAGGTGATCAGGTTGGTCATGAATCTTTTCTTCTTCGTCTTCATGCTCGTCACCTCACACCTTCTCGCGGATGGGCTTGCCCAGCAGTCCCGTGGGCCTGACCAGCAGCACGATAATCAGCACCGCGAAAACGATGGCGTCCCCCAGTTCCGTGGAGACATAGGCTTTCCCGAGAATTTCGATGATCCCCAGCAGCACCCCGCCGATCATGGCCCCGGGAATGGAGCCGATCCCGCCGAACACTGCCGCCGTGAAGGCCTTGATGCCCGGCATGGAGCCCGTGGTGGGCTGCAGCATGGGATAGGAGGAGCACAGCAGCAGTCCCGCGATGGCCGCCAGCGCCGATCCGATGGCAAAGGTCACGGAGATCGTGGTGTTCACGTTGATGCCCATCAGCTCCGCGGCGCCCCGGTCCTCCGAGACGCAGCGCATGGCCTTCCCCATCCGGGTCCGGTTGATGAACAGCGTCAGCGCCACCATGATCACGATGTTCGCCGCGATCGTGATCAGCGTCTCCGGTTTGATCACCAGCTGCCCGTCAAACAGCCGGATCATGTCCATGGAGAAAGGACTCGGGAACACCTTCGGGTTCGCGCCCCAGATCAGCAGCGCCGTGTTCTGCAGCAGATAGCTCATGCCGATGGCGGTGATCAGCACCGCCAGGCTCGTGGCCTGCCGCAGCGGCTTGTATGCCAGCTTTTCAATCGTCATGCCCAGCACCGTGCATACCAGCATGGCCAGCGGAATTCCCACCGCCGGCGACAGATTCCAGTACTGCGTGGCGCAGAAAACGATGTATGCCCCGACCATGATCACGTCGCCGTGGGCGAAGTTCAGCATCTTGGCGATCCCGTATACCATCGTATATCCCAGTGCGATGATGGCGTAGATACTGCCCAGGCTGATACCGTTTACCAGGTTGGACAGGAATACCATGGCCTTTTTCCTCCCCCGTTATTGAATATCCCGATATCCCGGGAACTGGAAATCCGGCCCGGGAGAAAAGTCCCGCGGCCGGATTCCCAGTGGCCTGTTGTGGATTCTCAGTTATCCAGACCGACGTACACGCCGCCCTTGATCACCATGGCGGTGGGCACCTTGTCCACTTCGCCGTTGGCGCTCCAGGTCATGTTGCCGGTCAGTCCGGTGATGTTCAGTTCCTGCATGGCGGCGATCATCTTGTCGCAGATGTCTTCCGCGGCATCTCCGCTCTGCACACCGGCGTTCTTCGCGGCTTCCACCATGGCATAGATGCAGTCATAGCCGTCCGCGGCGAACTGGTTCGGCACTTCGTTGTACAGTTCCTGATACTTCTTCACGAAGTTCACGGTCTTCTCGTCCTGCGCATCCGCCACGAAGGGGGTCAGCAGCATGACGCCTTCCGCCAGGCTCGTGTCGAAGCCTTCCAGGGTCAGGATGCCGTCCATGCCGTCCACGCCGAAGAAGGTGGGCGTGTATCCGATGCTGTTGGCGGCGATCAGGATCTGGGAGGCGGGGGTGTAGTAGATGGGCAGGAACACCAGATCCGCGCCGTTGTCCTTGGCGTCCGCAACCTGCACGGAGAAGTCGGTGGTCTCATCGGTGAAGGTGGTGGTGGAAACGATCTCCAGTCCCAGCTCGCCAGCCTTCTGGATGAAGGTCTGGTAGATGCCGGTGGAGTAGGCATCCGCGTTGTTGTAGATCACGGCGATCTTGGTGCCCAGCTTTCGCTCGTTGATCACGGCCGCGGAGGCGGATCCCTGGTTCGGGTCCGTGAAACACAGCTGATACACGTTGTCCTTGTCCGCCGTCACGTCCGTGGAGGACGCGGAGGGGGTCAGCATGAACACCCGCTCTTCATAGGCCTTGGCGCCCACGGCGATGCAGGGAGCGGTGGTGGTGGTGCCGACGATCATCTGGGCGCCCTTTTCCATCACGTCATTGTAGGCGTTCACGGCCTTTTCGGCATCGTGGGTGTCGTCCGCGTTCAGCAGGGTGATCGTGACGCCGTTGTCCTCCGCGGTGATTTCGTCCGCCGCGATCTGGGCGCCGCGATAGGTGGCCAGGCCGTAAACGGCCGCCGGACCGGTCTGCGGGCCGATATGGGCAATCGTCAGGGACAGGTCATCCGCCAGCGCCGCGCAGGCAGCCAGGGTCAGGCACAGGGCCAGAACCAATGCAACGATTTTTTTCATGAGCAATTCCTCCTCTTGTTTTCCCGGAGCCTGTCGGCTCCGATCAGGTTTCCCTGATTTGATTTCTATATAATATACCCAACCCCGGGAAAGCTGTTGTTTTCTCTGTGTATTTTCCGCCATTATTTTTTCATAATTCTCCTCATCAGCGGGAAGAACACCCCGCCGATGCTGTTCCCCAGCGTCATCACCATCACCCATCCCAGCGTCTTCCAGCTCCACATCCCTGCCACGGAGAAGTAGTACATGTTCGCCACGCAGTGCTCAAATCCGCACAGGATGAAAACCGTCACCCCGAAGAACAGGCTCAGATACTTCCCCGCCGGGTGCGGATTGTTCTTGTACCCTTCCACCGCCAGCCAGATCAGCATGTTGCAGAACACCGACAGAAAGAAGATGCTCACGATCCCGTCGCCCAGCTTCACTTGGCACAGCGCCGCCGCCTTCTCCGTCAGAGCCGGCCCGATCCGCGTGGCCTTTTCCGCCGCCGCCGTCAGGAAAGCTCCCGCCAGGTTTCCCAGCCAGATCAGCGGCAGCCCCAGGGCGTATTCCCGGTCCTGGTCAAACACGTAGCAAACCTTCCCGGTGAACAGGTTGAACCCGAAGGTGCATACCGCGAACAGCCCCACCGTGAAGAACACCGCGCCCAGCACCTTGTTTTCCAATGACAGGAAAACCGTCCCGCCGATGGCAATGCTGATCCCGGCCAGCATCCCGCCGATAAAAGTCTTCAGTGCCTTCATGCGCGTTTCCCCTTCCGCTTTTTCCCGCCTCCCGCGTTCCCCGTCCCGGCCAGGGCCTGCTTCAGATACTGCCCGGTATAGGAGGCTTCATTCTCCGCCACCTCTTCCGGCGTGCCCTCCGCCACGATGGTGCCGCCGGCGTCTCCGCCCTCCGGCCCCAGGTCGATGATCCGGTCCGCAACCTTGATCACGTCCAGGTTATGCTCAATCACCAGCACCGTGTTCCCGGCGTCCGTCAGCCGCTGCAGCACCTGGATCAGCCGGTCCACGTCCGCCGAGTGCAGCCCCGTCGTGGGCTCGTCCAGCAGATAGATCGTCTTCCCCGTCGCCCGCCGGCTCAGCTCCGTCGCCAGCTTCACCCGCTGCGCCTCGCCGCCGGAGAGCGTGGTGGATGCCTGCCCCAGCTTCATGTATCCCAGCCCCACGTCGCTGAGCGTCTCCAGCTTTCGCATGATCTGGGGATGGTTCTCGAAGAAGGCCAGCCCTTCTTCCACCGTCATTTCCAGCACTTCGCTGATGTTCTTCCCCTGCCAGGTCACCTCCAGCGTCTCCCGGTTGTACCGCTGTCCGTGGCACACGTCGCACGGCACG
>Ga0310696_10006655_pt1 | contig 13685 bp, 10 predicted proteins | sample AusTroGonzalo_MG_4_FD_203885 | JGI IMG/M metagenome (GOLD analysis project Ga0310696, IMG submission 203885) | Bovine rumen microbial communities from tropical cattle in Woodstock, Queensland, Australia - Gonzalo_02 (v2) (version 2) | ecosystem: Host-associated > Mammals > Digestive system >... | reverse complement strand
ATAGGTAATAGTCTCCAAAATAGGGAATAGGTTTCATTGGCGTTCCACTTGCTACCTATTCACTATTCACTATCACCTATTCCCTATTTTGGAGGTGGCGGGAGTCGAACCCGCGTCCGAAACGGCTTTGGCCAAACATCTACGCGCGTAGTGCGCCTTTAGTCTCGGAAAGGGCACGCCGACGCACGGGCTTATCCCTCTCCATCCGTTCGGTTGTACGTGGACCTGACGCGCGAGCGGAGCGCTTCAGGCCAAGTCCTGCTGAGTTATGCCACGGCGGCTTAGCAGGCGTCTGCCGGGCGACATCGGGGCCAATGTTAGGCCGCGAGAGCGTAATCGTTGTTCGCGATTATGGTTTTGCCGGATGATTAACGAGGCCAACCGACGTCCTCGGCGCGCAATCTGGTCTCCACGCATCCCGTCGAAACCGGATCACCCCCATGAATGGCTTGCGTGCGTATTATCGCGCATTCCCTCTTTCCCGTCAAGCCCCATTATGATAAAATTGCGTCGTATGTTCAAAGCCCTCATTGCCGTTTTGACGTTCGCCGCGGCGCTGCCGGCATTTTCCGTTGCCGACGCCGCCCTTGCGGCGGACCGCTTTGCGCTCGCGAATCAGCTCTCCAAGCGCGGCCTGTACAACGACGCCCTGAGGGAGTACCTCTCTCTCAGGGGGGCAGACCTTCCAAAGGACGAATTCCTCTTCAGGTTCGCGGAAACGTGCCGTCACGCCGGCCGCAGCGCGGCGGCGGTGAAGCTCTACGGGGATCTGCTCGAGGCCGTTCCGCAGTCGCCATACGCAGACTATGCGCGCCTCAACCGCGCGCTTCTCTCGCCGGTCTCCCAGAGGGCGGCCTTTCTTTGCGCGCTCGACCGCGACGGCGCGCCGAAGGACGTCAGACAGTCGGCTCTGTTCCATCTTGGCGAGGCCGCCGAGGCAGGAGGAGACTCCAAGGGCGCCGCCAAGTACTATTCGCGCGCCGCCCAGATCGTAAAGGGCAACTCCCTCGCCCAGCTTGCGCGCCTGAGAGAGGCGACGATTCTCCAGGCTTCGGACGATCCGGCCGAGCGCCGCCTGGCCCTTGCCGCCTATCTCGACCTCGCGGCGTCTCCAGACCAGTCCGTTGCGGAGGAGGCGCTCTTCTATTCCGGCTATCTGAGCTACAAGGAGGGGCGCCATTCCGAGGCTGCGGCGCTCTTCCGCCGTCTTATCTCGAAGTGGCCGGACGGCATGCGCGCATCGGAGGCGAAGATCTACGCCGCATGGTCTCTGTATCTCAGCGGCACGTACGCCGAGGCTCTTGCGATCGCCGCGCCGCTGCGGGACGGCAAGAACGCCGAGGACGCCCACTATCTTGCGGCCGCGTCCCTGCGCCGCATGGAGCGCCGCACCGAGGCCATTGTCGCCTACACTGCCGCGCTCAAGGCTTTTCCCTTCGGCAAATATGCCGACTCCGAATGGTTCGAGCGTCTTTCCCTCCGGGCGGCCGAGAACGACTCGAAGGGCGTTCTCGACGATCTTGCGGCGCGCGCGGATCCGCCGTCCAACACGGTGAACCGCGTCTTCACATACGGCTACGAGGCGGCGCTGGCCGCCGGGCGTCCGGAGCTGGCGGCCCAGTACGCCCGCAGAGTGGCGGCCGGGCGCAATCCGGCCTTCGCCCCGCGCGCGCTGTACACGGCGGGGATCGTTGCCGCGAGGATGGGGGCCAACTCCGAGGCCGTCCGCGACTGGAACGAGCTTCTCACCAGCTATCCGGAGTCGCAGTTCTCCGCAGACGCTCTCCGCGCCCGCGGGATGGAGGAGATTCGCCTGAAGGAATATCGTTCCGCGATGCGCACGCTTTCCGAGCTGGAGCGCAGATTCCCGGGGCGGGCCTCGGACTTCGAGCTCTTCTACTGGCGCGGCGTGGCCGCGCGCGGATCCGACGACGCCCCCGAGGCTGAACGGCTCTTCCGCGCCGCGCTCAAGGCCAAGCCCACGGCGGAGTTCGAACGCGAGATAAAGATGGAGCTCGCCTTCATCCTCCGCGCCAAGGGCGAGGACTCCCAGGCGGCCGTGATATTCACGGAGCTGCTCTCCACGAAGGCCGCAGAGCGCCTTGCCCCGTCGCATCTGGCATGGGCGGCGGAGACGCTGCTGGCAGTCTCGAACGCTCCGGCCGCGCTCGTCGCGGCGGAGGCGCTCGAGAAGCGCAACGTGGACGCGTCGTGGAACCAGATAGGCGCGGCGCTCGCGGGCGCGGCGCACGAGGCCAGGGGCGAGCGCGACGCGGCGCTCGCCGCATACCGCCGCGCCATCGCCTGCGACGCCAAGACCGACCGCGCCGCCATGGCCGCGCTCGCGCTGGGCAGGGCCGAGGCGGCCGCCGGCCGGCACGCGGAGGCGCGCCGCATGCTCTCCGACACGGTGGAGCGCTGCCGATCCCCCGAGCTCTCCGCGATCCGCGTTGCGGCGTATGCGGCCCTTGCCGAGAACGAGGAGTCCGCCGGCGACGCCAAGGCTGCGCTCGGATACCATCTGATGGTAGGCACGCTTTTCGACGATCCTTCGCTTTCGCCGCAGGCGCTCTCCCGTGCCGCGGCGATCCTGAGGGCCCAGGGCAAGACGAAGGAGGCCGACGAGCTGGACGAGGAACGGAAGAAACGATATGAAAAGCGATCTGCCAACTGAGGCAAGCGAAAACCGTCTAATGCTTCTCTTCTGCGCCCTCGTCCTTTCGGCGGCGTTTCATCTGGTTGTGATGTTCGGGCTTTCCGACTGCACCTTTCCCACCGTCTCCGCGGACGACGTCCGCACCTCCCGCAAGTGGTCCAGAGAACTGCCGGTGATGCAGGTCGATCAGCTGAAGGGTGATCCGTTCGCCGCCGTGGCGGAGGCGCTTGGCAGGCCCGCCACGGCGCCGGTGGTCGAGGACGAGTACCATCGCGTCGAGCGACTCTCCGAGGAGATTCCGGCGAACGAGGCGCCGCCGCGTCCCCCGGACGAGGCGGCGGCTCTCGCGGAGACGCCGCCCGCCCCCGCACCCACGCCGGAGACGCCGGCGCCGCGTCCACGCGAGGAGATCGCCGTCATCGAAAACCCCGTGGTGCCCGATGAAGCCGCCGCGCTTCCGCGCCTGATCATACCCAAGGTGCCGCGAATCAAGGGCGCGCCGGACGTGTCGCCTCCCGCCGATCTCCTGGCCAAGAGCGTCGCATCCCAGACGCGTTCCGTCAAGCCAGCTCCAGTCTCCGGGCCGATGGCCTTCGAGACGCCGGCCCCGCCCATAGCCGCTCCGCCCGTCGCCGGATTCGGCAACATGATCACGAGGAGCGGCGGCTCCAGCTCGACGCCGGACCCGGAGGGCGAGGGCGCTTTCGCCCTCGGCGAGGGCGCTGTTGACCGCCAGGCCAAGGAGAAGGCGCGCCGCCGCGCGGAGGCGCGCGAGAAGGAGAAGCGCGAGGAGGAGGAGAAGAAGGCCCGCGAGGAGGCCGCGCCGAAGCCGCCGGAGTCCGTCGCGCCGCCGCCGACTCCCAAAGTCGACGAGAAGCTTGTGGAGAAGGCGAAGGAGGCGGTGCGCGATCTGCGCGACGCCGCGGAGGAGGGGACGCCGTTCGAGGAGAACGTCAGGTGCGACCTCGACTGGTGGGCGGATCCGTCCCGCCCGCAGTTCAAGTATTTCCGCATACTCATATCCTCCAAGGCCGAGCGTCCGCTGCCGGTCGTCTCGAAGGACGTCGTCTACCTCATCGACGTGTCGGGCTCGATAGGCTCCGACCGTCTGCGCTCGTGCCGCAACTTCGTGGACGAGCACATCCGCGAGCTGAACCCGGGCGACCGCTTCAACATCGCCGCGTTCCGCAACAAGGTGCAGTACCTGTTCAACGGATGGAAGGTGCCGGACAAGGAATCCGTGGGGAAGGCCTCCGCGTGGCTTGGCGCGCTCACCGCGCACGGGGCGACGGACGTGTTCGCCACTCTGAAGTCCGTCCATGCCCTCCCCCGCACGCCGGACCGTCCCATCGTCGCCCTCTTCATCACCGACGGCGAGGCCACGAGCGGAATGACGCGCTCCGCGGAGATCATCTCGCGTTTCGCCGAGCTCAACGACGGCCTCGTCTCCGTGTACATGTACGGCGTGAAGGACAAGGCGAACGCCTATCTGATGGACATGCTGGCGCGCGGCAACCGCGGCGACTGGTCGCGCTACGACGGCACCTTCCGCTTCAGGGCGGCCAGAGGGCTGCCGGACCTGACGGCCAAGTTCGCGAATCCCGTCCTCTCCGACATTTCGGTGGTCTTCGCGTCGTCATCCGACGTCCAGGCATATCCAAGGCGGGTCACAAACCTCTATCAGTCCCAGCCCATAGAGATATGGGGGCGTTGCCCGTCTTCCCAGAACGAGGTGCTGTTCAAGATGCGCGGGCTCAACGGCAGGAACGCATACGACAGCCTCTTCCGTCTGCGCTTCCGCCCCGATGCGACGCTGGGCCCCGAGGCGAAGGACGAATGGGCCAAGCGCCGCCTCTATGCGCAGGTTGAGGAGTACACGATCAATCCGAGCGAGAAGCTCATGAGCGAGCTCAAGACGTTCTCGGGCGACTACGGCGTCCCCATCCCGTATGAAAGCGAGATCAAGTGACATGATGCGGGCTGTGGCATGCTTGGCCTTCGTCTTCATGGCGGCGTTGGCTTTCGGCGCGGGCGAGGCGGCTCTTGTGGATGTCTCATGCCCGACGGGGGCTCCGTCTCCGGCGCTTTCCTCCCCGGAGGGATTCAATCTCGCTGGCGGAGTCATCTGGAAGAAGTTCCGCAAGGTGAAGGACCGCTACGTCCTGGGCCAGCCGGCCGAGGGCAGCGCGCTCAAGCTGTTCAACACGTCTCTCAGGAGCAGGAACGCCGCGCTTGCGGCGGAGGCGCGTTCCATACTCGACGCAATCGCGCTCACGCGGGATGTCCTCGGCGAGCGGCTGGAGGCGGCCCGCCGCGAAGGTGTCCCCGGCGCGGAGGAGTGGATACGCCTCTATCTCGCGAGCTATCCGTCTCGCCGCGCGCGATTCGCCGCCGGCAGCCCTGGGACGGCAAGGAAGGTCAAGCGCTGAAATGGAATTCGACACAGTAGAAACGTGCATTGAGGCCCTGAAGCGCGGCGAGATCGTCGTCGTCACCGACGACGAGGACCGCGAGAACGAGGGCGACTGCATCTGCGCCGCGCAGTTCGCGACGCCGGAGAACGTCAACTTCATGGCCACCCACGCCAAGGGGCTCATCTGCATGCCAATGAGCGGCGAGTGGTGCGACCGACTGGAGCTTCCCCAGATGGTGGCCGAGAACACGGACAACCACAACACGGCGTTCACCGTCTCCATCGACTCTGTCTCCACCACCACGGGCATATCGGCCGCGGAGCGTTCCGCTACGGCCCTAGCGTGCGCGGCCGACGGGGCGAAGCCGGCCGACTTCCGCCGGCCCGGCCACATGTTCCCGCTGCGCGCGCGTCCGGGCGGAGTCCTCGTGCGCGCCGGCCACACCGAGGCAACGGTGGACCTCTGCCGGCTCGCCGGGCTAAAGGGCATGGGCCTTTGCTGCGAGATAATGCGGGACGACGGCACGATGGCCCGCCTCCCCGACATAGAGAAGTTCGTCCGATGCCATGGCCTGAAGCTCATGACGATCGCCGACTTGATAGCCTGGCGCCGTCACAGGGAGAAGCTGGTGCGGTGCATCGAGGAGGTGGACCTGCCCACGGACTACGGGCATTTCCGTCTGCGCATGTACAAGAGCGAGCCGGACGGGCTTGAGCATCTGGCCCTGATCAAGGGCAATCTGGCGGAGGGCGGGCCGCCCCTCGTGCGCGTCCATTCGGAGTGCTTCACGGGCGACGTCCTCGCCTCTGCGCGCTGCGACTGCGGACATCAGCTGCATGCCGCGATGAGCATGATCGAGCGGGAGGGGCGCGGCGCCGTGCTCTACATGCGCCAGGAGGGGCGCGGAATAGGCCTCGCGAACAAGCTCCACGCGTACAAGTGGCAGGAGAGGGGGCTGGACACCGTGGAGGCGAACGTGAAGCTGGGCTTCGCCCCGGATCTCCGCGACTACGGCGCGGGCGCGCAGATGCTCGTCGATCTGGGGCTCTCGCGTATCCGCCTTCTCACGAACAATCCGTGCAAGATAAAGGGGCTTGCCGGATACGGCATCGAGATAGTGGAGCGAGTGCCGATAGTCGTTCCTCCCTCCGAGTTCGACAAGCGCTATCTCGACACGAAGCGCGACAAGATGGGGCATCTGCTTTGAGAAGGGGGACTTGATGACCATTACGCGAGAATCGCCATGGGATGACGTCAATCCTGGCCTTGCGGGCTCTTTGCGGCGACGTGCGGCCGACTTCTTCTCCTCTGTGGGGATGGCGGCGCGCATGATGATGGAGGCGTTCGCCTACATGCCTTTCGTGGTTCTGCGCCGTGCAGGGCGGATGGCGATGATGCGCCAGTTCTACACAACCGGCATCCGCACGCTTCCGGTCATAACCGTCGTGGGGCTCTTCACCGGGATGATACTTGGCCTTCAGGTGGGGCTTGCGCTTTCGCGGTTCAACCAGGAGATGTACCTGGGCGCGGCCGTGATGATAACGCTCATACGCGAGATGGGGCCGTTCGTGACGGGCATCTGCCTCTCGGCCTGCGTGGGCAGCGCGATGGCCGCCGAACTGGGGTCCATGACCGTCAACGACGAAGTGGCCGCGCTTGAGATAATGTCCATACCGCCGGTGCGCTTCCTGATGGCCCCCCGCATGGGGGCGCTTCTCGTGATGTCGCCGCTCTTGGCCTTCTACGCCTGCGTGCTGGGCGTGGTGGGGGGCGGAGTGATAGGCTACACGCAGTTGAACGTGCCGTTCGCGCAGTACCTCGCGAGCGCCATGAGCATGGCCGAGGTCAAGGACCTGTACGTGGGGCTCTTCAAGTCCACCGTCTTCGGGGTCGTGATCGGGACCGTCTCCTGCCACCAGGGATTCACGGTGGCGGGCGGTGCGGTCGGCGTGGGCCAGGCCACGCAGCGCAGCGTGATCATCTCGTTCCTGCTCATCCTGATGTTCGGTTACATGATAACCCGTCTCTTCTACCTAGAGTTCTAAGAAATGATACGGTTCGAAAACGTCGTGAAGCGCTTCGCCGGGAGGGATGTCCTCTCCGGCGTCTCGTTCGAGGTGCGCGACGGCGAGATACTCGCGGTCGTGGGGCCGTCCGGCACGGGAAAGTCCGTGACGCTCAAGCACATGGTGCGTCTCCTCACGCCCACTTCCGGCAAGGTGTGGCTCGACGACGTGGAGATATCCTCCGCCACGGGAAAGGAGCTCGAGGCCGTCCGCGGGCGCTTCGGCTACCTGTTCCAGGGCGGCGCTCTGCTCGGATGGCTGACGGTCGGCGAGAACGTGGCGCTGCCGCTCAGGGAACGGACTAGGCTGGCCCAGAACGAGATCGACTCGCGTGTGGAGGAGGCTCTTCGCGCCGTCGAGCTTCTTGACGCCGCGGACCTCTACCCGGCCGAGATATCCGGCGGCATGCAGAAGCGCGCCGGCCTCGCGCGCGCGATAGTCCGCCAGAGCGACATCATCCTGTACGACGAGCCCACGTCTGGTCTCGACCCCGTGACCTCGGTGACGATCAACAGGCTCATCAAGCGTCTCAACTCGGAGCGCAAGATGACCTCCGTGCTCGTCACGCACGACCTGCAGGGCGCGCTCCTCTTCGCGGACCGCATACTCATGCTGAAGAACGGCCATGTGGTGCTCGTGGCCCCGCCTGAGGAGTTTGTGAGGTCGGACATTCCCGAGGTCCGCGAGTTTCTGGCCGCGCAGCTCATAACTCCCGACATCCTTGACAGAATCCACTTGGACGTTGATTCCCAGAAACAATAATGGACGAAAAGATGACGATGATGAAGGCGAAACGAATACTGACGATCCTCCTCCCCGCGCTCCTTCTGTCCGGCTGCGGAGTCTTTTCCTCCCGGTGCGCGGCGAAGGACGCGCTGCGCGTGGGCACATACAACATCCGTCTCGCCACTGGAGACAAGGGCACTCCCAACGACTGGACGGCTCGGCGCGACGACATGGTGGCGCTCATACGCGGCATGGACCTGGACGTCTTCGGTCTCCAGGAGGTTCGTCCCGAGCAGGCCGTGTTTCTCGCGGAGAGTCTTCCGGAGTATGCGTACGTGGGCGAACACCGTGGAGCCGACAGGAAGAGCGATGAAGCGTCTCCAGTATGCTACAGGAAGAGCCGCTTCAAGGCTCTCAAAAGCGGCACGTTCTGGCTCTCCGAGACGCCTGAAGTTCCGGGGAAGAAGGGGTGGGGGGCCGCCTGCCCGCGAGTCTGCTCCTGGCTTCTTCTCGAAGATCTCGAAAACGGGCGGCGCTTCTGCTTTGCGAACACGCATACCGACCACAAGTCTGAGCTTGCGCGCAAGGAGGGGATGCTGCTGATAATCAAGCGCATGAAGGAGTTCGGGGCCGGCGTGCCGATAGTGTTCACGGGGGATCACAACTGCCGTGAGACGGAGGCTCCGGCGCTTGCCGTGGCCGGAATTCTCAGGAATGCGCTCTACGAGAGCGAGACGCCGCCGAAGGGCCCGTGGCGCACATTCACCGGATGGGGGTGGCGCGACGTGGAGTTCTCGGCGGTCGATGCCATGAAGCTGCCAGAGAACGTCCGCAACGCCCGCAAGGGCTCCCCTGACGCGGAGAAGGATAAAAACGGGGGATACGTGTGGGAGGACTGCGGCCCGCGTATAGACTACATCTACGTCTCGCCCGGCGTAAGGGTGCTGGACTACGCCACGCGATGCGATGCGCGTCCCGGCAAGAAGCTCTATCCATCCGACCATTTCCCGGTGACGGCGACTATCGCGATACCGGCTCCTTGACATCGAAGATTTCATCAGGCCATGAATCACATAGCGAAAAGAACGATAACTGCATTGACGGCGGCGGCAGGCGTCGTGATGCTCTTTCTGTGGTGTCCGCTGAGGGTGGTGCCGGCGGTGATTGTGGTTCTGTCCACGCTCGTGCAGCTCGAATTCTACATGATTGCGAGGAAGTACGAGCCGGTGACGTGGCTGGGGCTTGTGATGGGGGCGGTGTGGCTGGTGGCGAGTGCCGCGCTGCCGGCGGCGGACATTTCAGTCCTGAACTTTCTCGTGGGGATTCCGGTCTTCTTTGTTCTGGCGTTCTTCGCCCTTGCGGTCTGGGTGCTCTTCCGCGGGCGCTGCGCCAATCCAGTGGGGACGCTTGCCGTGACGTGGGCCGGTTTCTTCTACGTGCCTTTTCTCGTGTCGTTCTTTCTGAGGATGATGCAGACGGCGGGGGGGACGACCATGCTCGAGAATCCCTGGTTCGCCATGCCAGGCACGAGAGTGGGGCTCTACACGCTTTTCGCGTTTCTTGCGGCCGCGAAGGTGTCCGACATGGGCGGCTTCGCCTTCGGCCTCGCGTTCGGGAAGCATAAGATGTGCCCGTCCGTCTCGCCCAAGAAGAGCTGGGAGGGCTTTGCGGGAAGCGTTGTGGGGGCGAGCCTGGTGTCGGCGCTGTTCTGCCATGTGGCGGCCGAGAACGGCTGGGCTGCGGACTGTCCGTTCTGGCGTTACGCCACTTATCCGCGCGCGGTGGCGGCGGGCGTGGCCATAGCCGCGTTCGGGACGCTTGGAGACCTTGTCGAGTCGCGCTTCAAGAGGGAGTGCGGCGTGAAGGACTCGGGCACGTTCATGCCTGCGGGGATGGGCGGATTCCTTGACATGTTCGACTCAATTCTCTTCATTCCCGCGCTGGCGTACCCGTTCGTGTGCTGGGTGCACTGGTGCGCCGCCTGATCTGCCTTCCCGAAGATGTTCCGCAACTTGTCGATATACGGCTGGAAGTTCTTCCTTTCCGGCAACGGGATGACGGTTCGCACCGGCAAGCAGTTCGGGCTTGCAGCGGTGCTCGGCGTAGTGGTGGGCCTAGTCACCGTGGCGTTCTACTGGATGATAGAGCTTGCGCGGACGTACGTGATGGAGGGGCTGGGGCGGCACACGTTCTTGTCGACGCTGCCCACGGGGGAGGCGTGGCGTTCCTTCTGGACGATCGAGGCTGTGACGGACGTGCACCGGTGGGTGCTTTTCGCGCTCCCGGCCGTCGGGGCCGTTCTGGGAAGCATTCTCATACACCGGTTCGCCAGGGTAGAGCACGCGCGCGGGACAGACTCTGCGGTGAAGGCGTTCCACAGGGGGGAGATAATCCCGCGCACTGTGATACCGGTGAAGTCGGTGGCGTCGGTGCTGACGGTTGGCTTCGGCGGGTCGGGCGGCTACGAGGGGCCGGTGTCGCTGATAGGAGCGGCGTGCGGATCCGTTCTGAGCCGTCTTCTGCATCTCGACGCCAGAGCGTCGCGGATACTTCTCGCGGCAGGGCTTGCCGCAGGCATAGCGGCGCTCTTCCGCGCGCCGCTCGCGGGGGCTATATTCGGCGCGGAGATATTCTATTCGTCGAGCGATCTGGAGTTCGACGCGATCATACCGTCGTTCTGCGCCTCGGCGGTGTCGTACACCGTCTTTGCGTGCTTCTACGGATGGGATCCTCTTTTCAAAATGCCCGAGCTGGTGTATGCGAACGGACTCAGGCTCCTGCCGTACTTCGCGCTCGCGGTGGTCGTCACCTACGGCTCTCGCTTCTACATAGACGTCTTCCGCGGCGTGGAGAGGTGGTTCGACAGGCGGAGCTGGCCGACGTGGGCCAAGGCGGGCCTGGGCGGAATCGCCGTGGGCGCCATCGGCTTCGTGTTCCCGGACGTGCTCGGTTCGAGTTACTCTCTCATACAGGCGGCCCTGACCGCCGGCGACGCGGAGTTCTTCGCGGCCGGCGGCACTCTCACGCTGCTCGCGTTCCTCTCGTTCTTCTTCGTCAAGGTCGTAGCCACGTCCCTTACGGTGGGCTCCGGCGGCTCAGGAGGCCTTTTCGCCCCGGCGATCGTCTGCGGCGGCGCTCTGGGCGCCGCCACCGGGCTCTTCTTCGCGCAGATCCTTCCGGACTCCCTCGGCATCCATCCGGCCGCCTTCGCGCTCGTGGGCATGGCCGGATTCCTGGCCAGCTCCATACGCGTGCCCATCACGTCCATCGTGATGGTCGCGGAGATATCGGGCAACCACGCGCTGCTTCTTCCGACAATGTGGGTGGTCGGGATATCGTTCTGGCTGAACAACCGCTGGTCGCTCTACCGTAGCCAGGTCCATTCGCACGACCAGTCGCCGATCCACTCGTGAGGGAGACATGGCGGAAAGTCTCTTCAAGCTAGTCTCGAAGTTCAAGCCCACCGGCGACCAGCCGGAGGCCATCGACGCTCTAGTGAAGGGACTCGAGGGCGGGGCGCAGCGTCTCGTGCTGCAGGGCGTCACGGGCAGCGGCAAGACGTTCACGATGGCGAATCTCATCGCGCGCTGGGGCCGGCCCACTCTCGTCCTCTCCCACAACAAGACGCTCGCCGCCCAGCTCTTCGCCGAGTTGAAGGGCTTCTTCCCCGAGAACGCCGTCGAGTACTTCATCTCCTACTACGACTACTACCAGCCCGAGGCGTACATTCCGCAGACGGACACGTACATCGAGAAGGACGCCGCCGTGAACGAGGAGATAGAGCGCTACCGCCTCGCCGCGACGAACGCCCTGATAGCGCGCCGCGACGTCGTGGTCGTCGCCTCCGTCTCGTGCATATACGGCCTAGGGGAGTCGACGGAGTACCGCAATCTCGCCGTGGGGTTCAAGGTGGGCGAGGCGATGTCGCGCGGAGATCTCATCGAACGCCTCGTGGCCGCGCAGTATGTGCGAAACGACTATGGCTACGACCCCGGCACTTTCCGCGTGCGCGGCGACGTGCTGGACATTTTCCCAGCATACGCCACGGAGGGAGTGCGCGTGGAGTTCTTCGGCGACGAGATAGACTCCATCCGCCAGCTGCTCCTGCCCGATTTCCGCATGGGCGTGTCCATGCCCGCGTGCGTCGTCACGCCCGCGAAGCAGTTCGTGATGCCCAAGGACAAGATGGAGGCCGCGTACGCCCGCATCGAGGCGGAGCTGAAGGAGAGGCTCGCCTACTTCGACGGAGCGAAGAAGTATCTCGAGGCGCAGCGTCTGCGCGAGCGCACCGAGTACGACATCGAGATGATGCGCGAGCTCGGCTACTGCAACGGCATAGAGAACTACTCGCGCCCCCTCACCGGACGCGCGCCGGGCGAGCCGCCAGAATGCCTGCTCGACTACTTCCCCGACGATTTCCTCGTGATAGTCGACGAGTCGCACGTGGCGGTGCCGCAGCTGCGCGCGATGTTCAACGGAGACCAGGCGCGCAAGCAGAAGCTCGTCGACTACGGCTTCCGCCTGCCGAGCGCAAAGGACAACCGTCCGCTAAAGTTCGACGAATTCGAGAGGAAGGTCCATCAGATCGTCTTCACGAGCGCGACGCCGGGAGACTACGAGTATTCCGTCTCGGACGTCGTGGCGGAGCAGGTGATACGCCCGACGGGCCTTCTTGACCCCGAGATTGAGATGCGTCCGCTCAAGGGGCAGATCGACGACCTCATCGCCGAGGTCCGCAAGGTTGCGGCGAAGGGGGATCGTGTTCTCGTGACGACGCTCACGAAGCGCTCGGCCGAGGATCTCACCGCGTATCTCCACGAAGTGGGGCTGCGCGTGGAGTATTTTCACAGCGACATAGACGCCCTGGAGCGGGTTGCGATCCTCGGGCGCCTGCGCAAGGGCGAGTTCGACTGCCTCGTAGGCATCAACCTGCTCCGCGAAGGGCTGGACTTCCCGGAGGTGGCGCTTGTGGCGATACTCGACGCGGACAAGGAGGGCTTCCTGCGTTCGACGACGTCGCTCGTCCAGACGGCGGGGCGTTGCGCCCGGCACGTGAAGGGAAGGGTGATTCTCTACGCCGAACACGAGACGGACGCGATACGCGATCTTCTCCGCATCACGAAGAATCACCGCGACAGGCAGATGGCCTACAACAAGGCGCACCACATCAAGCCCAAGAGTGTAAGGCGCGCCATAAACGAGTCTGTGTACGTCTATTCGGAGGCGAAGAAGAAGGGCGCTCCGCGCGTCGAGGCGACGTCCGCCGACGACGTGCGCGACACTATAGCCGCGCTTCAGGCGGAGATGCTTCAGGCGGCGGACGCGCTTGAGTTCGAACGTGCCGCCTATCTGCGCGACCAGATCAAGATTCTGGAGAAGAAGACGGGCCGAAAGCGATGATGAGAAACGTTCTTTTACCGGCTCTCGCCATTCTCCTGTCCGCCGCCTGCGGATGCGCTTCGACGGGCGGACACTCGAAGGTCGCGCTGATCGTCGACTCCTGCTCGACGAACAAGCAGATCATCGTCAGCCGCGGCATGGTCGACGCCGTGAGCATGGCCGGGTTCCTGCCGGTCATCCTGCCGAAGCTCGCGAACACCAACCAGATGGACGAGATGGTCGCGCGGGCGGACGCGCTCGTGGTGTTCGGCTCCATCAAGGGCGAGACGGACGAGCGGTACCGCTTCGAGCGCTACGTGGTGCGGAAGGCGGCGGCGCGGGGGCTCCCCGTCGTCGGCATCTGCAACGGCATCCAGCAGGTCAACGTCGCCTTCGGCGGCACGTACACGCGCAACGATAAGGTCGTCGAAAAGCCGCTCGTCC
>Ga0310696_10006654_pt1 | contig 13688 bp, 12 predicted proteins | sample AusTroGonzalo_MG_4_FD_203885 | JGI IMG/M metagenome (GOLD analysis project Ga0310696, IMG submission 203885) | Bovine rumen microbial communities from tropical cattle in Woodstock, Queensland, Australia - Gonzalo_02 (v2) (version 2) | ecosystem: Host-associated > Mammals > Digestive system >... | reverse complement strand
GCACCCAGAAAGTTCATCCGTCTCGACCCCCGCTTCAACGAGTGCTACTGCAACGGGTTCACCGACAGGCCTGCCATCGTACACTACGCAGGATTCAAGGACTGGGTCAATGACCCGAAGTGTTATCGGAAAGAATATTACAGAAAATACCGGGACATGACCTGGGGCGAAGCGCTGGCAAAGCGTGAGGACGCAGAGCTGGCGCCGAAACCAAAGACTGCTCAGGCCCGGAAGAGCAGAAAGGCGGCGTCAACATCAACATCCTGATTGCGGTTCCGACCTTTGAGAATATCTATCCGGACACGTTCAAGAGTATCTGGGATCTGGACGTTGGCGAGCACACCGCCACATTTGATTTTGTAAGAGGGTACGACTGCGCAACTGCCAGAAACCGGATCGCACAAAAGGCACTGGACGGCGGATATGATTATGTGCTTATGGTCGATAACGATGTGGTGCTCCCGAAGGACGCACTGCTGAATCTGCTGGAGAATCCGGTGGATGTCTGCCTCGGCTACTATGCGCATCGGGGCGAGAAGAATGAATACAGCGGCAGAATGAATGTGTGCCGGTATGAGAACCCGAACGAGTTTAACTTCCCGTATCGGAACTATCCGTTCGAGTCTGAGTATACCGCAACAGAGCTGGAAGCATTAAAGCTCGAAGGAAAGACCAAAATCCGCATCCACGGCGGCGGCATGGGCTGCGCGCTGATTAAGACCGACGTATTCAACAGAACCGAGTACCCCTGGTACGACTGGCTGAACAAGCCCGACCCGAAAGAGCCGATGCTGTCGGAGGATTTGTTCTTCTGTGAGCGCTGCTTGCAGGCCGCGATTCCGGTACACACGGATGTGCGTGTGGGCTGCGGGCATCTCATGAGAAAGATCCAGTGGCCGGAATGAATAAATCAAGAACCAATAAAGCCCTCGGCTTAACCGGGGGCTTTTCCCCTACAGGAGGAAATGATGGAAAATGATTGAAATTACAGCGAATACAAGACAGGCAACTGTTACAAATAAAGAACTGCTGACGACCGGCTCCGCAGGCATCGTCGTGCAGTTCACATTGTCTGACGACTTCGCCGGTCTTGCCTGCATGGCGGTATTCCGCCAGGGTGAGGATGGCAAAAAGGTTGATGTTGCGCTCGACAACACAACGGCATGCGTTGTGCCTGCGGAAGTTCTAACCGAGGAAGGCGAAGTTCTGTTCATCGGCATCTATGGCGCCAACGGTCAGGGCACGATCATCATCCCGACGGTCTGGGCGGCAGCTGGCGTTGTGAAGCCCGGCACTGACCCGAACACTCCCGCAGAAGCGGAGCCGACACCGGAGATCTGGGCACAGATCCTGAGTATTGCGTCAGATGCGGGACAGGAAGCGGGCGACGCCCTGACGATGGCAACCCGTGCTGCGAATGCGGCAGAGGAAGCTGTCAACTCCTGCGCTGAAGACAGAGCTGCTGCTGATTTCGCAATGACCCAGGCTCAGGCCGCGAGCAACTCCGCAGTTGCTGCCAGTGAAAGCACGCGGACTAACAGCCTGAAAGCGGAAGGGTATGCGGTCGGCACACAGGATGGCGACGAGGTTGAAAGCGGAACGTATTACCAGAATAATGCGTCTTACTATGCATCTTTGGCACAGCACTATTCCGGAACTGCGGCTACCAGCGCGCAGTCTGCTAACTCGTATAAGAACCAGGCATCAACCTATGCTACAAACGCCAGCAACTCTGCCGTCAATGCATCCAGCTCAAAAACAGCAGCTGAAGGGTATGCAAAAGGAACAAGCGGCGGGACACCGGTCAGCGGATCAAGCCAGTATTATCACAACAATGCGGAGTGGTATTCTAAACAGTCTAAGAGCTGGGCAGTTGGTGGTACAAGCACAAGAACCGGCGAAGACACTGACAATGCGAAGTATTATTCAGAGCAGGCCGAAACTGCTGTTGGATCAATAGGAGACTCGGTAGAAGAGGCCCACGAATATGCCACAGCTTCACGCAGATGGGCTGTCGGCGGAACACATACGGTGGAAGATGAAGACACGGATAATGCGAAGTATTATTCGGAACAGGCTGCCAACTATGCACAAGCGGCAGACGACTGGCTGGATGAGAACGTTGCGCAGGAGACGGGATATGTGCTCGACCGTTCGCTGACACTGTCAAATGCGGCTGCTCCGGCTGACCTCGTTGGTGATTTAAAGAGCGAAATTAATAGTTTTACGCAAAAGAAATCACCGAACATTTTTGATGGTGATTTTGATGAATCGGGATATATTGACGATGGTGTTGATAAGTCAAGCTCCAGTTTTAAAAGAACATCAAAATATTATCCGATAGATGCGGTCAACGATGGTTCTTTATATGCTGTTCTTACGGAAACAGTTGATGTATTTTCCATCCTGTTTTTTGATTCAACGAAAACATGGATAAGCAACGCAACTGTTAATAACACGCTGACAAAAACCATCACGCTTCCCGCAACTGCAAGATTTTTCAGAGCATATACAAGAACAACTTTTGCAGGAAATGTTACACTTTCTCTGACCCCTGTTTCTTCTTATATCCCTTATGCGGAAGGGCTTAAACTCGCTGACGATCTCGTTGATTATGAATCTCTCGCAAGCGACCTTTCGGGACTATTCCAGTTTAATCCGGGGGTTAACATTTTTGATGGTAACTATGATGAAAGCGGATGGATTGATGACGGAGTAGACAAAAGCAGCAGCAGTTATGTGAGGACTTCAAATTATTATCCTATTGATGCATCAAAAGGTAATTTGTTTGTCTATCACGAAAACAGCGGAACTGTAAGCCTGTTGTTTTATGATTCTACAAAGACTTGGATTAGAAACGCAAACATCGGTGGAGCAGGAACTACAACGGTATCAATCCCATCAAATGCGGCTTATTATAGGAGTTATAAAAACGTTTCTGTTACTGACGGCATTACATTTGCATATACTTCTGTCTCTTCTTATATCCCTTATGCTGTGCATCTTGCAATTAAAGATGACAGCATCACATATGACATGCTGACGGATGACGTAAAATCAAGGCTTGGTGTTCCTCTTATCGGGAAAACTATTGCTTTTATGGGCGATAGTGTTATCGGTAATTTCTACGATTCCACAGGAATCCCGGCAATCGTTGCAGAAAAGACTGGAGCAACTGTTATCAATTGCGGTTTCGGTGGAACAAGGATGGCATACAATCATGGTGAAAGCATTCAATATACTTACATGAATGCAATATCAGGTGCGGGACTTGCGGGAGCAATTGCAAGTGGAACATGGACAGATCAAGATGCCGCAATTGCAGGATTAACAGGAGTTCCTGATTATTTCTCCGAAAGGCTTACAACCTTAAAAGGGATTGATTGGTCTGAAGTTGATTTTATCATGTGGGAGTATGGCACAAACGATTTTGCAAACGGTGTAGAGCTTGAGGATACAAACGACCCGACCAACCTATTTGCTTATGAAAATGCTTACAGATATGCAATTGAAACGATATTGACTGAATATCCGAATATAAGAATTATTCCAATTACACCGACATACAGATGGTATCAATCCGGTGGGGTTTTCACTGAGGACAGCAACACGCACACGGAAACCGATTATGGCGGCTCAACACACAAACTTACGGATTTTGTGGCAATGGCTGAGGAAGTATCAAAAGACTATCAGTTGCCATGCATTGATGATTATTACACACTGGGAGCAAATCAATATACACGACTTGCATATTTCGACAGCACCGATGGAACACATCCCAACGCAAGCGGCAGACAACGCATGGCAGAGCATATTTCCGCACAGCTTATGTCATTAGTTTAAGATCGTTAAAGGACACTTTAAGTGACTTGGTCAACCAAATATCCAGAGCATTGATTGCTTCTTAACAGCCCGTCTGGAGGCGTAACCATTACAAACTGCGGCGGCTCAGTTCTGGACATTGATAAATCTGGGTTTAACATAATCTCCATGACCGCAAATAGTCGATGTCTTACAACCGCCACTTTAAATATTCTTTTCACAGCACTTCGCTACTCAGCAAGCGAATAATAAATGGCTGAGAAACAAATAAGGAGCAACTATCATGCTTACACAAGAAGATTTAGAAATCCTTATCAACGAGATGTTAGAGGAGCGTGGATGACTTTTGATGAGCTTTGGGAAAATCTCAAGAATGAAAGCGAAGAGTCAATGGCATTCTTTCAAGGAGCAGAAACAATGAGCTACCATCAAACAATCTACAATCTACTCCGTCAGGCTGGCATGACCGAAGCTGGTGCGCTTGGTGTGCTTGGGAATTGGGAGTGCGAGAGCAACTGTGAGCCTTACCGTTTACAGGGCGACTTCTCCCCCAGTCGGGCTGCATCAAAAGAGTATGTGCGCAGGGCTGATGCTGGTGAGATGACGGAAACGGAATTCGCGAAGCCCATCGGATTTTCTTTGGCCCAGTGGACCTACCCACAAAGAAAGCTTAACCTCTGGCGGTTTTGGAAAGCCTATGGTGGTTCCCTTGGAAATATCCAGATGCTTGTAGAGTTTGCCCTGAAAGAGTTCAAAACAGAATACATCCCCGACTGGAGACTGCTTTGTTCTACCAGTGACATTAAAGAAGCCACAAAAGCTGTATGCACCAGATTTGAAAATCCGGCTATCCATAACGTAGAGGCACGGTATCAGGCGGCGCTGCGCATCAAGGCAGAGCTTCAGCTGGGGGAGTGGGAAGACACAGAGGTAGTCGTACCGCCTGAAGAGAACTGGGAACAAATTCCTGCAACAGAATATTGGCCCCCACGTGTTTTGTGCAAGGGAATGACTGGCCCTGACGTTGAAGTGTATCAGGCAGCTCTCAAAGCACGTGGTTGGCTTCAGCAAAACCCTGACGGGGTTTTTGGAAGCTTCTTGGAGGAAGTCGTAAAGAAGTTTCAAAAAGCTTATGGTTTGGAAGTTGACGGAATAATCGGGCCGCAGACAGGCGGAAAACTTTTACAGAGGTGAGAACTGATGGCGGTTGACACAAAGGAGCTGGAAGACCGTATCAAAGATTTGGAGGAGAGAATGGCTCAGAAGGACATCGAGTTTGCGGTCATCAACACCAAGCTCACAGCCATTCTCTGGGGAGTAGGAGTAACAGGAACAGCCTTAATCGGTGTGCTGATTAAGATGGTATTCGGAGCATAAGGAGAAGATACAATGAACTTTGATACACTTGGAATTGTAGCAATCCCTGTGATTACGGTGATCTGTTTTCTGGCGGCAGAGGCAGTGAAGGCGACAGCACTTGACAACAAATGGCTACCCATTATCTGCGGCGGCTTCGGCGGCGTGCTGGGAGTCGTTGCCATGTATGTCATGCAAGAGTTCCCAGCCAACGATTTTCTGACAGCAATAGCAATTGGTATTGTAAGTGGTCTTGCCGCAACAGGAGCGCATCAGGTTTACAAGCAGCTGACCAAGGAGGACTAAATGGCCTACCAAACAACCGGAACCATCACCGGAATGGATGTATTCCAGCGTGCCATCACGATGATGGACGAACTGAATGATGATGGCAAGTACAAATACGAGGATACCAAAGAGTACCAGAACCGCACCCTCGCTATCCTGAACGTTCTCCAGAACGAGCTGTATCCGTACAGCGACACCTACCGGAAACGTCAGGAATGGGGTCGGCTCCGCAGACCGGTTCTCGACCCGCTGGAAGACCTTTACACGGAGATCGACCTGGACGACTACGCCGCTGGCACGGTGCTTCCTTACGGGCTCGCATCGCATCTGCTGATGGACGAGAACCCGAGCACGGCGAACTTCTTCCAGCAGAGGTACGACGAGCTGAAAGCCATGCTGATGCGCGGCATGCCGGGAGAGAGCGAAGACATCGTGGACGTATACGGCGTCATAGAACCGTACAACGAGTTCAGCCGCTGGGCTTGAGGAGAGGAGTGGAATCGTGGCGAAGAACACAGCGCCGCTGCCGGGTGACGAGAGAGTAAAGAAGACAGTCAACAGACCGTACAGCACACCGCTTGCCCTGCACAAGGCAATGAAGAACTACTTCGACAAATGCGCAGGGGAAGGAGAGGGGCTTGGCACACCGCCGACTGTTGCCGGTATGCGCATTTTCCTCAAGCTGAACCACGACAGTTACAACTCCTACAAGGAAGACCAGGAGTATGCTTCCGTGTTTGAGTGGGCACAGGACATGCGGGAGGACTGGTACCAGACCGCAATGCTCCTCGACCCGAAGATGACCTCCGCCTGCATGAACGCACTGAAGCAGCCGGAAAACGGCGGATGGGTAGACCGCAGAGCTGACACCGGAGACAAGACGCTCAGGCTCAAGATTGACGGTGTAGGCGGCGAGGAGGCCTTCCACTGATGGGAAGACCGAAAAAGAACACCGGCTCAAAGGTAACGGTCTGGGACCCTGGTGAGGCGAACCCCAAACAGCTTCAGTTTTATCAGGCAAGAACCATGTTTGTCGGATACGGTGGAGCAAAGGGCGGCGGCAAGACACATGCCGTTCGAACGAAAGCATTCGGAGGAGCGCTCTTCAACCCGGGAATCCGCATCCTCGTCATGAGGTTAACTTACCCCGCATTGGAGGAAAACCATATCTCGCCAATGCGGAGAATGGCAGCGCAGACCGGAGCCGCGACCTACAACACAACGTCCCACATCCTCACGTTTATCAACGGGTCTACCATTCGATTCGGCCACTGGTCCGGAGAAGACAGTGAGGACGAATATCAGGGCCAGGAATATGACTGGATCTTCATAGACGAAGCTACCCAGTTCAGCGAGAGAGCATTCAACTACCTCGGCGGCCTTTTGCGTGGTGCGACACCATTCCCAAAACGCATGTACTTGACCATGAACCCAGGCGGAGTCGGCCATCGGCTCATGAAAAGATTGTTTATCGACAAGCAGTACAAGACAAACTGCGAGAATCCGGAAGAGAACGAAAACCCAGAGGACTACACATTTATTTGGGCGTTTGTCGATGACAACACACACATGCTGGAGCATTCCCCGAACTATCTGAGGATGCTGTCGCAAATGCCCGAAGACCTGAGACGGGCATACCGCTACGGCGACTGGGACGCGCTGGGCGGCGGTTATTTTAAAGAGTTTCAGTTTCAGACTCACATGATGAAACCATTCCGCATCCCGGAGCACTGGATGAGGTACAGGTCGATGGACTACGGTCTCGATATGTTTGCCTGTATCTGGTGGGCGGTCGATACGGACGGACGCATATGGGCATATAGGGAAGTGGAAGAAAAGGGGTTGATCGTCCAAAAGGCCGCGAAGCTGTGCCTGGAGAACAGCCCGATGCATGAGAACATCGCTGCGACCTATGCACCGCCGGATATGTGGGCAACCTCCAAGGAAAGCGGGAAGACAATGGCAGAGCTGTTTTTGACCAGCGGCCTGCCGATCATCAAGTCTGATAACAAGAGGGTACAGGGGCACATGGTAATGAAGTCCATGATGGCCCCTATGCCGCTGAGAGATCCGTATGTCATCAGCCTGTTCCCTGACGGCAAGGCACCGGCGACACTGCCGGGACTGATGCTGTTCAACGACCTCCGAAAAGTGGCAGAGGACATCCGCGATATTCAGGCGGACGAGAAGAACGTCAACGACTGCGCGAAGGTGCCGCACGAAGTCACGCACACGGTAGACGCGGTGCGATACTTCTGCATCAGCAGGAGCCTCAAATCCGAAGAGCCGAAACCGGAACGCAGAGAAGACGACACGGAAAAGGAACAAGACTACGAAGGCTTCATGTGCGGCGGCGAACCACATGACAGTTACCTGTAACGGAGGGAATGTATGGAATTAATTCTGGCGCTTTCTGCGGTTGCTGTTGGAATTTCGATTGCGGCGATGATTTATACAGCCCGGATCGGAAAGATTGCAACACGGGCGTTAAACTCGGCCATACGGGCCTGCTCGAAAGAGGACATGAATGAAATCCGGATTCAGAAGCTTCAGGAGCTGATCCCGGAGGACATCAAGGAAGAGCGAGTCAGACGCAATGTGCTGCTGAAGGAGCTCAACGACGAGATGGAGCGAGGCTTGAAAATGGAGCGCGACTGGAACGACGGGCTAAGCAACATCCTGAACTACAACGGACACGCCAGCACGGAGGGAAAGAATAATGAGTGAAAACGGACTCGGCCTGTTCTCCGGCAAGGACAAGCCGACCAAGGAATGGGGCTGGGACCACTACGAGAAATCCGTATCGTACAACTCCGGCATCCAGCTCCAGGACACGGTAAAAGCAAACGAGAACATGTACGTCGGGAAGCAGTGGGAAGGCGTGCAAAGCAACGGACTGCCAACGCCGCAGATGAACTTTCTGAAGCGCGTTACCGGATTTACCATTGCGACAAACGTATCGGACAACATCAAGATCAATGCAACTCCGCTTGCGTCCTATCCGAACGATGACAAGATGATCGACCCGGTGAGGATTGTGAATGAGGAGTTCGAAACGCTGGCAGAGCAGAACAAGCTTCCCAGACTGACCAAGTGTTTTGCAAGAGACGCAGCAGTGCGCGGAGACGGATGCATCTTTACTTGGTGGGATGCAGACGCAGACGCGGGGCCGAACGGGAAAGGCATGATCCGATCCGAAACGGTGGAGAACACGAGAGTATTCTTCGGGAACCCGAATGACAGGCGCGTTCAGACACAGCCGTGGATCATGGTCGAGAAGCGGGAGATTGTCCGGAATGCAAAGCGCAGGGCGAAAGCCAACGGCATGAAGGACTGGGAGCAGATCAAGCCGGACGACGAAGTTGTCGAGACAATGGACAGCGCGAAGAAGACCGACGACAAGGTGACGACCATTCTGCTGATGTGGAAGGACGACGAGACCGGAGAAGTCTGGGCGTATGAGTTCTGCCACGACTCGGTGATCAAGGATGCATGGAACCTGAACATCCGGCTGTACCCGATTGTGTGGCTGAACTGGGACTATGTCGCAGACTGCTACCACGGTCAGGCAATGATCACAGGACTCATACCGAACCAGCTGTTCGTGAACAAGGCATGGGCCATGAGCGAAGTGAGCATTATGCGCTCTGCATGGCCGAAGACCATCTACGACCGGACGAGAGTGGCACACTGGGACAACCGGGTAGGCGGAGCCATCGGTGTGGCAGGCAATGTGGAAGGCGTGGCAAAGATTGTAGACCCAGCGCAGATCAGCCCGCAGGTGTTCCAGTACATCAATGCGGCAATCAGCCAGACGGAAGAATGCCTCGGCGCCACGGAAGCGGCGCTCGGCGAAGGCAAGGCATACAACACCTCCGCCATTCTTTCACTCCAGAGAGCGGCGAGCACGCCTCATGAGATCACAAAGCAGAACCTCTATGATGAGATTGAGGACCTTGCAAGAATTTATCTGGAGTTTATGGCAGAATACTATGGCAAACGCAAGGTTGACATGCCGGTCACGGACGAGATTCGGCAGGTGTATGAGCAGGCAAACGCGCTGGCAATGGAGAACGGAATGCCCGAGCAGGAGATCCCGCAGACGGTCACGGTCGAGTTCGACTTCGGAACACTGAAGGATCATCCGTTCAGCATTCAGGTAGACGCGGGCGGAAGCTCTTTCTACAGCGAGACAGCCTCGCTCCAGACGCTGGACAACCTTCTGCTCAACGGCAGAATAAGCACGGTCCAGTACCTCGAGAGAATCCCGGACATCAACATCGCAGGCAGACGGAAACTCATCGAGGAGCTAAAAGCACAGGAAGACATGGAGCGCCAGATGCAGGAACAGGCCATGATGCAGCAGGCGGCGCCTCCGGTACCTGAGACCGGCAACGTCGCAGAGACAGACGCCGCAGAGGAACAGAGAAGCACCGGATTCCGCGAACTCGGCGAGGCGCTTCGGGCAATAGGAGGATAAACCATGAGCTATGTAGGAAAAGTTGATCTGGACGGGACTCAGCATCTGGTAGCAAACACTCTGTATGGAACCTGTTCGTCCAATGCATCAGAGAAAGACAAGGTTGTTACACTTGCAGATTATGACGAGCTGATGACCGGCACCATGATTCAGGTGAAGTTCACCAACACCAATACTGCGGTCGGGACAGTCGATGACCCGATCACGCTGAATGTCAACGGCACCGGAGCGAAGACTGTTTACAAGCATGGGAATGTGCAGCCGGGGGCAACAGAAGTTACGTCATGGAAAGCGAACTCCATCGTTTCCTTTGTCTATGACGGGACAAACTGGATGATGATTGATGTGAATCCGGTCATCTCAGAAATTCTCAAAACCGTGTATCCGGTCGGGGCGATCTATATTTCTACGGTAAGCACAGACCCCGGCACCTTGTTCGGCGGGACATGGTCACAGATAAAAGGCCGGTTTCTTCTCGCTGCCGGTTCAAATGCTGCCAATACGAGCAATGCATACGGCTCGCTTGCGGCAGGAGCAATTAATAGAACCGCAGGGGAGAAGGGGGGTGTGGTTTCACACACGCTGACCACGGGAGAACTTCCAGCTCACACTCACGGAAGCAAAACACTGTCCGGCAGCATCGCCATTAAGAACACGGCAGATGATGCACTGCTTATTGACTGGCCGAGCGGCATTATATCCAGAACGAAAAACGGTTCTGATGAGACGATTCTTGGTGTTGTAAAAGGTACGTCAAGCAACAAAGCGTCTATCCTTTCTGTTGATGCGTCACATGAGCACACAACGGTAGGCAGCGGTGAATCGTTCAGCATTATGCCTCCGTATCTGGTAGTCTACGTCTGGAAGAGAACCGCCTAAAAGGAGGTTGCTATGGCACAGATTACAGGAGCAACCAATGAAAAGGTTTACAGCGTTTCAAAGTGGCTTGGCGTGAATGAACATCCGGACGGTGATACCCGCTTAAAGATGGGCGAGGCCAGCCGAATGGTCAACTGGAAGGTCACCCGAGACGGCAATCTCAAGCGCAGGCCGGGCACCGAGTTTGTCGCAGGACTGTGCAGCGGGTATGAGCTGAGCGTCAGTACAAAGCTCACACTGATCGGGGTGTTCGCAGCGACAGATAAGATCAGGCTTTATGAGAGCGCCAGCACGGACGCAAACCCCGGAACTATTACGCTCGGTGATACTATCGGCTATGTCAGAGACGGAATCATCCACGGCCTTGACGGCACGGTTGAAGACGGCGTGTTCACTGCCGGAGAAGATGCAGAAATCACTGTATCACATGGCGTGATGACTGGGAGCGCAGGCGGCACGGATATGCAGATGCAGAATCTCGCCACAGCACTGGCCGCACTGGATGAAGGCGACTTCTACTACATCTATTACGATGAAGTGTACTACGCCATCAACAATACCTGCCTGGTGCAGGACCATGACCAGTACATGCTGAGCGGATATATCGCCACGGCAGTCCCGACCTCTGCGGCAAAGCCGATTGCAGGAATGTGGACAGGGCTCTGCGGCGGGAAGGAAGTCCTGCTCGCTGCCTGCGACGGCAAAGTCTACAGCCTGTGGGACGACGACAACAAACAGTTTGAACGTCAGGCGGTCGGCACGATTTCAACTGACAAGGGCGTAAGCTTCTTCCCGTTCAACAACAAAGTCTACATTCTGAACGGCTATGACTACTACGAGTACAACGGGTCTACAGTCTCTGCGGTCACCGGATATATTCCGGTGATTGTCAAGCAGCTTTCGCCGGACGGCAGCGCTTCGCCGGGAGGAACAGAGACAGGATCTTATGTCAACCTTCTGATCAACAAACGGAAGGTCTGGATTTCTCCTGACGGCAATACGAACAAAACCTTCACGTTGCCGGAGGACATCACCGCTGTGGACAGCGTAACGGACAGATCGACCGGAACGGCACTGACGGTAAATACGGACTACACGGTCAGTGGGAATCAGGTTACGTTTACCAGCAATGTTGAACTTGTTGCAGGCGTGGACGCTTATGAGATCGCGTACACGGTGCCGAAACACAATCCAGCGACAGTGCCGGACGACGGCATTCCGGATTACAGAGCACAGGTGACCGGCAATCTTTACGCGGAGCTGTTCGCCGGAGCGACCGACACAGCCGTGTTCCTCTATGGCAATGGCACGAACCGTGCAATCTATACCGGTATGGATGAAGACGGAATGCCGCAGGCGGATTATTTCCCCGACCAATACAGCGTGGACGTTGGCGACAGCAACACACCGATCACGGCAATGATCCGTCACAGCGGGGCACTGGTCACATTCAAGACCGATTCCGCATGGGCGCTGACCTATTCAGTCACGGAACTTGTCAACGAAAATGACACCATCGCAATCTACTGTACCCCCCTTAATAAGGACAAGGGCAACACGGTACCCGGGCAGGTGCAACTGGTGCAGAACAATCCGATCACATGCTCCGGCACGGAGCTGTATCAGTGGACGGGGGTATCCAGATACTCCAGCAGCATCGGGAGGGACGAGCGCAATGCAAAGCGGATCAGTGACAGGGTGCAGACCAGTATCAAAGAAGTCAGCTCCAAGGCCATCTGCATGTGGGATGACAACGACAACTGCGAATTTTATATCGCGGGGAACGGCATTGCCCTGGTCTGGAACTATGTGCTGGATGTGTGGTATCGATATGAAACCTTCGACGCAGTACGGATGTGCTCCTTCCACGGCGAGGTCTACTATGGAAGTTCAGACGGCAGAATCCGAAGGCTGACCGACAATGCCAATGGCGACGAAGGTCTGGCGATCCATGCCGACTGGGAATCCGGCGCGATGGACTTCGGTGCAGGGAACATGAGGAAGTACAGCAGCGCCATGTGGGTAGGGCTGAAACCGGAAGAAGGGACTTCCGTTGACGTCTGCATCGAGACAGACCGGAAGAACACATTCCGCGAGAAAGTCGTCAGCTCGACAAAGGCAAAGGTGGCAGGCCAGCCGTTCATGACACGCACAAAGATCAAAGCAAAGAAGTTTGTGTACTACAGGCTGAAACTCAGCGTGGACGATAAGCAGCCCGCAGTCACGGTGACGGACGTCAACATTCTGGTGAGAGCTACAGGCTACGCCAAGTGAGGTGGAAATATGGCAACATTACAGGAACAGTTCAACGCGAGAAAACAAGAATCAGCAAACCAGATCAACAACCTCTACAACAAACAGCTGGCGGCAACAAACCAGGGGCTCAAGGCAACGTATGACCAGAATCTGTCGAGCGCGACAGCGGGAAGAGACAAGCTTGCTCCGCAGTATCAGTCTCAGGCAAACAGCCTTGCGGCAGCATATGAGCGGAACAGACGGAACGCGAACCTCGCGGCCATGACGAGAGGACTCGCGAACGGAACACAGCAGCAGATGCAGAACGCACTGCGGAATCAGTACACTGCGAACTACGGAGCACTCAGAGGGGAGCAGGCCGGAGCAATCACCGAAGCAAACCGGAACATCGCAAACCTCCAGCAGACCTATCAGAACAATCTGGCACAGGCACAGCTCGAGAACGAGAACAAGCGCGCTGCCGAACTGTTTAAGGACCAGAATACGCAGCAGGACTGGTACGAGAATCAGGCTAAGACGCTGGCAGGCTACGGCGACTTTTCCGGCTATGCAAGCCTCTATGGTCAGCAGACGGCAGACGCAATGCGGAACACATGGGTCGCTC
>Ga0310696_10006653_pt1 | contig 13692 bp, 11 predicted proteins | sample AusTroGonzalo_MG_4_FD_203885 | JGI IMG/M metagenome (GOLD analysis project Ga0310696, IMG submission 203885) | Bovine rumen microbial communities from tropical cattle in Woodstock, Queensland, Australia - Gonzalo_02 (v2) (version 2) | ecosystem: Host-associated > Mammals > Digestive system >... | reverse complement strand
TGCAGTAGCTTTCGGTCACTATGGAAAGGCTCTCTACAACCTCTTCACATATCTTGGCATCTGCCCTTGCGACATCGGCTACAACAAGCCCGCAGGCGACAGATATCCGAAGGAAAATCCTTTCAACGCACCGTTCAACTGATACAGTTTGGATATGTATGGTGGGGCTTGATCTTACAGGTCAAGCCCTTCCGTATGTAAATAACTTGCAGATAAAATCTATAGAAAAAGGGAAAACCTAAAATGAACAACAAAGAACTTCAAATCACAGCGACCAAGGTTCGCAAGGGAATCATTGAAGCAGTTCACAGCGCTAAGTCCGGCCATCCGGGCGGATCACTCTCAGCTGCAGATATGTTCACTTATCTCTACTTCGAAGAGATGAACATCGATCCTCAGAATCCTAAGGATCCTTCAAGAGACAGATTCGTTCTCTCCAAGGGACACACAGCTCCCGGACTTTATTCAACACTCGCAAACAGAGGATACTTCCCCGTTGAAGACCTCAAGACTCTCCGTAAGCTCGGTTCTTACCTCCAGGGTCACCCCTGCATGACAGAGACTCCCGGCGTTGACATGAGCACAGGTTCATTGGGCCAGGGCGTTTCCACAGCAGTAGGTATGGCTCTTGCAGCTAAGCTCAGCGGCGATTCCTACAGAGTTTATGCTCTTACAGGTGACGGTGAGATCCAGGAAGGCCAGATCTGGGAAGCATTCATGTTCGCAGGCGCTAAGAAGATCGATAACCTCACAGTAGTTATCGACAACAACGGACTTCAGATCGACGGTAAGATCGATGACGTTTGCTCACCTTATCCGATCGACAAGAAGCTCGAAGCATTCAACTTCAACGTAATCTGCATCGACGGTCACGACTTCGACCAGATCAGAGATGCATTCGCTAAGGCTAAGGAATGCAAGGGTATGCCTACGGCCATCATTATGAAGACCACAAAGGGCAAGGGCGTCTCCTACATGGAGAATCAGGCAGGATGGCACGGCAAGGCTCCTTCTGATGAAGAGTACGAGCAGGCTATCAAAGAGCTTGATGAGCAGTTAGCAAAAATAGAAGCAGAGGTATGATCATGGGAGATATAGTAAAAATCGCTACACGTGAGAGTTATGGTAACGCACTTGTAGAGCTCGGACAGAAGAACCCCAACGTAGTAGTTCTTGATGCCGACCTCGCAGGCGCAACAAAGACTTCCACATTCAAGAAGGCATTCCCGGATCGTCATATCGACTGCGGAATTGCAGAGGCAAACATGACAGGTATCGCAGCCGGTCTTTCCACATGCGGCAAGATCCCCTTCGTATCTTCATTCGCTATGTTTGCAGCAGGCAGAAACTTTGAGCAGGTTAGAAACTCAATCGGTTATCCCCACCTCAACGTTAAGATCGGCGCTACACACGCCGGTATCACAGTAGGTGAGGACGGCGCTTCTCACCAGTGCTTGGAGGACGTTGCTCTTATGAGAACTATCCCCGGCATGACAGTAATCGTTCCTTCCGATGACATCGAGGCTAAGGCTGCAGTTATGGCAGCTGCTGAGACAGAAGGTCCGTTCTACATGAGATTCGGCAGAGCTGCTGTTCCCGTAATCAACGACAATCCTGACTACAAGTTCGAAGTAGGCAAGGCTGTTGTTCTCAAGGACGGCACAGACATGGTAATCTTCGCAAACGGCGTTTGTGTTGCTGAGGCTTTGGGCGCAGCTGAAAAGCTCGCAGCAGACGGCATCAGTGCAGCAGTTGTAAATGTTCACACAGTTAAGCCCATTGACAAGGACACTATCCTTGAGTTCGCTAAGAAGACAAACAGAGTATTCACAGTAGAAGAGCACTCTGTAATCGGCGGTCTCGGAAGTGCAGTCTGCGACGTATTGTCTGAGAACTATCCTGTTAAGGTTAAGAAGATCGGCGTCTATGACAGATTCGGAAAGAGCGGCCCTGCAGCTGCCCTCATGAAGGAGTTCGAGCTTGACGCTGACGGAATCTATAAGCAGATCAAAGAAGCTCTCTGATAGATTCTCTTAAGTAATCGAAAACTATAAGGCCCAAAACCATCATGGTTCTGGGCCTTATATATTTAAGAGAATAAATAGACTATATAAACAATTATTTCTCTTCCTCTTCCTCTTTGAAGGATATCTTTGCACCGGCCTTCTCGAAGATCCTCTTAAGGAACAGTGAGTAGAACGTAGCAACAAGAGCAAACCCCAGGAATACGAAGCCGCTCATCATGATTACCGTGAAGTAGTAGGTGAGGAAGAGGAGTCCGCCTGTGATTACTATGAACATGATGGTAACAGGGAGATTGGACAGTGCCAGAAGAAGCGAATTCTTGAGGATCTGCTTGAATGACTCTTCGAACCATGCGAGAAGCGGGAATGCGTAGCATGCGGAAGCGCAGATTGCTGCCAGGAAGAAATAGGCAGGATACTGTGCCCATGAGAACTGGGGATCCATCATGTTGTTGACCATGTAGATCTCGAAAAGGAAGAATGCGGTCAGGAACATGTAAAGAAGCTGAAGGAGAGTTGCCTTAAGGAAGTTATCCTTAAAAGACTTGAGGTAATCTCTGAATACAGCCGGATTGTCGCCTGCCAGAATTGCAATCGTGATCCTGTAAAGAGATGTAACTGATGCACCGATAGTAATAACAGGTATACAGGTGATCATAAATAATAAGTTAACTATAATAAGGTTGCAGAGGCCTGTAAGGAACCTGGTTCCTGCACTCTTTGGATTGAAAAAAGAAGAAGCCATATCTATCTCCGTTATTCTGTATATATAAATAAACATTCGAATAATAACACATAAAAGCTGAACTTGCTTGAAACCGTTAAAACACGGGGAAAACAGGGCCCGTTTGACCTTATGCACAAACGAAGCAGTTTTGCCTTGTAAAAAACGCGATACAATACACTATGATTTATGCAATTTACCCTTGCCAAAAGCAAAAATTGTACAATTTACTCAATAAAAGCAAGATTTGTATAGTTATGGTCAAATTGTAGCAATAAATGTGGAGAATATTACCCCGTTTTTGACTAATATCTACTATGTAGAAGGACCGAAAGGTCCCGAACAATATTTTTAAGGAGGAAACTTTATGAAAAAGGTTATTGCCAGTGTTCTTTCTGTAGCAATGGTAGCAGCTTTCGCAGCTGGTTGTACAACCACTGAGACCACAAAGGGTGGCGACGACGCGACAACAGCAGCTACTGAGGGCGACCAGACAGATGCTAGTGGAGACGACGGCTCAGACGCAAGTGAGGAGGACATCCCTACTTATGGTTCTGGTGACAAGGTTATCAACCTCTGGTCATTCACAGTTGAGATCCCTAACATGGTAGCTAAGTACATCGAGCTCAACCCTGAGTTTGGTGAGGAGTACACAGTTAAGTGCACAATCACAGCTACTGACGGTGGTGCTTATCAGACAGCTCTCGACGCAGCTCTTGCAGCTGGTGGTGATTCAGCTCCTGATATGTATGCAGCAGAGGCAGCATTCATCCTCAAGTATTCACAGGGTGACATGGCTCAGTATGCAGCTACATACAAGGATCTTGGTATCGATGTAGATACAAAGACAGCTGAAGCAGAAATCGCTCCTTACACAATCGACATCGGTTCACGTAATGGCGAAGTTGTTGCTCTTGGCTATCAGGCTACTGGTGGTGCTATGATCTACAGAGCTTCCATTGCAGAAGCAGTTTTCGGTACATCCGATGCAGCTGAGATCGAGAAGATCGTAGGCGCTGGTTCAGGCAACTGGGATAAGTTCTGGGAAGCAGCAGCTACTCTCAAGGAGAATGGTTATGCTGTAGTTTCTGGTGCTGATGACATGTGGAACGTTTGCGAGAAGTCTGCTACACAGGCTTGGCTCAACGGTGACGAAGTTGTTATCGCTCCTGAGAGAGAGGCATTCCTTGACATCGCTAAGAAGCTTAAGGACGAGGGTCTTTCCAATGACACAGGTTCTTGGTCTGAGGCTTGGTACGCAGATATGGCAGATTCTAACGTATTCTGCTTCTTCGGACCTGCTTGGCTCATCAACTACGTAATGATCGGTAACTGCGGCGGCACAGCTGCTGGTGAAGGTTCTTACGGTGACTGGAGAGTTTGCGCTCCGCCGGTTGGCTTCTTCTGGGGCGGCACATGGGTTCTTGCTAACAAGGACACAGACATGGCTGAAGGCGTTGCTAAGATCATCGAGTGGATCACACTTGACACATCTGATACAGGTCTCCAGTACCTCTGGGCTAACGACCAGATGGGTAACGGCGCTAAGGATACAGTTGCTTCAGGCGTAGTTATGGCTAAGTCTGACGGAACACTTGATTTCTGCGGCGGTCAGGACATCTTCCCTGCATTCATCGCTGGTAATGCTAATGCTTCTGGTAAGGCTATGACTCAGTATGACGAGTCCATCAACACTTACTTCAAGGATGCAGCTACTCAGTATGCAAATGGCGAGATCGACAGAGATGCAGCTATTGAGCAGTTCACACAGAACGTTAAGGATGCATTCGCATTCTAATAGTATTTAGTTATTAAATGCTGTGGCGGCAGGGTAGATCAGGCATTTACCCTGCCGCTTTTTAAAACTAGGGGGAGGCTGTAATGAGAAACAAAAAACTTGTTAATTACGCTAAATACGGATATCTTTTCTCGATTCCGTTTATTCTTACATTTTTAATCTTTACGCTTTATCCGATTGTTTATACATTCTTGATCGGATTCACTGATTTGTCGGGCGCTGGTAATACTACATGGCACCTCATCACATCTAAGGATGCTGTTGGAGGTCCTAAGGGCTTGTTCGATAACTTCATCGCAGTTCTTACAAATGGTTCATTCCAGAAGGCTTTTTCAAATACGGTAATTATTTGGACCATTAACTTCGTTCCTCAGCTTGGCTTTGCTCTTTTGTTCACAGCTTGGTTTACGGACAGAAGATCAAAGGTTAAGGGTTCCGGAATATTTAAGATCCTTTTCTATATGCCTAATATCATCACAGCTGCTACAGTAGCTATCTTGTTCAACGTATTGTTCGGATATCCTAAGGGCGCTGTAAACGATATTATCATTGGATTCTCTAAGCTCTTTGGTGTTCAGAAAGAATTAATGCAGTCTGATCCTAAGGCTTGGGAACTCGCAGTAATGTTCGACTTCAACAACAACGCTTGGGCACTCAAGTTGATTGTTGCTTTCATTCAGTTCTATCAGTGGTATGGTTACACGATGGTTAACCTCGTTGCAGGTGTTATCGGTATCAGCCCTGAGATTTTCGAAGCTGCAGAAATCGATGGTGCAAACAGAGTTCAGACTTTCTTCAGAGTCACACTCCCTTGTATCCGTCAGATCCTCTTGTTCGTTCTCGTTACATCACTCATCGGCGGTCTCAACATGTTCGACGTACCGCAGCTCTATGCAGATGAGAAGAGAGCAAACGGCGCAATCATGACATTGAACATGTTCGTACGTAGCCAGGGTCTTGATAACAGATACCTCTACAACAAGGCAGCTGCTGCCAGCGTAATCATGTTCATCGTTATCGTTGCACTTTCTGCAATCATCTTCTTTATCCTCAGAGATAAAGACGAAGCAAAGCTTAAGAAGCTCAGAAAGCAGGAGCTTAAGGCTTTGAAGAAAGGTATGTGAGGTGAATTGATATGAGTGATAATGCAATTAACAAATCTTCAATCAGGAAGAATGATACCGCTCTTAAGGTAGTTATCTATATCGTATCAATCTTCTTCGCTATTCTTACGTTATTCCCGTTCGTAATCATGTTTACGAACTCATTCAGAAGCACGTTCGAGATTCAGGGAAGCACATTGGGACTTGTTTCCGCTCATCCTTTCCAGAACCTTGCTAAGAACTGGAACGAGATCACAAACAAGGAGTTCAATCCTTGGATTGGTTTTAGAAACTCTTTCATAATTTCTACTCTCGCTACTATTCTTAACGTTTACTTCTCATCTCTTACCGCTTATGCAATTTCTGCATACGAGTGGAAGCTCAGAGATGCATTCAACAACATGATCGTTGGTATCATGATGGTTCCTGGTACTGTTACAACAATCGGTTTCGTTCAGGTAGTATATCAGCTCGGTTTGGCTAACAAGCTCTTTATGTTCATCATTCCTGCTATTGCTTCCCCTATGACCGTATTCTTTATGAGACAGTACCTTGCAGCTTCACTCTCTATGGAGATTGTACAGTCTGCAAGAATCGACGGTGCCGGAGAGTTCAGAATCTTTAACCAGATCGTTATACCTCTCATGAAGCCGGCTATCGCTACACAGGCTATCTTCGGATACGTAGCAAGCTGGAACAACCTCTTCATGCCTCTCATCCTCCTCACAGAGACTGAGAAGAAGACAATCCCGGTTATGGTTAAGTTGCTCAATGGTGATATCTATAGAAGAGAGTACGGTGCTATTTACTTAGGACTCTTGGTTACAGTCCTTCCTCTCATCGTTGTATATGCTTTCCTTTCTAGATACATCGTCGAGGGTGTCGCATTGGGCGGTGTCAAGTCATAAGACTTATACTTCTCAAGTGACCTGCTTCAGCTTCGGCTGAACAACACAAAAATTAATAAGCTGCGTCTGTGGACATTTGCCTCCCCATAGACGCAGCTATTTTTTTTGTGGAGAATAACGCCAATAAAAAAGGTTGCCGTATGGCAACCTTTAATTCTTTATCAGAGCTTTTTCTTTATCCTTCTGATCCTGTTCCTGAACTGTGAAGGGGAACAGCCGTATTGCTTCTTGAAGCTTCTTGAGAGGGACGTGAGGTTATTGAATCCGCACGCCATGGCGATGTCACTTATCTGCTGGTCAGTATCTGTCAACTGTCTCTCAACTTCCTTGAGCTTTAACGTCGTCTGATAGTCGTTATAAGTCATGCCGGTATATTCCTTGAAGAGTCTTGCGAAGTGGAACTTCGAATAACCGACGTGGTTTGCTGCCTCATCCATCGAGACGTTCTCTGAGCTGTGCATGGCGAGCCATTCTGCAAGTGATCTGAACTTGATATAGACTTCGCGCTGCTTGTCGTTATGAGGCGCTGTGAGGCCTTCTGAGTAATCCTTCTTCATGAGCATGCCGAATACGTCCATGAGTTTAGAGAAGATGGATATCTCTTTTACCGTTGTCGAGTAGAAGAAGTAGAGATCGTTTATCTCCATGAATCTCTCGAAAATAAGATTATAAACATCTGGATGAGTCTCTGAAGTGATTACGAGAGGCTCAGACAAAACCTTCTTGAATTCCTCGTAGTCAAAGAATCCCTTAAGAAAATCAATATTAAACAGATAGATGAATCTGATACCTGACTTAGTGCCGGAGATCTTGTGAAGCATATCCGGAGGTACCATGAGGATCTCTTTCTCATTTAATACTATCGTTCTGTCATCGAAGATATATGTGTAAGACTTCTCGATAGGGATCGTTATCTCAAGACAACTGTGTCTGTGGACAGGGTAGTCCTCAGAACGGTTGTTGTACCAGATTCTCATATTAGAACCCGGGAGCAATTCAACTTCTTCTACGTCGTTACTAACGATTCTTCCGGCAAAGCTGCCGATAGGTTGCTGATATTTGCCCGGTACTGAATTGTCGTTGAATTGCATTGATGTCCCCCATACATAAACGTAATGCTACAATTTTAATTTCTCAAATTCCCGTTTTCAAGGTGAAATAGCAAAATCTGTAAAATAAAAAACAAGAAGTGGCTATATAGGTTAATCGAAATCCGTTACAATTGAATCAGTTTTTACTTGAGGAGACAAGCCCCATGAACAGAGAACAAGCTATTAAGAAGGCTGAAGAACTTGTCAGCAAGATGACAGTCGAAGAAGCAGCTTCTCAGCTGAGATACGATTCTCCCGCAATCGACAGATTAGGTATTCCCGAATATAACTGGTGGAATGAATCATTGCACGGTGTAGCCAGAGCAGGAACGGCAACAAGTTTTCCTCAGGCTATAGGTCTTGGCGCAACATTCGATCCTGAGCTCTTAGGCGAGATCGGTGAGGTGTGCAGTACGGAAGGCCGTGCGAAGTATAACGAATATGCAGCAAACGGTGACAGAGATATCTATAAGGGACTTACATTCTGGTCTCCTAACGTTAACCTGTTCAGAGACCCGAGATGGGGCAGAGGACAGGAGACTTACGGTGAAGATCCCGTATTGATCTCTGACCTCGCAGTTCCTTTTATCAAGGGACTTCAGGGTGACGGCGAATACATGAAGGCTGCAGCATGCTCTAAGCACTTCGTAGTTCACTCCGGACCTGAGGATGTCAGACATGAGTTCAACGCTACATGCTCAGATAAGGATCTCTATGAGACATACATGCCCGCATTCGAAGCATGCGTTAAGGACGGTAAGGTCGAGTCCGTAATGGGCGCTTATAACAGAACCAACGGTGAACCTTGCTGCGGTCACTCTTATCTCCAGGATGTCGTACGTGACAAGTGGGGATTCGAAGGCCACATCGTTTCGGACTGCTGGGCTATCAGAGACTTTCACGAGCGTCATAAGGTAACCAAGAATTCAGAAGAGAGCGCAGCGCTCGCACTTAACAAGGGATGCGACCTTAACTGCGGATGCACATACATCAATCTCATGAAGGCTTACAACAAGGGTCTCGTTACTGAGGAAGCAATCAGGAAGTCAGCTGTAAGACTCTTTACGACAAGATACCTCCTCGGCATGTTCGATAAGACAGAATTCGACGGCCTTAACTATCTGGATGTTGAGACCAAGGAGAACATTGCAGTAGCCAAGAGAGCTACCGATGAGAGCATCGTCCTTCTCAAGAACGACGGAATCCTTCCTGTAGATCAGGATAAGACCAAGGTCATCGCCGTAATCGGCCCTAACGCTGATTCTAGAGCGTGCCTCGTAGGAAACTACTATGGAACATCATCAGAGTACATAACGGCCTTAGAGGGCATCAGGAACGCCGCAGGAGACGATATGAGGATCCTCTACTCCGACGGATGTGATCTGACCAATACGAAGCCTGACGTTCTCTCACGCGATTACCACAGAATCGCTGAGGCAAAGGCCGTAATGAACAGAGCTGATCTCGTCATCCTTGTTATCGGTCTTAACGAGACTCTTGAGGGCGAGGAAGGCGACCAGGGTAACATGTACAGATCAGGCGACAAGCCGGATCTCCTTTTCCCTAAGACACAGCGCAAGCTTATCGATACTGTTATCGCTTCAGGCAAGCCCTTCGTAACAGTAGTAATGACAGGCTCAGCTATGGACTTAAGCGTACTTAACGATAAGTCATCCGCTATCCTCCAGGCTTGGTATCCGGGCGCAAGAGGCGGACAGTCCATAGGTGACATCATCTTCGGTAAGGTTAACCCTTCTGGTAAGCTTCCCGTTACGTTCTATAAGGATACGAACGACCTGCCTGACTTCAAGGATTACTCCATGAAGGGCAGAACATACCGTTATCTTGAGACAGAGCCGCTCTATCCGTTCGGCTACGGCCTCACATACGGCAAGATGGACATAACATCCGTTGAGACAGCAGGAGAAGATCCCAAGAGCAACGGACTTACAGTCAAGGTTAACGTAGCAAATACAGGCGATGTCGCAACTTCAGAAGTCGTTCAGGTGTATCTCAAGGCTGAAGACTCCAACGAAGTTAAGAATACGAGACTTGCAGGATTTGCCAGGATCACATTGGGAGCAGGCGAGACAGGCACAGCTGAGATAAGCCTCACACCCGATAAGTTCACCGTAGTAAATGATGCGGGTGAGAGGGTAGTCGCAGAGGGTAAGATTAATGGTTATGTCGGCTTCGGACAGCCCGACAGCCTCACTGAGAGCCTTACGGGTAAGAAATCTTACGAGTTTACGGTCTGATCGAAAACCCAATAAATCAGCATGTTTGAGGGCTGTGTAACATTGTTACACAGCCTTTTTCTTGGCTAGTTTTGATTTATCAGAAGGGGAAGATCAGTCTCAAGATAAGATCGCCGAATAATGTGGCGCAGCTAAGGCCGAATACCAGGAAAGGAGCTATTCTTATCTTGGATTTGAATTTAGCTTTCTTGAATATTACCAGGCAGATGCCGTAGATTCCGGCAACCGATAATCCGATGGCGGCACCTGCGAGTGTCAGCTTCCATCCGAGGAATAGTCCTGCTGCTGCCATGAGCTTGATATCACCGCCGCCGAATGCTCCTTTGAGGAAAAGTGCAATCAGAAGCATCGGTACGGATATGCAGACGGCACCGATCAGATGGGATAACAGGCTCTCTATGGAATAGGATACATTGAAAATGTAATTGATCACTGCCAGCACAGCTATCCAAATGACTATGAGGTCAGGAACTATTCCCTTGTTAATGTCTGCAGACGCGCATGCAACGAGAAGCACCAGGAATATTGAGGTCAGTATTCCGACTGCATTGAGGCCTAAGACAAATAAACCCGCAAAAACAGCAACCGCCGCGAATATATAAAACACTGGCGACGGAATGCTCTTTAGATCTTTTATTAAGTTGCCTGATGGCTGGGACTTGTCAGTCGTCATAGTAGGCGACACGCTCAAGCTCTTCCATAGTAGTAATGCCCTTTTCAACAAGGTTTATGGCAGCCATCTTCAATGTCTGCATGTTCTGGTTCTTCATGGCATACTGCTTCATCTCTTCAGCTTCAGCGCCCTGTGTGATCAGCTTGCGCATCTGCTTATCAACAACGAGGACTTCGTGGATAGCCGTACGTCCGAGATATCCTGAACCGTGGCACTGGCTGCATCCTACTGCCTTGCGGGCATTGGGAATGTCGTGACCTACGAATTCGATCTGTCTCTCTGTGAGAGGCTCAACACGTGAGCAGTAAGGACATACCTTACGCATAAGTCTCTGTGCGACAACGCCTACCAATGCAGATGAGAGCATGTAAGGCTCTGCACCGATGTCAACGAGTCTTACGATGGTTGATGCGGCATCATTGGTGTGAAGTGTGGACAATACCAAGTGACCTGTTACAGCGGCTCTGATAGAGATCGCAGCCGTCTCAGCATCACGTGTCTCACCGACCATGATTACGTCAGGGTCCTGACGCATGAGGGCTCTGAGGCCGACTTCGAAAGTAAGACCTGCAGTAGGGTGTACCTGTACCTGGTTAAGACGGGGCAGGTTCTTCTCGACCGGATCTTCTATCGTACTGATGTTGATCGGTCTCTGAGACAATGACTCAAGAGCCATATAGAGTGTTGTAGACTTACCTGAACCCGTAGGACCCGTGAGATAGATGAGTCCGTTAGGTGACATAAGCATTGAAGTGAACTTCTTGTAGGATTCGGGATCCATACCGAATGTAGAGTTGTTATCGATATGAACTGCCGACATGATGAGTCTCATAACGACCTTCTCACCGAATACGGTAGGAATGACGCTGACACGGACGTTGATGATCTGTCCCTGGATCTTTACACGGAAGTGTCCGTCCTGAGGGATACGGCGCTCAGCGATATCCATCTCGCCCATGATCTTGATTCTGGCAACGAGTGAATCCTGAACGTTCTTCTGTACCGTAATGTAGTCGATAAGAGTACCGTCGATACGCATTCTGATGACAACGTTTGTCTCGAACGGTTCGATGTGAATATCGGAAGCGTTATCCTGGAATGCCTTATCGAGCAATGAGTTAACGAGGTTGATGATAGGAGCATCGTCTGCGCCTGCGCTGGTATCGATGACGAGTTCATCTACGCTGATACCTGTCGTATTAGCGTTAGCGTCCTCAGCAGCCATCTGTGCCTTAATGCCGGCATACTGGTAATCGATAGCGCTCTTGAGTGCGTGCTCCTGAGCGATTACAGGCCTTACGGGCATACCGATCGTCTGTCTGATATCCTCGATAGCATAGAGGTTAAGAGGGTCATTTACGGCCAAGATAACTTCGCCGTTCTCCTGACTGATGGGGAGCATAACATACTGCTCAGCCATCTGCTTGGGGATGAGCTTAACCGTATCTGAATCGATCAGATAAGAATTGAGGTCGATAACCTGCATCTCAAGTCTGTTGGCGAGGGCGGAGAGCATCTGCTCTTCGGTAACATAGCCCATCTCAATGAGAACCTGACCGATTCTCTTTCCGCCGGCCTGCTTCTGGATGCCGAGGGCTTCTTTCAACTGATCATCGGTGATATATCCGGCCTGGACCAGAAGATCACCTATACGAATCTTTGAATTATCTGCCATTTTTTAACCCTCCGAATCTGCAACTGCATCATTTACTGCATCAGTAACAGCTGCGTCGTAGTCAGTAACATCAGCCATATAGAGATTGAAGCTGATCTGAAGTCTTACGATACCGGGATCTACGAGTTCAACCGTATTTGTTCTCGGATTGTACTGCTCGACCATATCTACTCTGCTCCAGCTATAACCTGTAATTCTCATAGCAGGCTTTGTGCACATATCATCGATGAATGCCTGGCATGTGCTCCTTGAACCCGTCACAACAAGTGTGACGCTTGCGCACTGAACGCCTGAAGGTTCTGTCGATCTGGCGTTGTGTCTTGCATTGCTGTAAGGGGAGAGCAGGTCTGAACTGCCGACTGCCGTCGCGGTATCAGCATCGGCATCGGCATCGGAACCGTCATCAGAAACAACGGGAGCTGCGCCTGTCTGTGCGACCTCTGCGTAAGCATAAGGAGCTTCAACAACAGCACCTGAAGGCATCCTGATAAGGAGATTCTCTGCAAAAAGACCTGACTCCAACACGTATGAAGTAACCATGCGGTCGACCTCTGAGCTGTCCATGACAGGATAGAAATCAGCTGTAGACTCGTTAAGATCTTCAACAGCTTTTCCATAGATAGCCTCTGCGCTGGACAGGAACATGATCTTATTCTTGTACTCTGTCTGAGTAATCTCTGCCTGTTCGATCTCATCGTTAATGGTAATTATCGAAGTGATCGTAGGTCTTATGAGGAACCAAATGAGCGCAAATGCCAAACCAGCGAATAAAACAATAGCGATTGTGAACTTATCTTTTTTGCTGAGGTTAGTTTGCATAGCCATATCAGTTCACCTCCTCTGCGGATTCTCTTGCAGCAAGTGTGCAAACCACATTGATCTCCCAGTGTGAACCGTCAGGTGTGATGGAATAACCTGTGTAGTTTACGTTCTCGAAAATATCCATCGCCATAAGATCTGCAATGAACATATTGATATCTTCTACCTCCGGCGAAGAAGCCGTGATGCTGAAGACGCCCGAAGCTGCATCGTAAGAATTGAATTCTACGGTTACGTCATGGTTCTTGGCAGCATCGAGGATCATCTGGTTAACAGTTGAATCGGGGAGAGGATAAGAATCCAGATCGTTATGGAGTATATCGACTCCTCCCTGGATATTACCCATCTCGGCCATGTTGTTATACATGGCGTTATATTCTGCTACCTGGGCAATTACATCAGGATCGTTGATGTATCTCTGGATCTTTTTAAGTTCGCTTTCCTTGCTGATCTTTATGCCGAGAGCGATACCGTATACAACACCGATTACGACCAGGATGCATACGAACCACATAACAAGCTTCTTAACGCTGCCGTCTCCTGCAGACTTCTTCTCAGCCTGTTTGGTGTTCTTGAGGATAGGGAGCTTCTCGTCGATTCTCTTAAGACCTGCGATCGG